>Ga0105245_10000041_pt1 | contig 142882 bp, 125 predicted proteins | sample KBSM54metaG_FD_81523 | JGI IMG/M metagenome (GOLD analysis project Ga0105245, IMG submission 81523) | Miscanthus rhizosphere microbial communities from Kellogg Biological Station, Michigan, USA - KBS M5-4 metaG | ecosystem: Host-associated > Plants > Roots > Rhizosphere > Soil | place... | reverse complement strand
CGGCCGGATCGAGCCGGTCGAGGCCAGAGACCATCGGGAGACACCCGGCGAGCTGCGCGCGCGAGAGCTCGGTCGCGAGTGCGCCGGCGAGCTGCGCGCCGCGCGGCAGGCGACCGCAATCGACCTCGGCGAGCTCCCGGTCGACACGCCGAGCCAGCGCCGCGACAAGCGTGTGGCGGCCAGAGCCACGCCGGCCGCGGACCACGAGCCTCACCGGGTGATCGGGATCGCGCGTCGCGAGCGCGGCGAGCAGCCGGCGCTTGACACTGGTCGGTGCAACGATGTCCTCGAGTGCGGGGCCGGAAGGCCGCCGCACCGTCGCGTCGCCGATCTCGCGAACCCGCGCGATATCGCGCAAGCGGTCGACGAGGACTGCGTCGACGGAGAGCTCGACCCGATCGGCGAGCGGGACGAGCGTGACGAGTCTGGTGCGGACGAGCGGCCCTTCTGGCGAGAGCTCGCGCGCGATCGCGGCTGCAGCATCGGTATCGCCGACGGTCTCGACGAGTGCGTCCAGGAGGTGCTCGGCGCACATGCTGCGGGCCATCAGACCGCCGAGCACGCCGTACAACCGTGCGATCGATGCGCGCAACCGAGGTGCCGCCGCGCATACGAGGATCTGCGTGGCCGTCGGCGAGAGCCCGTGCTCGCGCACGATCCCGTGCAGCGGCAGCGCGATCCGAGCGGCGACCGTCGCCTCGGTGCGCTTGTTCAACTCGATCGCGCGCGCGAGTAGTCGCGCACGTGCCCGGCGAAGCGCATCGGCCGCGAGCCCCACGTCTTCCCCGAGCAGTCCGAGGACTTCGTGCTCGCACGGCAGATCGCCTTCGGCGTCGCGGCTCGTCCTGCCGCTGTGCCAGCCCTGTGCGATCGCGAGTGCAACCCGCGCCGCGACGACGTCCAGGAGGGCCGCGAGGTGCTCGCCGGCGTCGCGGTATGGCTGGGCACCATCGGTCACGACGATGTCGATCGGCGGAGCCAGCGCAGGCGCGAGTGCGATCGGTAGCGGGTCTGGACTCGCCGTTTCGTCTCGATCCGCCTCGACCTCGGCGTTCGCCGGCGGGTCTGCCGGGACCGTCGTGGAGACTTCGGAATCGTCCGGAACCTCGACGACGTCGACGACCTCGGTGACCGCCGCGGTCTCCACGAACAGCCGCGAGATCTCCGTCGTCGAAAATTGCAGCGTGCCATCCTCGCAACGCGCTGCGATGACCACCTGACGCGCGTGGCGATCGACATCGAGCTCGACGATGCCCGACACCGCGCACGTCGCCCGGGTCGCACCGTAGCGAAGATCGAACGAGCCGAGCTTGTCCTCGCCGAGCCCGAATGCCAGGTTCGCCTCCTCGGCGAACACGCATGTCGTGAGCGGACGCACGATCGTGCGATGGATCAGCTTGCCGGTCGTCGTGAACGTGACGATCGCGTCGTCGGTGAGGCGGCGCAGCCAAAGCGCGACGGCGCGGTTGGCGAGCACGAATGCGGCGCCGAGCGCGACCCCATCGAGCCGGCCGAGCGCGACCACCGCGCGCTGCCCGAGGGTCCGGATCGCGACGGTCGCGCCGTGCGCCTCGACGATCTGGCGGTTCGAGAACGCCAGCGTCCGGGTGCCAGGAGCGCGGTCGAACGGTGTCAGCTTCGGTTCGCGGGTCGCGTCGAGCAGAAACGCCGTGTCCGGCCCCTCGACCACCGCCAGTGGTGTGCTCGGGTTGGCGACGATCGCATCGATCGTCTCGATCGGCGCTCCGACCTCGAGCCGACGGGCGACGCCGTCGCGACCCGCGTGGTGCAGCGCGCCGGCCGCGTCGGTCCACCACAACTGCTCGCCGAGCCAGGCGAGGGTCTCGCCGCCCGCGGCGGCATACCGGCGGCGCGGCGCAGGCCCGAGCGTATCGACGACGTGAAGCTCGTCACCCTGGCGGAACGCGACGAAGCGACCGCTGCGCGCGAGCGCGAGCGAACGTGAGACCCGTGGGCGCGTGGACACGGACGGGTAGTCGCAGCAGCCGCCCGCGCGTTACCCGCAATGATACGATGATGGCGTGGACGACGACCTCGCGCTCCTGACGCGGTGGCGTGACGGGGATAAACATTCGGGACAGGCGCTGTTCTCGCGCCACTTCCCGGCGATCTACCGGTTCTTCGAGCACAAGGTCGGCGGCGAGGCCGACGAGCTCGTCCAGCGGACGTTCACCGCGTGCGTGGTGTCGCGCGAGCAGTTTCGCGCGGACTCGACGTTTCGCACGTACCTGTTCGCGATCGCGCGCAAGCAGCTCTACAGCCATCTCCGGACGCTCTCGCGTCGCGATCAGGTCGACTTCGAAGCGACCTCGCTCGCCGAGATCGTCACGTCGGTGCCCGGGCGAATCGGCAAGCTCCAGTTGATCGAGCGCCTGCGCGCCGCGCTCGCCCGGCTCCCGGCAGAGCAGCAGCTCCTGCTCGAGCTTCATTACTGGCAGGAGCTCGATGCCGCCGCGCTCGCGGAAGTGTTCGACATCCCGTCCGGAACCGTGCGGGTCCGCCTGCTCCGCGCGCGCAAGGCGCTGCGTGTGGAGATCGGCGATCTCGCCGAAGATCCTGTGGAAAGTGCCGGGAGCGACCGGCTGATCGCCGCGCTCAGCCGGCCCGCTTCCGAAGACCAGGTCTGAGGGGATCCCGCGACCGGTGCTCCGTACAATGCGCCGGTAACGATCCGCATCCTTCGGCGACTACCAAGAGGCTCATGAAACACGCCCTGATCGCACTGTGCTGTCTGGTTGGCTGCGCGACCGAGGACCCCACGCCGCCGGTGGTGGAGACCTCGGCGCGGATCATCGATCCCGGTGGCTGTCCCGACTGGGGCTGCGGTGCGAACTCGGCGACGGTCGGCGACGGCTTGATCTTCGACGAGCTCGACAGCTCGATGCGGACGCCGAACCGAGGCGGCCTGAAGATCGCGGGGGCGACGCTCGTCGACGGCACGCCGGTGACGATGAAGGTCTGGCGCGACATCCTCTATGCGGTCGGTCGCGACGGCGCGATCTACTACGACTCGCAGCTGACCGGCGCGATCATCATCCTCAAGCATCCGACGTACGGCACCTACGAGGCCCAGATCGCCGTCGTGAAGACGCAGGCGCTCACGTACTGGGCGGGCGCCCCCGATCCGGTCCGGTTCTACGAGATCCGGACCCGCAAGCTCGGCGTGACCAAGTTCACCCAGTACGCGTGCAAGTCGGAGCTGACCACGGATCCGACGTGGTCGGTCGATCCGCACCTCGCGATCATCTTCCAGGGCGATCGCTACGACGCGACGTACAAGACGGTCACCGAGACCTCGCCGAGCGACCCGTGGTTCAACATCGCGTGCGCAGCGACGGCACCCGCGAAGATGCACCTCATGCGTCACACGCGCGCGGGAAGCTACGACACGACGGGCGCGATCGCATACGACACCAGCATCGCGCAGCGCGACGCGCTCCTGAAGATGTTCACCGCGGACTATTGCGGGACCGGCCACACGTTCACGGTCGACGGCACGCCGCTCGCCTACCAGGATCGCAACCACTGGGTGCCGATGCCACCGTACGTCGCGAAGGAGTCCGTCTGGACCGAGACCGGCGCGATCTGTCTCGAGGTGCCGCGCTATGTCGATGTCGATACGATTCGCTCGGTCTGCGGCTGGGTCCCGCCGTCGTGCAGCACGATCAGTTGGCCGTGGGAGAGCGTGGGCTACGCGTTCTCGGCGATCCCGCCGCCGTGAGCTGTGCGCGCGCGCGCGCGAGCTGACGCTCGATCGTCGCGACCCTGTGCGCCTCGGCGATCGCTGTCAGCTTGGCGATCGCGCGCTCGAGTAGCGCCTTGGCCTCGTCGCGCCGCGCGTCCGGAAGCGACCGCGCGACGCCGACCTCGAGCCGCGCCCGCGTGTACGTCCGGAACCAAGGCTCCGCGGCCTCGTTCGGAAGGCTCGCGAGCGCACGTTCGAAGATCGCATGCGCGCCATCGAGATCGCCGCGCCACAGCCGCGCATAACCGACGGCCTCGGCCGTATCGTCGCTGCGCTCCGCCCCGAGCGCGACCGCGCGATCCGCCGCCGCGAGTGCTCGATCGCGATCGCCGATCATGTCGTAGACCGCGGCGAGCTCGACCCAGCACTCGGTCGTCCGCGTCGCAAAGCCCGCGTGAAGCTCGTCGCGCTCGCACAGCGCCGCGAGTTGCGGAGCGAGCGTCGCGGGGTCCTGGGGGATCGCGGTCAGCCGGATCCAGATCGCGCGCAGCGTATCCGGGTGATCGGGTCCTTCGAGCTTCGCCGCCTCGGCCGCCGCCTCTCGCAGCACGCGCTCTTTCTCGACCAGATCGTCGGTCGCCGCCGCGAGCGTGAATCGGATCGCCGTCAGCTCGAGCGCGCCGGGGCCGTGGACCGCGCGTGCAGCCTCGATCGAATGCGCGAGCTCGGCGCGCGCCGCCGCGCGATCGCCCCGCGCGAGATCCACGCTGCCCAAGTTGTTGTGCAACAGCGCGCGCGCGAACGGGGTCGCCCGGGTCGCGAGCGCCTCGATCACCTCGCCGCTCGCGAGCGTCGGATCCTGCGGCGCGTGCATCCCCGCGAGCCAGGCGCGACGCGCCCACGCTTCGATCCCCGTCGAGAGCATCCCGTTCTCGAACGCGAGGCGCGAGGCTTCGGCGAGGCGCGCGACGGCCTCGGTGATGTCGCGATCCGCCATCCTCGCGTGGCCTTCGACGAGTAGCGCCTCGGCGAGCGCGGGGACGTAGCCCGTGGTCCGTGCCGCCGCGACCGCGCGCCCGGCGAGCTCGCGCGCTTTGTCCGGCGAGCCACCCGCGATCAGCACCCGCGCGCGCTCGAGATCGCGACGGACCGCGGCGACTTCCGCAGCGTGCGCGGGCGGCGGCGGCGCGACCTCGGCGAGGAGCGCCGTGACATCTCCGCAGCTATCCGGATCCGGCAGCTCGGCCTCCGCGCGCACGACCTTGGGAAGTGCCGCTGCATCCGCGTCGCGGGTGGTCTCCGCGAGCTGCGCGAGTGCGGCGCGATTGCGGTCGAGGCACGCCATCCGCCGGTCGAGCAACGCATCCGACTCGACCCCGATCCGGTGCGAGATGCAGGCGCCGCGATAATTCGCGATCCACCGCGCGCGATGGTGCTCGAGCCGGTCGGCGAGCTGCGGTGCGATCGTCTTGCCGTAGGTCGACAGCGTCGCGATGCGCGCGACCTGCTCGGCCTCCCAGCTCGTCGCGATCTCGCGCTCCGCACCCGCACACGGTGGTTCGCTCGCCGCGGTTCCCGACTCGCGCTGGCCTGCGACGAACGCACCGGCTCCGACCGCGGCAAGCGCGAGCCCCGTCGCAGCGAGCGCGATCCTCCGCCGCCGCAAGCGCGCCGGATCGCGCCCGAGCGCGCGCAAGAGCTCCTGCATCGAGCCGAACCGAGCCGATGCCTCCGGCGCCGTCGCGCGCTCGATCGCGTCGTCGATCCAGCGCTGGCGCGGACTCGGCAACGCCTCGCGCAGCGCGACGCCGAAGCTGTATTGATCGGCCGCAGGCGTTACCGCTGCACCCTCGGCCTGCTCCGGTGCCATGTACGCGGGCGTGCCACCAGCGGGTCCACGCGTTGCGGTCCGGGCCTCACACGCGAGGCCGAAGTCGACGACGCGCACGCGCCGGTCGGTGCCGACGATCGCGTTGTCGGGCTTGAAGTCGCGGTGCACGAGCCCCACATCGTGCGCTGCTGCGAGCGCGAGGCCCGCCTGGCGATACGCGTCGAGGATCTCGGGAACGGCCCGCCCTTTGACCCACGCGCGCAGCGTATCGCCGCGAATCAGCTCCATCACGATGTAGACGTGCCCGGCTTCGAACCCGACGTCGAACACCGGCACGATGTTCGGATGCGAAACCTTCGCGAGCGCCTTCGCCTCGCGTAGCGCGACCTCGCCGCTCCCTTCGGGCACGTGCACCGTCTTCAGCGCGACGCCGCGATCGAGCTGCGGATCGTAGGCAGCATAGACCACGCCCATCCCACCGCCGCCGAGGCGCTCGAGCACGCGAAATCGGCCGAGCCCGGGCGCCGCTTCTCCGAACAACCTACCGGCGATCCTGCGCTGCGCGAGCAGCAGGCCCGGCGTGCTCGCATCGTCATCGCGCACGATCGCCAGCGCTTCTTCGAGCTCGGGATCGTCGTGCTCGGTTGCCACCCGTGTGAACGATAGCGGAACTAGCCGCCGAGCCACTCGGTCTTCGGATCGTAATCGGGATCCGGTGGCTCCGCCGGCGGGTGGAGCTCTGCCGGCACGTTCTTCAGGTTGATCCGGATCCGGTACCACGCGGTCGCGCGGCCTCGGTTGGTGTCGACGATCACGTCCTCCGGCGCGAGCAGCGGCACGAGCTCGGGGTGGCGCGCCTTCCAGCGCTCGAGCCCCGCGAGTGCATCGGGCTTGAGCTTCGCCTGCGCGACCGTGATCACCGGCAGCTTCTGCTTCGGCGCTTTCGCGCGTGGCTTCGCGACACCGCCGTCTTGCTGATCCGCGAGCGCGAGCAGCGCTTCGATCCGGCCCGGATCGTCGTCGATCGCCGCGTGCGCATCGCCGCGCTCGCGGTACAGCGCCGGGACCGTGCGCAGCGTGAAGTCGCGCGGATCGCACGCGAGGAACTCGTCCCAGCCGAGCGGCATCGACACCCGCGCATCCGGCGTCGCGCGGACCGAGTACGCGCTGCACGTCGTGCGATCGCGCGCGTTCTGGTTGTAGTCGATCAACACGCCGCGCCGCTCTTCCTTTGCCCACGCGGCGGTCGCGATCTCCGGCGCGCGGCGAGCGACCTCGCGCGCGAACGCGAGTGCTGCGCGGCGCACGGTCGCGAACGGCCACTCCGGCTCGATCCGGACCCACAGGTGCGCGCCGCGAGAGCCCGAAGTCTTCGGCCAGCCGGTCAGGCCGAGATCGCCGAGTACGTCGCGGGCGACCTTCGCGACCTCGACGATCTGGGCCCACGGTACGCCTGGTACGGGGTCGAGATCGATCCGGAGCTCGTCCGGCTGCTCCATCGCGGACTCGCGCACCGCATGCGGGTGGAGCTCGATGCAGCCGAGGTTGACGACCCACACGAGCGCGGCAGCGTTCGATACTACGCACTCGTCGGCGTGCCGGCCCGATGCGTAGTCGAACGTCGCGATCCCGACGTACGGCGGGTGGTTCGCCGGGGCGCGCTTCTGGAAGAACGGCTCGGCGCCCTGCCCGTTCACGTAGCGCTTCAGGACCATCGGCCGGCGCTGGACCCCGCGCAGCGCCCCCTCGGCGACCGCGAGGTAGTACTGGACGAGCTCGAGCTTCGTGATCCCGGCGCTCGGGAAGTAGACCTTGTCGGGGTTCGACACGGTCACGTCGTGGCCGGCGACGTGAAGCAGCTCGCCTTTGGCTTTCGCCATGGCGGATCCTTGCACGAACGCACCGGAAGAAGCATGGTTCGCGCGCATGCGCTCGCGCCTGGTGACGTTGCTCGCGCTCGCGCTGCCGATGGTGCTCGCGCGCGCGAGCCAATCGGTGATCACGTTCGCCGATGCGATCCAGGTCAAAGACCTCGGGCCCGACGCGATCGCGGCGACCGCGACCGGCGGCCTCAACACGATGACGTTCGTGATGCTGCCCATGGGCCTCGCGTTCATCGTCCAGAGCTTCGTCGCGCAGCTCGTCGGCCGCGGCGACCACGATCAGACGCGGAGGTTCGCGTGGTACGGCCTCGGCTTCTCGCTGCTCGCGGGCCTCGTCGCAGCGCTCGCGATCCCGTTCGTCCTGCCGGTGCTCGGCCTCGCGAGCTACACGCCCGAGGTTCGCGACCTGATGGCGAGCTACATGCAGATCCGCCTGCTCTCCGTCGTCGCGGCGGTCGGCATCGAGGCGCTCGGCAACTGGTACGGCGGGCTCGGCAACACGTGGATGCAGATGATCGCGGGCCTGCTCACGATGGTCGCGGCGATTGTATGCAACGCGATCTTCATCCCGATCTACGGCGTCGACGGCGCCGCGATCGGCAGCGTGATCGCGACGTGGCTCGGCTTCTCGTTCTTGCTCGTCGCGTTCTGGCGCGGCTGGGGCGGTGCACCGAAGCAGCACGGTCCGCTCGGGTTGTCGTGGCGCGAGCTCGGCCGGGTCGCCCGGTTCGGGCTTCCGAACGGGCTCAACTGGTTCCTCGAGTTCGCCGCGTTCGACGCGTTCGTCAACGTCGTCGTCGCGAAGCTAGGCTCGGTCACCGTCGCCGGCCTCAACGTCGTGATCGCGGTCAACTCGATCGCGTTCATGCCGGCGTTCGGGCTCGCCTCGGCTGGCTCGATCCTGTCGGGCCAGGCGATCGGTCAGAACGCGCGCGATCAGGTGTGGTCGAACGTGAAGCTCACGCTCGCGTGCACGATCGCTTGGGAAGGCGCGATGGCGATCGCGTACCTCGCGGCGCCGACCCATATCGTCTCGTGGTTCGCTCCTGCCGCCGGTGGCGCAGCGCTGCTCGCCGTCGGCGCGACGATGCTACCGATCAGCGCGATCTGGCAGGTGTTCGACGCGATCGGCATGACGCTCAACGAGACGCTGCGCGCGGCCGGCGATACCGCGTGGACCGCGACCGCACGGATCCTGCTCGCGTGGGGCGTGTTCGCTCCGGTGTCGTACCTCTGCGTCGCCGTCTGGCACGGCGGCGCGGTCGCCGCGATGCTCTGCCTGTGCGGCTACATCGCGCTCCTCTCGCTCGTCCTCGCGCTGCGCTTCAAGAGCGGCGCGTGGAAGCGGATCGTGCTGATCGAACCGAAGGTCGAAGAGCTACTTACCGAAGCTACCGGCGAGCGTTAGCGTCCCGACGAACGCCGAGACGTCGAACGTGCCCTTGTTGACCGGCATGTTCGTATCGGTCGAGGTCTCGCGGCTCTGCGGGATGATGTAGAGGAGGCCGAGGTGGATCGAATACTCGCCGAACGCCTTCGAGGCACCGGCGGTGACCGCGTACCGATCGATATCCGGCAACCGCACGGTCAGATACTGCGGCTTGATCGGCGTCGGGTCGTAGATGAACCCGGCGCGCAGACCCATGCCTTGGTCCGCGAGCGTGTACTCGACGCCGGCGCGCGCGCTCAGCGTGTTCGTGTACTCCTCGTCGGTCGAGATCGTCATCGTCCCGGTGCCGGTCGTGCTCGGCACGACGACGTCCAGCGTCTTGAACTTCGACCAGTTCGTCCAGATCGCGTTCGCTTCGATCTCGAGCTCCGGCATCGGCTTGTACGCGACACCGCCGATGATCTGCTGGGGCAGCGTGATCGACGTCGAGATGTCGCCGTCGGGCGGGAGCTGATTGCGATAGATCGGGTCCGCGTTGAAGTCGCCCTTGCCCGTGAAGTTCTCCTTCACGTCGCTGCGATACATCGCGCCGATCGACAGCCCCGGCGCGCCGGGCGGCTTGTACATCGCGCCGATCCGACCGCCGTAGCCCATGCCGGAGCCGCCGAGGTGCGCGGTCCCCGTCGAGTCGCCGAAGTACACGTCCTGCCAGAGCTCGACGGTCGACGGGACGATGTCGATGCCCGCGCCGAGCGACAGGCCCGGAATCGACTTGTCGAGGTTCACACCGACCGACGGCGTGATGAAGTACGTGCGCAGCGCCTGCTTGTGGAGCTCGTTGTTCGTCGGCGCGTTGTCGGGCCACGACAGCGCGAGGCCGAACGGCATCGAGAAGCCGATGCCGAGCGTCACCATCGGGTGGACGCGCATGCTCACGAACGCGCCGGGGAGCGGCTGCGGCCCCGTGTTCGAATCGATCTTCGTCCCGTTCGTCGTGAACGACGCGAACGGCGCGACGATCGAACCGGAGATCCGGATCTGCAGACCCTCGGCATTGCCGAGGCCACCGACGTTGTAGAAGATCGAAGACGCATCGGAATCGGTCGCCGCCGCGGCGTCACCGCGGCCGACCGCTTTCGCGTCGAATTCGTTGAGCGCGAACGCGTTCGCGTGAGCCGTCGCGGTAGCGCCGCCAAGACCGAGCGTGGCGACCAGAGCGATACTGATTTTGTTCATGGTCGACCTCAGTGATTCTCGACGAGGAAGGTGATCGCGTCGGTCTGCATGCGGGCCGTGCCCAATGCACCCGCCGTCGTGGCATCCGCCGGCTTCAGGAGCGACGGATGGGCGAACGTATTACCCGGGAACGCGCCGTTCATCGGCAGCGTCGGGTACTTCACCCACTTGCTCGAGGTCGGATTCGCCGTGATCGCCGCGGACGGCGCCGGCGATGCGCTGTTCGCTTGATCTGCGGTCTGCTCGGTCAAGCCCGAGAGCGCGCCCTGGATGTCGGTCGCGTAGTTCGGCCAGACCTGATCGCCGACGACCTCCTGGATCAAGAACTTCTTGGGCGCGAGCTTGGCCATGTAGTTCGCACCGTCGGTGGGGTCGAGCACCCAGCGCGCGATGCCCGCGAACTGCTGATAACCGAGCTGCATCTGCCAGTCTTCGTTCGCGCACAGCGGCGAAGCGTCGGTCGACTTGTTGCCGACGAGGATGCCTGCATCGATCAGCGCATCGACGAGCTGGCAGCGGATCAGGAGCGTGTCGGTGTGCTCGAGCACGTCGACGAGGCCGACCGCCGGGACGTTGAGGAGCGACGACGTCAGGTCCGCTTCCGTCGCGGCGAACGTCGTGCCGATGATCCCGCCGAGCGACTGACCGGCGTAGACGACGTGCGCCGGATCGACCTTGAACGTCGAGGGAGCTCCGCTCGGCGTGCCACTCGCGGTCGCGCTCGTGCACTGGTGCGCGCCGCAGTACTTCGCGACCGCGACGACGCGCTGCAGATCGAGCACGGTCTGGCGGAAGTTGTCGCGGGTCTGACCGAGGTCGGTCGAGATGATCGATGCGAAGCACTCCGGGTTCACGGTCGGATCGTTCTCGGTCGCACAGGCGCCGGTGTTGGACGTCTTCACCGCGCGGCTGCCGTGATCGACGATGTCGATCGCCATCGACGCGAAGTGCGCGGGCGAAGCCGCGAGCTGGGGCGCGAACGCCGCGAGCGTGTTCTTCGAGCTCGTCAGCGCGTGGCCGAACACGACGGTCGGCCAGCCACCCGCGGGAGCCGGGCTCGCCGGGATGAACACGAGCGTCTGGAGCTGCGCACCGCCTTGATCGGTCGGCGCGATCGGATCGCTCCACGCACCGGGAATCGGCATCCCACCCGCCAGCGGATTTGGGAGCGGCTGCTGGTACTGGGTCGACGCGATCACACCGCCGAGGATGTCGCCGATCGCGGCGCAGCCGATCTGGCCGCACGCGGCGTCACCGGTCGGGTAGATCGCGGTGCCCGTCGCGCCATTGCCGACGCCGAGGTTGATCTTGAGGAAGCACTGCGTGTTGTCATCGCTCCCCGGGCATTGCGCGTACGGCTGGGCCGTACGGTCGTAGCCGTTCGGGCACGTCGGGCCGAGATCGCATACGACCGACTGGAGGCCGAGGAAGCCGCTCGTCGTCGGGACGGCCGAGGCCGGGCTGCCCGCGACGTTCGGGTCGAGCGGATCGGTCACCGTCTGCGTCGTGTAGTCCCACGCGACCAGCGTCTGATCGCGCGTGATGCCGACGCCTGCGAGGAACGTGAACGCGGCGACGTGCGCCTTCCACACCTGATCGAGCCCGATGATCTCCTGCGTGTCCGGAACGCCGTTACCGTTCGCGTCGCCACCCGGGACGAGCGGCGTGCGGTTGCTGACGATGTTGCCCTTGTCGTCGATCGTGACCGGGTCGGTCTTCGAGCGGACGAGCGCCCAGGTCGATGACGGCGAGTAGTCCTTGCCGTCGCTGGTCTTGATGCCGGGGATGACCGCGAGCGTGTACGTGCTCTTCTGTTCGAGCGGCGCGAGCGGGACGATCGTCACCGCATCGATCGTCGCGGGAGTCATGCACTTACCTTCGGTGAAGCGCAGCGTGCTCGCGGGGATCAACTTGACCGGAATCGGCATCGCGGCGCTCGGATCGATCGCGGTCGTGCCGTGGGTGCGCTGGTACATCACGATATGGCCAGCGAGCGTGGTCGGATCGACCGGCTTGGTCAGCGTGATCTGCATCGCCGCTTCGAACGTGCCGAAGCCATCGAGCTGGTCGAGCGTGTTCGTGCGGATCGCTTTCGCCGCGGCGGTCTCGCATGCGGGTGGCGGAATCGCGACCTTTCCAATCGTACATGGGGCACCGGTTTGATCGGTGCCAGTCGCGCAGAGGACGAGGTTGTTCGGGAACGGCACGATCGAGTTCGAAGGATCGAACTCGACGATCGGCCCGGACGTACCCTCGCCCGGGCCTTCACCCGGGTCGGTCTTGACGTCTGGACAGCCGCTTGCCACCAGGAGCAAGCAGCAAGCGAAATACTTCTGCATGGAAACGCAGTCTACATGCGCGATTCCAAAGGCGCGAGCAACTAGCCAGCTCCGCAATCTAGCCGTTGTCGTTCACGTCAGCCGGATCACGACTCTTACGAATGGGCATATGGATTTTGCGTAGGAGGTGATGTCGGTAACGGAGCGTTGCCGTGGGCCTGCTCGGCGAGTGCGGCCTCTTTCGCCGCAGCCTCGCGTGATCCAGGTTGCTCCATCGGGTTCGCGAGCTGCGCCGCGGCAACACTCTTGTGCGCGCGCATGTCGGCGAGGATGTCGTTGATCTCGGCTCCCACGAGCACCATGATGTTCGAGAGCCACAGCCACAACAGGAAGATGATCGCGCCGCCGAGTGTGCCGTACGTCGTCTCGTAGCTGTTGAAGTGCTGGAGGTAGAGCCCGAACAGCCAGCTCATGCCGAGCCACGCGAGCACGCCGACGACCGCGCCCGGCGTGAACACGTGAAACGGCGCATCCGTGTTCGGGAGCCATTTGTAGACCAGGGCCCAGACGAACATCACGAGCACACCCGCGCCGACCCATCGGCCCGTGCTCCACACGGTGTCGAATGTCGAGGCGTAGCCGAATTGATCCATCAGCCAGTGCCCGACGAACGGGCCGACCACGAGCAGCGATAGCGCGACCACGACCAAGACCGCGATCACCAGCGTCGCCGCGATCGCGATCAGCTGGCGGCGGATCCACGAGCGGGTCTCGGGCTTCGTGTAGATCGATCCGAGTGCGGTCGCGAGGCCCGACGCGCCGCGCGATGCACCCCACAACGCCACGAGACCGCCACCGATGGCGAACCCCGCGCTGTTTGCCTCGATGAGCGCCTGGACACGATCCACCAGGATCGGCCGCACACCGGGCGGCAGCGCCTCGCCTGCCATGTGGACACCCTGCATCACGGTCGTATCCGGAAGTACGAGGAGCGCCAGGGATCCGACGAACACGATCATCGGAAACAGCGACATCACCGCGTAGTACGCCATCATGGCCGCGGTATCCGTGATGTTGTCGTTGACGACCGCGCAGTAGAGCTGCTTGAAGAACGATCGCACGCGCATAGCCAGCGACGGTTGCAGTGCGTATGCCAGCGGCAAGAGTCGCGCAGTTGGCGGCAACGTCGCGACGAGCCCGGCAGGCGACGGGACCGCGTCTTGTGACGAGCTCGGGTTCGTGTGAACACCATCTTCATGATCAGATTCCAGATCGCTGCGCTGATGATCAGCGCCGGCTGCGCAAGTGATCCTGCGAGCGAGCCCGGCGGGACCATCTCCGGTCCGATCAAGGGCAAGCCGTTCGTGGTCGCCGACGCATTCGCGCTCGCACGCGATCATTCGTCCGAGATCGTGCTGTCGAGTAGCCCCGATCAGTGCGTGCCTGCGGCACAGCAGGTCCAGCACCCCGGCGAGACCGCGCTGCTGCTCCTGCTCTCCGATGACGACTCCACGGGCCATCCAATCGTGCCCCCGCCGCCGGGGACCTACACGATCAACACCGGATCGCCGACGCTCGCGACTGTCGAGGGCAATATCCTCGACGCGAACTGCCTCAACAACGCCGACAACGACGCACTTGCGAGCACCGGCACCGTCGTACTGTCCGGCGTCAAGAATGGGATCTTCGAGGGCACGTTCGACGTGCTGATGGACTCCGGAGATCACATCACCGGCTCGTTCGTGGCGCCGACCTGCACCGAGACCCCGAATCCCGATCCGATCTGCCAGCCGTAGTGGCGCGATCTGCGTGTCACTTGGCGTGGGCATTCGCGCGAGCGTCCATCAGGTTGCCCGGATGACTGACAATGCAACGTTCGAGGGAAGTTGTTTCTGTGGTGCGGTCGAGCTGGTGGTCGTCGGTGCGCCGGCCGCGATGGGCTACTGCCATTGCGAGTCGTGCCGGCGGTGGTCCGCGGGCCCCGTGAACGCGTTCTCGTTGTGGAAGAGCGAGGCCGTGAAGGTCGTGCGAGGTGGCCACTTGCTCGCGTCCTACGCGAAGACCGAGCGCAGCAAGCGCACGTGGTGCACGACCTGTGGCGGTCACTTGTTCACCGAGCACCCGCATTGGGGCCTGACCGATGTCTACGCCGCGGTGCTTCGCGATCTGCCGTTCGAGCCCGGCGTCCACGTCAACTACGCCGAGACCGTGTTGCCGAGCGCCGATGCCTTGCCGAAGCAACACGATCTTCCGAAGGAGATGGGCGGCTCGGGGATCTTGGTCGGCGCGTTCGCGAACGCGTAGCTACCTGCCTGCGACCGATCGCACGTGCTCGAGCGCGGACAGCAGCACGCTCATCGACGGAAACCGCGCGCGCGGATCGGTCGAAAGCCCGCGCTGCAGGATCGCGCGGAGCGGGCGCGGCGCCGCGAGCTCGCCCTCCAAGGTGTCGGGCCGGCGGCCGGAGAGCGCCTCGTGCAGGGACACGCAGAACGCGTATTGATCGGAGTGCGCGTCGGCTCCGCCGTCGCCGAGCTGCTCGGGCGCGAGGTAGCCGGGGGTGCCGAGGACGAGGCCGGCGTCCTCGGCGAGCTCGTGGGCCGTCGCGGCGAGGCCGAAGTCGCCGAGCTTCGGCGTCCCTGCACGATCGAGGAACACGTTCGACGGATTGACGTCACGGTGGATGACGCCGAGGGCGTGGGCGCGTGCGAGCCCGCGCCCGAACCCGATGAAGATCGCGACGGCTTCGCGCCAATCGCGCGGCTGCTCCATCCAATCGCGCAACGTGCCACCGTCGACGAGATCCATCGCGATGAACACCTCGTCACCGGCGACGCCGACCTCGACCAGCGAGACGACGTTGCGGTGGCGCACGCGCCCCATCGTCTGCGCCTCGCGCAACAGCCGGGCTCGCGCCGCGCCCGCACGCATCGCACCGCGGCGGCGGAACTTGAGCGCGACGCGGTGGCCGTCGGCATGGCGCGCCTCGAATACGACGCCCATCCCGCCGCCGCCCAGGTAGCGCACCACCTCGAAGCCGGCGACGGCCGGTACACTCGGAGGTACAGCTCTGGGTCGCCGCATCGGCACCGTCGTTGCCAAGTCCCCCGAAACAGCCATGGGATGTACGTAAGGGATGGATGGCGAGGTGGCCGCGCGAATCCACGTCGAACGCGCGCCACGGTTTGGCGCGAAACGCGTGCGACTCGGCGTGCGACTTGTGGGGTAAGCCTCCCTCTAGAGGAGCGGTGGTGCTCTCAACGCGTGCGTTCCGCGGACGTCATGTCGTACCGCGAGGGGTCGAGACGGTGGCGCGCTCGGCGCTCGCGAGCTCGATCGATATCGACGCGCGCGCGCCGCTCGTCCCGACGTACGACGTCGCCGAGTTCGTGGCTGCGCCGCTCGGTCGCTGCATCGTGCGGCCGACCTTCGCGATCTGGTGCGCGACGCCGGAGCTCCAGGGCTCGCTGCTGTGGGGAACGCTCGACGAGCGCGTGATCGCCGAGATGATGAAGGTCGGCGAGTTCATCCACCATCGCGAGATCGCACCGGCGCGGCGCGTGATCACGGACCTGCGCGAGGTCGAGCGCGCCGATGCCGACATCCTGCTGGGCTTCGCCGCAGCCGCACGCGCACGGGTTGCGAGCTGGGCCGGTGGGCTGCAGCGCCAGGCGCTGCTCGTTCCGCCCGGTCTCGCGGGCATGATGATGGCCGGCGCGCTGCCGATGGCGGGCGTCGAACACGCGCTCCACATCGCACACGATCTCGACAGCGCTCTCGGCTTCATCGATCACCCGCTGGCCGCCGCATCGCACGCGGCGGTCACGGCGATCGCAGCGGCGACGCGCGGGCCCTCGGCACTGATCGCACGGGTACGCGCCCACCTCGGCACCGATCTCCACGGCGCGACGATCGATCGCTGTGCGACGGCGCTCGGGATGTCGACACGCACGCTCCAGCGCGAGCTCCACCGCCTCGACACGTCGTTCAGCGAAGAGCTCCGCCGGGTCCGGATCGCGACCGCCGAGGCGCTGCTGGTCCACACCGATCTCAAGATCGACACGATCGCGGTACAGGTCGGGTTCGGCAACGCATCGCGGATGAGTGCGCTGCTGCGCCGGACGATGCACCTGACGGCCGGCGAGCTCCGCGTCGAGCGGCGCAACCTCAACGGTCTGCGCTGAGCGCGAGTAACGCATGGCCGGTGATATCGGCGCGGAGTAGATCGTCGACCGGCGTCGCGCTGAACGCGCCCAGCGCGAGTGAGGGATCGAGCGGCGCGGGAATTCGGCCCGGCAAGAGCTGGCGCGCACGCACGAACGCGATCGCGTCAGCGGCATGACGCGTTCCCGCGAGCGCGTGTGCGGCGACTGCGGTGAGCGCGGTCTCGGGAAGCGCCGTCGCCGAGGCGCCGCCGCGAAACGGAGCGGCGCGCCGGATGAACGGAGCGAGCGCGGCCATCGCGACGCGTGCGTCGCCGAGCGTGCGCGCCGCGAGCGCGGTGTACGGCGCGAACGGATGGCGCGCGAGATCCGCGACGCACCATGCCCATAACCCGGGCGGCGTCGCGCGGCCGAGCGCGCAAGCGACCTGCCCTGCGTGCCAGGGCCATGCCGGCGAGTGTGCGAGCTCGCGCCAGCTCGCGACCAGCGCTTGCAAGCGCTCGGTGACGCGCACGCCCGCGAGACACGCGAGCGCGAGCGTACCGATCACCGTCGCGCGCTCCGCGGGCCACGCCTCGACGCGACGTCCCGCGAGCCCGTCCTCGATCTCGCGTGCGAGCCAACGCCGTGCGCGGGTGACGGCGGCGGCGTGACCGCCATGCGCAGCGAGCGCTTCGATCGCGATCGCGCTGCGCGCGTGCCACAGCGGGCCACTCGGTTGCAGCACGCGGGTGCGCGGATCGAGCGCGAAGCCGACGCGTCCACGCGCATCGATCATGCGAGCGAGCCACGCGGCCGCGTAGTCGATCTCGCTCGCGCCGGTGCGCGCGGCGGCACGTGCCGATGCACCCTCGACGTCGTCGGTGCGCGCGGTGACCGTATCGACGGTCCACGCGACGAACCGCGCATTGCGGGACAAGCCACCGGCCTTCTCGTCGAGCAGCACGGCGAGCCCCTCGCCGTCGACACCGTGATCGCGTGCGACTTGCGGCATCAACAGCACCGGCGCGGCATCGCGCTGGATCGCGGCAATGCCTTCGCGACCGACGTCGAGCTCCGCAGGATCGCGGAGCCAGCGGACGTCGCGCGCGTAGAACACCTGCGCGGAGAGCGCTAGGTCACCCGGCAGCGAGGCAGTGGCCGACAGGAATGCGCGGGCGAGCCGCTCGCCGCCGCTCCCACCGCCGCGCCACACCGCACATCCGCGCAGCCGTCCGTTCGCGTAGACCGCGGCGATCGGCGTCGCGCGCGGGCCGCGCACGCGCGGGAAGCGGCCGAGCCGCGCATGAAACCGGAGCAGCGCCGAGAGATCGCGCTGGAGCTCGCTGCGCGCCCGTACCGACAAGTCGCGCGGCAATGGCTCGAGATCGAGGAGAGACGCGTGTGCGCGCTTCACGCCTAGCTCGCGGCGCGCTTGCGCAGGCGCCACGCGTGCGACGCGCCGAGACCGAGACCGTCGAGGCCGGGGACGATCTCTTGCTCCATCACCGCGCGGATCGCCGCGCGCTGGGTCGGCGTGTCGAGGACGCCGAGCGCGCGCGCCGCTTGCCTGCACCCGCGCGGTGCATCGCGACCACGCGCGAACATCACCTCGATCTCGGCGACAAAGTTGCCGGCGCGATCGGCGACGCGCTGGCGCTCCGCCGCGGACCACTGGTCGCTGCGCCACGCGAGGTAGTACCAGCCGAGCCGCGCGTGATGGACTTCGTCGCGCAACAGCGTCGAGAACACGGCACGCGCGACTGGATCCTTCGCACCGTCGCGCGACGCCGACAAGAGCGCGCAGGCGAGCGTCTCGCCGATCGCAGGCATCTCGAGCATCGCGTAATCGAGCTCCTCGAGCGACATCGGCGCGGCGAGGTACGTGTGCCGCTCGGTATCGACCGGTGGCTGATGGACCTCTTCGTCGGTCAGCGCCGCGGCCATCCGCAGCGCTAGATCGGCATGGCGAACTTCATCGGTCGGAATCTTCGCCGCGGCCGACACGAGATCGATCGGCGCGCGCGCGAGTGTCAGCGCAGCGGTCAACCGCGCGAACAGATCGACTGCCATCCACTCGCCGACCGCGAGCGAGCTCTGCGCGATCGCCGCGAACTTCCGCGCCGCCGCGGGATAGCGCTTGCGCGCGAAGCCCGAGACGTCGACGTCACGCGTCCCGCGCTCGAGCCGGCGAGCGAGCGGTGTCGCCGTGAGGGTCCTGCGCAGCCGGCGATCCTGCGCGAAGCTCTTCATTGCCCGTCACGAGGCAGCATCGCGGCGACGACCGGCGGCGGCGGGCGCTGCTGCTTGTCGGACTTCTTCTCGGTCTTCTGCTTCGCCTTCTTCGGCGCATCGACACCCGCGTCGATCGGCGGTGCGATCGGCTGCGCGTCGATCGCCATCGCGGCGACGACCGGCGGTGGCGGCGGTGCCGGTGGCGGCTGATACGCGGCGACCACCGGCGGATTCGGCGTGACGCCTGCTTCCTGCGCCGGTGCCGGCGCTGCCATGTACGCGACCACCGGCTGGACCCGCTGCGGCTTGCTGCAGGCCGCGATCGCGGGAATCACGCCGATCGTTACCGCGTCCTTCAAGAACCGCGGAACGATCGCAGGCGCAGGCTTCCGCTTCCCTCGTTTGGCAGGCATCCGCTGACGATATCACTCGGCGTACCGGGCCGACACGGGTTGTCGCACGCGCCACGCGAGCTCTCGGAACAGCGTTGCTCTATCGTGCAGGGATGCGCTCCCCGATGCTCGCCGTCGTCGCGATCGGCTGCGGTGCTCCACCGACGCATCCGCGTCCGCCTCCGCCGTACGCGGTCGCCGAGCCACTGTCGACGCCACGGCTGTTCGCGCGCGGCGCGATCTCGACGGAGCTTCCAGAGTTCTCGATCTCGTTCAGCGCCGACGGCGCGACCGCATACTTCGATCGCGCAGCTGCCGATCGCAGCAAGTTCGAGATTGTCGCGTCGCACTTCGACCACGGCGCATGGCAGCCGGCGGCGCCCCTGCCGTTCTCGACCGGCGAGTACCGCGATGTCGATCCGTTCGTCGCGGGCGATCGCCTCTACTTCAGCTCGAACCGGCCGCGCTCCGACGGCGCGACCGACTTCGACACCTGGTACGTCGAGCGCCGCGGCGAGAGATGGAGCGACGCGATCCACGTCGCCGGCGCGCCGAGCGGTCCCGGAACGCAAGTGTTCGTGTCGATCGCGCGCGACGGCATGATGTACTTCCAGACCGACGCCACCGGCAGCGGTGACATCTACCGCGCGCCACGCGTCGGCGACGCGTATCCGACGGCCGCGCCGATCGATGGCATCGACACACCGGAGGCCGAAGCGAATCCCGCGATCTCGCCCGATGGCACGTTGCTCGTGTTCGTCAGCGAGCGCGCCGGCGGCAGTGGTCGCGACGACCTCTACGCCAGCCGGTTCCGCGCAGGTGCGTGGTCGCAGCCGCGCAACCTCGGCCCGGCGATCAACTCGCCGCAAGCCGACTTCGCACCCGCGTTCAGTCCCGACGGCAAGTACCTGTTCTTCACGTCCGAGCGGCCCGGCGTCGTGCCCGCCTCCGACGGCGGCCGACCGCCCGGCGACATCTATCAAGTCGACGTCGCCGCACTCGGCATCTAACGCGTAGAAGTACGCCCAGCAGGACTCGAACCTGCGACCTAGCGGGTAGAAGCCGCTTGCTCTGATCCAACTGAGCTATGGGCGCGTGGAAAGCCCCAGGGCTTTCGAGGTTCGCGACTGTGCCGTACGCGAGTGGTTTCGACAAGTGGCGCGGACGATCCGCGCGCAACCCCGCAGTTCTCGGGTATCTCCAAGAAGTCGGTCGCGAGCCGGACCAGCTTCTTTTGTCCGTTCCGGGCCGGCGTGAGCCGAAGGTGGATATAGCCGCCGACCGCGCGTGGATCGACGTAGTAGCAACGCTCGGTGTCCGCACGGTCCAGCCCTTGCGCGCCAGATCGAGCTGCGCGTGAAGCACCCCCAGGTCGCCCTTGTTCTTCGTGTGGTGCAGCCGCATGTCCCGATCGTAGACAGCAACTATGACAACACCCATGTTAGTTTCCGGGCCGATGCGGACGACAGTCGCGATCCTGGTGGTGGCGCTCGGCCTTTCTGCCTGCAGCAAGGGCGAAAACGCCGGAGCCGAAGAGGCCAAGAAGCAGGCCCAGGCCGAGCTCGAGGCGAAAGCCAAGGAGCCGAACGCGATCCCGAAGGTGATCAACCCACCGGTGCCCGGGCGCGCGAAGCTCGATTGTGCCGCGGTGATCGATACCGCGAAGTTCCAGCAGATCCTCGGCGAGAAAGATCCGCTGACCGTCGCGCCGTCGAAGTCGGAGCCCGAGGCAGCGGCGAGCTGCTCGATCCTCCGCGGCGGCAAGCGCCTGAGCGAGGCCGAGCAGAAGGCGGCGCTCAAGAAGAACGGCCGGCTCGGCGTGATGCCGGGCGACGAGCTCTGCAACGTCTCGACGTTCTGCTGGACGATCGAAGATCCGGATCGGTTCCAGAAGAAGTGCGCCGAGATGAAGGAGAAGATCGACAGCAGTCTCGGCTTCCCGGCGTGCATTTTGGTCGTCGCGACCGGCGAGGACGACGTCAATCGCTACCGGTTCTTCGACGACGATACGAAGTGCATCTTCCAGGTTCGCGGCGGCCCGAGCATGGTCGACAACGATCTGATCGGAAAATGTGCGAAGGCGGCGCACGATCTGATCGGTCCCGATCAGATCAAGCCGGGCGCAGCGCCGGCCGCGGCTGGCAGCGGCAGCGGATCGTGAAACGCGCAGCACTCGCGGCCGTGCTCGCACTCGGTGCGTGCGGCGGCGGCGAGCCGACGACGACGAAGACGGCCGTGACGGCGCCGGCTCCGAGCGCGATCGATCCGGCGGCGCACTTGCCGACACAATCCGAAGAGATCGTGTTCGGCGATCACGTACCGGGCACGCTCGTGAAGCCGGGCCAGCCCGGCAAGTTCCCGGCGATCGTGTTGTTCCAGGGCAGCGGCCCCACCGATCGCGACTGGAACAGCCCGCTGATCACGACGAAGAACGGCAGCGGCAAGCTGCTCGCCGAGGCCCTGGCCTCGCACGGCGCGGTCGTCGTTCGATTCGACAAGGCCGGCGTCGCCGCGAACACGACGAAGCTCGAAGGTCAGACGATCGATATCTACGTCGCGGAGGCGCGCGCCGCCCTCGCCTACGTCCGCTCGCGCCCCGAGGTCGATGCGAACCACGTCTACATCGCCGGCCACAGCGAAGGCGGGCTCCACGCGATCCGTACCGCGAACCTCGAGGGCAACGCACTGGCCGGTGTGCTGCTGCTCTCGACCACCGGCCGCACGCTGCGCGACATCTTGATCGCGCAGATCACGACGCAGATCGAGCGCGCGGCACCGGGCCAGGCCGAAGCGCTCGTCGGGCCGTTCCGCACCGCGATGGACGAGTTCATCGCCGGCAAGACGATCGATCCGAAGGCCGCGACTCCGATCCCGGGCTTGCAACAGTTGCTCGGCTCGCTGACCGCACCCGCCTCGGCGACGCTCGCGCGCGGCCTCCTCGTCGCGGATCCGCTCGCCGGCATCGCGAAGATCGCGGTGCCGATCTTCATCTACAACGGCGAGAAGGACGTCCAGGTCGATCCGAAGGTCGATCCGCCGCTGCTCGCGAACGCCGCGAAGGCGAACAAGGACGTCACCGTCTTCCTCGCGCCGGAGGCCGATCACGTGCTGAAGCACGAGCCGAAATCGCTCGACGAGCTGCGCGCGGACATGGCCGCGCTCGAGATCGCGTACAACTCACCGGATCGCGGGCTCGACGAGCCGACGGTCGCGGCGATCGTCGGCTGGCTCGCGAAGCACTAGGTCTTCGAGATCGTGAAGCCGGTGACGCAGCGGTATTGCTTGCTCTGATAGTCGGCGAGCACGTACTCGAGCTTGACCTGGTACTCCGCGCGGAACGCGGCGAACAGCAGCTGGATGCTCGTGTCGCTCAGCTCGCGGCCTTTGCACTGGAGGCCGCCCCACCGGTAGTTGACCGAGGCCTTGTCGAGCTCGAGCCACACCGCACCGTGGAACAGCTTGTAGCTCGAGTCGCCCGGCTCGAGCACCATCAGCTGCGCGACGGAGGTCACGCCGGTCGTATCGGCACGCGCAGGTGAAGCGAACGCGAGCATCATCACGGCCACCGCTAGCAAGCGCATCGCTCGGATCATATCACCGGGCCGCGATCGTCGTATGATCCGCGCAATGGAAGAGCTTCGTTGTTTGCGGTGTGCGGCGGCGGTGGCGGAGAACGAGAAGTTCTGCGCGGCGTGTGGTGCGGCGGTCGGCACCGCGATCCCCCAGGATCCACCGCCGAAGATCGATCTCGATGCGAGCGGCAAGCTCGGCACGGCGCGCAAGTGGTTGCTCGCCGTCTCGATCCTGACGCTGATCACGGGCTTCGTCATGTTCGCGCTCAACAAGTCCTCGGTCGAAGATCAGATCCGCCACGCCGAGCAGCAGATCGCCGGGATGGATCCCGTGCAACGCGACCAGCTGATGATGCAGAACGTCCACATGACGTGGGACCAGGCGGTTGCGCACGATCGCGGTCAGGTCAACCTGTTGCTCTTCGTCAACATCGGCCTCGCGGTCGTCTACCTCGGGCTGTTCTTCTTCGCGAAGAAGAACGCGCTGACGGCGACGGTGATCGCGCTGCTCTTGTTCATCACGGTGATCGCGATCAACGCGGTGATCGAACCGACGAGCCTCGTCCAAGGCATCATCGTGAAGATCCTGTTCATCGGCGCACTCGCGAAAGCGATCTCGGCGGCAACGCAAGAGCGCAAGCTCGCCGCCGCGTGACGCTCGAGACGCATTGCCCGGTCTGCGCGACGGCGTTCAAGGACGCCGCCGCGTTCTGTGCCGGTTGTGGGAAGCGGCGCGGCGACGTCGAGACCGAGGGCGTCGCGTTCGCGATCCGGTTCTATCTCGCGCTCCTCGCCGTCCAGATCCTCACGATGGTGCTGGTCAGAACCGGCACGGCCGCGTTCACCGCGATCTCGTTCGCGACCGGCGCGCTCGCGCTCGTCACGTTCGTCGTCGCCGGTGTCCACCACAAGCTCGTGCTGCCCGCGTATCGCCGCGTCGGGTTCGGGCCGATCGGTTACGGCTTGATCCTGATCGCGTCTCCCGTCGTGATCCTCGTGATCACCGGCTACGTCCACGCGCTCGCCCACGCGTTCGGCATCCACCACGACGAGCTCGAAGGATTCCGCGATCACGGTGTTCCGGCGATCGTCGGCCTCGTCGCGCTCGCACCTCCGATCTTCGAGGAGCTCGCGTTTCGCGGCTTGGTCTACGGCGCGCTCGCGAAGTCGTTGCGGCGATCCGAGGCATATCTGATCTCGTCGTTCGCGTTCGCGATGCTCCACCTCTCGATCCCGTCGCTGCTCACGCACCTGCCTCTCGGCTTGTACCTGTGCTGGCTGCGTGAACGATCGGGCAGCATGTACCCGTCGATGTTCGCCCACTTCTGTCACAACCTCGGCGTCGTGATCGCCGAGCTGTACTAGGCGACGCGGCGGCGCAGCGCGAGGCCGAGCACGAGCGCACCCAGGCCGAACACGGGCCACGGCGTCGACCGACCGGCGCCGTGCGCGACGGAGCAGCAGCCGGCGACGTCGACCTCGACGCACGCACCCTTGCCGCCGCCGAGATCCTGGCACGTGAAGTTCGCCGGGCAGCTCGCGGGCTCGTCGACCTCGCAGTCGGCGACGCAGCGCTTGCCGACATCGGTATTCACGCACTCCCAGCTCTCGCAGTACTGCGAGTACGGGCACGCATCGCCGAGCTTGCCGGGTGGCGGCGGATACGCGCACTTGCCTGCGGTGCACGACTGGTCTTGCAAGCAATCGCTCGCGGTCGTACACGCCTGCCCCTTCGTCACCGTCACCGGATCGGAGTCGGTCGCGATCCCGAGATCGTCGGTCGCGCGCACGACGATGTCGATGATGCTGTTCGGCACCGTCGACGGGACCATCAGCGCGTAATCGGAGTCGGGCTGGCCGTTCGCGCCGAACGCGGCACCGGGCAGCGAGGCCCACTGGCTCCCGTTCAAGAACAGCTCGACCTTCGCGACGCCGCGCTGCGCTCCGGCGGTCGCGTGGATGATCTGACCGGCCGCGATCGTCGCGCCCGCGTTGGGCCCCTCGATCGTGACGTGGGGGGCCGCGGTGATCGGCGTGCCTGGGCCGAACACGTTCAGCAGCATCGCGTGCGAGTTCTGCGTCCCACCGCACCGGCAGTCGCGCACCGCGTCCTCGCCGCACTGCGCGCGCGAGTTGCGGAAGAACTTCTCGCCGCCGCAGTCGTCGCGATACGTCATCGGATCGCGACACGTCGACGTGCCGTCGGTGAACATGTATTCGTGATCGAGCCCGAACGCGTGCGCCGATTCCTGCGCCGCGGTCCAGCAGATATCGAGCAAGCGGGTCGTGCCGCTTCCCGGATGGTGATTCGCGAACGAGAACGAGATCACGTTGTCCTCGGCCGCGCAGTTCGCCGCGATCGGCGCGACGCCGAGGTTGTCGATCGGACGGCCGATATCGCCCGGCTGCCCCGCGATGATCGCCTCGGTATACGAGACGTTCGTCGGCAGCTGATCGGTGACGGTGATCGCGTACGGCGAATACACCTCCTGCATGCACTTCACGACCGCGGCCCAGTCGGCGTCGGCACTGCTTCCGATCAAGCCGGTCGCCGTCGCGAACTCGCCGATGTTGTAGTCGCCGGTCGGCGGGATCGAAGAGTGCTGGGTCCGCGCGTCGTTCGAGGTGCCACCGTGAACGACGCAGCCGCCGGTGCACCGATTCAGGTAGAGGTAGGGCGAGACCTGGGGCACGACCGGCGCCGTGAACGCCTCGGGCGGCGTATCGACGATCGCGCGCACACCCGCGGGGCTCGCTGCCGCGGCGCCGCTGCCCAGTAGGGCGGTGACGAGGACAGCGCGCAGCATCCTCGTCATTCTACCTTACGGATGGTCCGTGTCAGTGACGCCGGCGACGCCGTAACACGAGGCCGAACACGAATAGGCCGAGGCCGATATGGGCCCACACGCCGCGGCGCGACTCGGGGCCGACGCTGCAGCAACCTCCACCGCCGCCGCCGGCACCGTTCGGCAAGCACACGCCCTGGGCGTCGCTGGTCGCGATGCACTGAAAGCCCATCGGGCACGAGTCCGCGACGTTGTTGATGCAAGGCTGCGAGCAGTACTGACCGATATCGGAGTCCTGGCACAGGTTGCTGACGCAGAACTCGTTGTACGAGCACTTGTCGCCGAGCATGCCGGTCGGCGTCTCCCAGAAGCACTTCCCGGCGTCGCACTTCTGGCCCTTCAAGCACGTGTCGGCAGACGCGCACGGTGCGCCCTTGGTGACGGTCACGGTCGCCGAGTCGGTCTCGGTTCCGATGTCGTCGTACGCCTTGGCGACGACATCGATCACACCGTCGGGAACGGTCTGGGGTGCCGTGAGCGCGTAGTCGCCCGGGTTCGGTTGGCCGGCGGCGCCGAACTTGAGGCCCGGCGTGGTCGCCCAGTTGTGACCGTTCAGATAGAGGTCGACGTGGCCGATCCCGCGCCGCGATCCGGCGTTGGCGTGAACCACGAAGCCACTCGCGACGGCTCCAGCCGCGGGCGTCGTGATCGCGGAGGTCGGCGGTTCGACCGTCGACATCCCCGCGCCGAGGATCGCGGTCAACCGGAGGTGCGAGTTCACGGTTGGCGCGCAGCGACATGCCTGCTGCATGAACCCGCCGCACAGCGCCTGGCGGTTGCGAAAGAACTTCTCGCCACCGCAGTCCGGCCGGTAGGTCATCGGATCACTGCACGTCGATTCGTTCGTATCGACGAACTGATACTCGTGATCGGGGAGGCCGTACGCGTGAGCGGACTCCTGCGCGATGATCCAGCAAACGCCCCAGACGCGATTGTTGTTGTCCTCTTGCGCGAACGTATCGGCCGCGGATTGCGCGAACGTGAACGACACCGCGCCGAGCAGTGGGCTGCAGTCGTTCGAATAGTCCGCGATGCCGCCCGCGCCCGGATCCGAGCCGATGTCGCTCGGGCTACCCGCGACGATGTTCTCGTTGAACGCGCCGGTCGGGCGGACGTCGGTCACCGTGATGTCGTACGGCGAGTAGACCTCTTGCACGCACTTCACGATCGCGTCCCACTCGCCGGGATTCCACGCGAACATCTGGAACGTGGCCGCCTTGCTGCCGAGGTCGGTCGTGTTCGTATTCGCGTCCGGGGCACCGATCTTGATGTCGCAGCCGGTCTCGCACTTGTTGAGATACAGCGTCTGGTGCGGCACCACCGTCACGTGCTGCGACGGAACCTCGTGAACCGGAAACGTCAGCGGCGACGCGAGTACCGGCGCGACGAGCGCCGCGACGAGGACCAGCGCGAGCTTCATCTCAGTTGCTCCCGCGGCGGCGGCGGCGCACGACCACGAGGCCGAACACGAACAGGCCGAGCCCGATGTGCGCGAACACCGCGCTCGAGGATTCGTGGCCGACGCTGCAGCAGCCACCGCCACTCGAGTCGTGCGGCAGACACACGCCCTGCGTGTCGGTCGTCGCGATGCAGTCGTACGTCGCCGGGCACGCGCCCTCGGAGTTCACGACGCAGCTCTGCGTGCAGTACTGGCCGACGCTCGAGTCCTGGCACATCCCGCTCACGCAGAACTCGTTGTACGTGCACTTGTCGCCGAGCTGACCGGTCGGCGGATCCCAGAAGCACTTGCCGCTGTCGCACTTCTGACCGGTGAGACACGACGCGGCGCTCGTGCACGCCGCACCCTTCGTCACGGTCACGGTCGCGCTATCGGTCTCGATCCCGAGATCGTCGTACGCCTTCGCGACGACGTCGATCACGCCGTCGGGAACCATCGCGGGTGCGGTCAACGAGTAGTTCGACGGGTTCGCCTGGCCGTTCTGGCCGAACGCCGCCCCCGGGGTCGTCGCCCAGTTGTGATTGTTGAGCCACAGCTCGACATGATCGACACCGCGGCGCGAGCCCGCCGAGACCTGGACCGTGAAGCCCGCCGACACCGCGCCTCCAGCCGGCGCGAGGATCATCGATGTCGGCGCGGGGATGGTCGACGTGCCGGCGCCGAGCGCCTTGGTCAGCTTGCCGACCGAGTTCTGCAGGCCGCCGCACACGCACGCGCGCGACGCGTACTCGCCGCACGCGGCCGGCTTGTTGCGGAAGAACTTCTCGCCGCCGCAGTCCATGCGATAGGTCATCGGATCGCTGCACGCCGAGTTGCCGTCGCTGAACTGGTACTCGTGCTCGAGGCCGAAGTTGTGCGCGGTCTCTTGCGCGATCGTCCAGCACGCGTCGTACATGCGGGCCAGGCCGCTGCTCGCCTCGTGGTTCGAGAACGAGAACGAGATCACGTTGTCGAGCGGCGCGCAGGTCGCGAGGCCGACGCCGAGGATGTCGTTCGACAGGCCCACGTCCTGCGGGTTACCCGCTGCGATCCCCATCGTGTAGGAAACGCCGTTAGGCGGCGGCACGTCGGCGACGGTCACCGCGAACGGCGAGTAGACCTCCTGCACGCACGTCAGCAGCGCATGCCATGCATCGTCGGCGGCCGCGCCGGTCGCGCCTGCGTCGTTCGCGAACTCTTTGACCAACCCGCCCGCAACGATCGACGACGTCATCGCGCGCGCGTCGTCCGCGCCGTGCGTGATCATGCAGCCGCCGGTGCAGCGGTTCAGATAGATGTAGCCGGAGGTCTGCGCCGCGACCGGCCCGTTGTACGGCATCGTGATGAGCCGGCCCTGGCCGTGCGGGATGCGATTTTGGACATCCTGCGGGTCCGCGCTGGCAGCGGACGACAGCGCGAGGAGCACGAACGTGAGGGGGAGTCGGCGCATGCGGACAGAGGGAGTACTACAGGATTCCCCAATCCGTCAGCAGGTTTTGTCACGCTGCCGGGACCGCGGTCCTTGCACTCACTTTCACGGTGTAGGCGGTGGCTCGCGATGCCCCGTCACGCGTGCAGACGTATTGATGATGTTGGGTGCGGTCCACGTCACGGCGACCTCGAGATCGATGATCTCCGGGCCCTTGGGATAGGCGACACCCGCCAGCGCGTGCTCGACGCAGAACTTGAGGCTCGTCGACCGATCGGTATCGGGGCCTTTCGCCTGCGCGACGACGGGCATCGCGACGCCGTTGACGAGCTCGGTGAGAGGATCGCCGTGAATATCGGTGAGCTGCATCGCGACACCGTCGGGTCCGACGCGGAGCGCCACGAGCACGTCGGAATCGTTCGTATGGACGAGCGCGTTCGGGCGGCCCACATCCTTCGAATCGAGCGGCCGCTCCGCCCACTCGTCGAAGCAGCCCTCGAGATCGTGCTGCGCATTCGCGACCGCCGCGATCACCTGCTTCGCCTGGAGCATCGGCTTCGGCACGCTGCGATCGATGCGCATCGCGGTGACCTTATCGGTCAGCTCGTGGATCAACTGATCGTTCGCCTCGAGCCGGTGCTTGTCGCGCTCGATCTGCTGGATGTCCTCGGTGTGGCGGACGTCGCGCTCGAACAGCTCCTTGCGCAGCTGCTTGTTGCTCGCTTCGAGCTCGCGGATCTGGCCGATCATCACGTGGACGACTTCTTCGTTGCCATCGCTCGGCACGAGCTCTTTTTCGCGGCGCGACGCCATCACCGCTGCGGTCGCCACACCGATCACGATCAAACCGACGACCAGGATCGCGAGGCCGCGCCCCGGCGCGCGCTCCGGCGGCGGCGTCAGCTCGGTGACCAGCGCGGCCATCGTCGGGAACCGCTGCGTGCGCTCCTTCGCGAGCCCGCGCATCACCGCGCGCGAGATCGCCGCCGGCAGCCGCGCGTCGGGCGGGGGCAGCGCTTCCTTGCCTTCCTCGAGCATCGCGACCGAGGTCGCGCCGGGAAGCGGATGCGCGCCGTACAGCGCTTCGTAGAGCGCGACGCAGAAGCTGAACTGATCGCTGCGCGCGTCGATGTTCGGCCCCATCAGCTGCTCGGGCGGCATGTAGCGCGGCGTGCCGAGCACGGTGCCGGTCGCGGTCAGATCGACGAGCAGCGGCGAACCATCCGCGCGCGCCTTCAACAGCTCCGCGGCGGCGGTCGGCCCGCGGCCCGAGTCGTCGATGCCGAACAGCGAGCGCGCGAGACCGAAATCGGTGACGCGCACGCGGCCATCGCCACCGACGAGCACGTTGTCGGGCTTGAAGTCGCGGTGAAGGAGGCCGACCGAGTGCGCCGCCATCAGACCGCGTGCCGCTTGATGAAACACCTCGAGGATCTCGCGCCACGTGCGCGGCCAGCGCTTCAGCCACGTCGTCAGCGTGTCGCCCTCGACGAACTCCATCGCGATGTAGACGTCCTCGCCGTTGGTCGTCGTGCCGACGTCGTAGACCGCGACGACGTTCGGATGGTTGAGCTGGGCGATCGCCTGCGCCTCGCGCTTGAGCCGCGCACGCGCTTCCTTCGCGTTCGCACCGAGGTTCGCGCGCAACACCTTCAGCGCGATCTTGCGATCGAGCTGCGGGTCGTACGCCGCGAACACCTGGCCCATGCCACCGGTGCCGAGGGTCGACAGGACGAGATACCGCCCGACCCGATCGCCGATCGACAGCGCGGGCAACCTGCCCGCCTGCGATTCGGTGAGCAGCTCGCGCTCGTGGCGATGCGTCGCGGCGTTCGAATCGATGTCGTCCGCGCCGGCGAGCGCCGCTACGAGCTCGCGACAATCGCGGCAGCCGGCGAGGTGCTTTTCGACCTTGGTGACCGAGCTGTGCGGCATCGCGCCGGACACGAACTCGCTGGCCACGTTGTCATCCAGGCACTCCACCGAATGGATAGGGTAGCGCGAGTCATCCGGTAAACGCTTGGAATGCAATGGCATGCAAGGAGCCGCAGACGTGCTATTAGGGCGGCGATCTTCAGACACCGGTAACAGCGCTGGGTTTCGCTTGCATCCCAATCCTGGGTGGGGTAGCAAACGCCAGTTTTTCTAAGGCTTTCTGCGTTAATCGAGGAGACGTTCTGTGCTGACCGACCTTTCCAAAGTCCGCAACATCGGGATCTCGGCCCACATCGACAGCGGTAAGACCACGCTGACCGAGCGCATCCTCTTCTACACGAACCGCATCCACGCGATTCACGAGGTCAAGGGTAAGGACGGCGTCGGCGCGAAGATGGACTCGATGGAGCTCGAGCGCGAGCGCGGCATCACCATCCAGTCCGCCGCGACGTTCTGCCAGTGGCCGCCCCCGGCGACCTCGAAGACCGTCATGGCGGTTCCGGGCTCGCCGATCAAGGCGACGCACTGGATCAACATCATCGACACCCCCGGACACGTCGACTTCACGATCGAAGTCGAGCGTTCGCTGCGCGTCCTCGACGGCGCGATCATGGTGCTCTGCGGCGTCGCCGGCGTGCAGTCGCAGTCGTACACGGTCGACCGGCAGATGCGCCGCTACAAGGTTCCGCGCATCGCGTTCATCAACAAGCTCGACCGTACGGGCGCGAACCCGTACCGCGTGCGCGACCAGCTCCGCGAGAAGCTGAAGCTGCACCGGTCATGATCCAGATGCCGATCGGCCTCGAGGACAAGCTCGAAGGCATCGTCGACCTCGTCGAGATGCAGGCGTTCATGTTCTACGGCGACAACGGCGAGACGATCGAGCGCGTCGCGATCCCGGCCGAGCTCAAGGACAAGGCGGAAGAGTACCGCGCCGAGATGCTCGACCAGCTGTCGCTCGTCTCGGACGAGCTGACCGAGGCGATGCTCGAGGAGAAGGTGACGCCGGAAGTCATCCGCGCCGCGCTCCGCAAGGGCACGATCGAGCTGAAGTGCACGCCCGTCATGATGGGCTCGGCGCTCGGCAACAAGGCCGTCCAGCTGCTGCTCGACGGTGTCTGCTCGTACCTCCCCGACCCGCGCGAGGTCGAGAACGTCGCTCTCGATCTGTCGAAGAACGAAGAGCCCGTCGTCCTGGCGTCGGATCCGGCGAAGCCGCTCGTCATGCTCGCGTTCAAGCTCGAGGATGGTCGCTACGGTCAGCTGACGTACATCCGCGTCTACCAGGGCACGATTCGCAAGGACGACTTCATCGTCAACTCGCGTAACGGCAAGAAGGTGAAGGTCGGCCGGTTGGTGCGCATGCACTCCGACGACCGCGAAGAGATCACCGACGCGGGCGCCGGCGACATCTGCGCCGTGTTCGGCGTCGACTGCAACTCCGGTGACACGTTCACCGACGGCACCGTGAACTACGCGATGACGTCGATGTTCGTCCCCGCCGCCGTGATCAACGTCGCCGTTCGTCCGAAGGACAGCGGCGCGGAGATCAACATGTCGAAGGCGCTCCAGCGCTTCACCAAGGAAGATCCGACGTTCCGCGTCTGGGTCGACCCGGAGTCGAACGAGACGATCATCGCCGGCATGGGCGAGCTCCACCTCGACGTCTACATCGAGCGCATGAAGCGCGAGTACAAGGCCGAGGTCGTGACCTCGCCGCCGCAGGTCGCGTATCGCGAGACGATCACGCGCAAGACCGAGTACAGCTACACCCACAAGAAGCAGACGGGTGGCTCGGGTCAGTACGGTAAGGTCGCGGGCTACTGCGAGCCGTTCGACGGCGACTTCGAGTTCCAGGACGAGATCAAGGGCGGATCGATTCCGCGCGAGTTCATCCCGTCTTGCGAGAAGGGCTTCAAGTCGATGATCGCGAAGTCGCCGCGCCTCGGCGTGCCGGTCGTCGGTCTCCGCGTCGTCATCAACGACGGTGCGAGCCACGCGGTCGACTCGTCCGATATCGCGTTCCAGGAAGCGGCCCGCGGTGCGTTCCGCGACTTCTTCCCGCGTGCTTCGCCGAAGATCCTCGAGCCGATCATGAAGCTCTCGATCGAAGGCCCGGCCGAGTTCTCGGGCAACATCCTCGGCCTCATCATGCAGCGCCGTGGCATCGTGCTCGGCTCGACGGAAGAGGATGGCAACGCACGCGTGGACGCCGAGGTTCCGCTGTCGGAAATGTTCGGCTTCTCGACCCCGCTGCGCAGCTCGACCCAGGGCAAGGCGGAGTTCACGATGGAGTTCGCGCGTTACTCCGAGACGCCGGCGAACATCAGCGACGAGCTCCTGAAGAAGGCCGCCGCCGCGAAGGAAGCCGCGCGCAAGTAGCCAGCCCCGAGGCTGCGTGACGGGCCCCGCGTGGGCCCGTTTGTCGTTTCGGCGGCCTGTACCGCCCCGTACCGGCATCTGGAGCGAGCTAGCGTCGAGAGATGAAGCTCGCCTGGTTGGTCGTGGTCACCGCATGTGCCTCGTCGCATCCTGCTCCGCCGGCGGTGCCGGTGCTCGCAGCGCCCGAGCCGATCGCGCAGGCGTGCGCCGGTCCCGAGTATCGCCAGCTCGACTTCTGGGTCGGCAACTGGACCGTCGCGATCCATTCGCGCGCGAAGCCCGGCGTGGAGCAATGGCAGGACACGACCGGCACGCAGCACATCACGACGACGCTGAAGGGATGCGCGATCGAGGAGAACTTCTCGGCCGTGCCGCCGGGCGCGTTCGCCGGCCGCAGCTTCTCGACGTTCGATACGTTCATGAAGAAGTGGCGCCAGACCTGGGTCGATGACGGCGGCGGCTACCTCGCGTTCGTCGGCGGTCCCGAAGCGGACGGCTTCGCGCTGTACGGCGAGCCGCGCGAGGTCGCCGGCGTGAAGTTCCAGATGCGGATGGTGTGGTCGAAGATCACGCGCGATGCGCTGCGCTGGGAGTGGCAGCGCTCCGAGGACAACTGGGCGACGAACCAGCTGATGATCGGGATCGACTACACCCGCGCTCGCTAGTGCGCGACGTACACGATCGGACAATTGACGAGCGGGCCGTGCTTCACGAGCGGTGCGCGAAGAGCGGTCGCCTCGTCGTGCACCTGATCGAACGCGGCGTGGTCGTAGATGTGGACGTCCCACAGCGGCGAGTAGTCGACGTCGCCGGGGACGCTGAACACCACGTTGTGGGTTTGCACGAGGCCGGTCTCGTGGCGAAAGCCTGACTCGGGACCGTCCCCCGCGAACGTCACGTAGATCGGTGAAGTCGGGACGCGGCCGTCGCGCTCGTGCAACGGCTCGCCGAACGCGAGGCACGTGACCTTCGCGCCGCGATACCAGAGCTGCGTCGCTGCATCTGGAGCCTCGCGCGCGGTCGAGCCGCGCGGCACGATCGGGCACGTGACGATGCTCGGGTCGGGAACGATCTCGAAGCCGTGCTCGCGGACCTGCGCCGCGCTCGTGATCGAGCCGGGAACGAAGTCGTCGGGAACCTCGACCCACGCGATCCGCCAGAAGTCCGAGTAGCCGTCGTCGCCGGGGATCCGATCGACGACGTCGAGCTGATTGACGATCGCCTCGCGCGAGCCGCGATGCGTGAACCGCCACAGCGTCGCCGGGCGATCCGATTGGACGTCGAAGTTGTAGTAGCGAACGATCCGGCCGTCGGGGCCGAAGCTCTGGGTGATGAACGGCGGATGATCGAAGTCGATCGGCTCGCCCGGCCCCGGCAAGTGGTTCGCCGCGGTCCGCACCATGACGTGGCCCGCGGCCGCGCTGAACCGATCGATCACCCACGATTCGTTCTTGGGTGCGCGGACCCAGCTACAGCCATACGCGACCAACAACACGAGCGATTTCACACCCGAACGATGCCACAGACGGCTCGGAACGAATCGTTCCGCGCATCCGAACGCCAGGAGAGAAAGGAGAACTGCCATGAAGACCCTGCTCGCCCTCGCCGCCCTCGCCGCGCTCGCTACCCCTGCCCTCGCCGATGCACCGAAGCCGCCGGCCGGTGCCGCGGCCACCATCAAGGACATCGAGAAGACGTTGGGGTTCGTGCCCGCGTTCGTCCGCGACCTCCCCCAGGTCATGCTCGCGAGCTGGTGGGACGGGACCAAGGCGCTCGAGCTCGACCCGCACACGGCGCTCGACAACAAGACCAAGGAGCTGATCGGCCTCGCCGTGGCCGCCTCGATCCCTTGCGAGTACTGCATCGCGTTCCACACCGAGGCGGCGAAGCTCGACAACGCGACCGACGAAGAGATCCAGGAAGCGATCGCGATGGCCGGCCTCACCCGGACCGGCAGCGTCTGGCTGAACGGTCGCCAGGTCGACAAGGTGCAGTACCGGAAGGACCTCGCGCGCCTCGTTCACGACGCGCATCAGGCATCTGCGAAGAAGTGAGCCGTGCGATGCTAAGGCCGGTGGCAAAGGCTGCGCTGGTCGGCCGCGATGTCGAGATCGCCGTGCTCGCGGCGTGTGTCGACGAGCTTGCAGCCGGCACCGGCGGTGTCGCGTTGCTCGCCGGTGAACCGGGCATCGGCAAGAGCCGGCTCGCCGAGGAGACCGCGCGGCTCGCCGTCGCGAGCGGAGCGCGCGTGGCGTGGGGGCGTGCGTGGGAAGCCGGCGGTGCGCCGCCGTTCTGGCCGTGGATCCAGGTGCTGCGCGCGCTCGTCCCCGATGCACCGGTGATCGCTCGCCTACTCGGCGGTGGTCATCACGCCGCGACGAACCCCGAGGATCGGTTTCTGCTCTTCGATAGCGCGACACGCGCGCTCGGCGAAGCTGGATCCGCGGTGGTGCTCCTCGAAGATCTCCACGCGTTCGACGACGCATCGCTCCACCTGCTCGCGTTCGTCGCGCAGCAAGCGCCGCCGCTGTTGCTCGTCGGCACGTACCGGACCGCCGAGGCGAAGCTCACGCCGGCAGCGAGTAGCGTGCTCGAGAAGCTTGCACGCAGCGCGCGGACGGTCGCACCGCGCCGGCTCGACGAGACGGACGTGCGCCAGCTCGCGGCTGCCGCTTCGCTCGATCCCGCGGCGTACGCGGAGATGATCGCGCGTGCCGAAGGCAATCCGCTGTTCGTCACCGAGCTCCTGCGCGTGCGCCGGCCCGCCGGCGTGCCCGATACGATTCGCTCGGCGATCCGCGAGCACCTGAGCGCCCTGCCCGGCGAGCTCTTTCCCGTGCTCGAGGCCGCTGCCGTGATCGGTCGCGAGCTCTCCGGCGCGCTCGTCACCCAGCTGTGCGGCCGCCCGCAAAGCGACGTGCTCGATGCACTCGGGCGCGCGACCGAGCTCGGCATCGTCGTCGAGCGGGGCGGCGATCGGTTCGCGTTCGCGCACGGCCTGATCGCCGAGACCCTGCATCACGATCTCCCTGCCGCCCGCCGCGCCGAGCTCCACCTCGCGCTCGCCGATGCGCTCGAGCGCGCGCACGCAGGTGACCCCGCCGCGCCGTGGACCGAGATCGCGCATCACCTGTTCGACGCCGGAAGCGAACACGCGATGCGCGCCGTCGAGGTCGCTCGTCGCGCGGCCGAACGCGCGCGCGCACTGCTCGCGTTCGAGTCCGCAGCCGCGCTCGTCGCGCGAGCGCTCGAGGTCCTCCCGCCGCACGAGCTCGCGACCAAGTTCGAGCTCGTCCGTTTGCTCGCCGAGGTCGAGCTCCTCGCCGGCAACACCGCGCGCGGTCGCGATCACGCGCGCCAGGCCGCGACGCTCGCGCGTGCGCTCGGCTCGCCCGCACTGCTCGCGCGCGCCGCGCTGACGTATGGAGGCAGCTGGTCGCTCGGCTCGACCGATCAGGGCCTGCTCGCGCTCCTCGAAGAGGCGCTCGCGGCGATGCCGCCGGGCGATGATCCGCTGCGCGCCCGCATGCTCGCTCGCCTCGCGAGTGCGCTCCAACCCGCTCGCGATCCGGGGCCGCCGATGGCCCTCGCGCGCGACGCGATCGCGATGACCGAGCGCCTCGGCGACGATCGAACCCGTCTCGAGGTCCTGTTCGCCGCGAGCGCCGCGCTCGTGTTGTTCGCGCCGCCGGCCGAGTGCCGCAAGGTCAACCTCGAGGCGCTCGCGCTCGCCGAAAAGTTCGACGAGCCGCTCGTGGCGCTGCGCCAGCACCAGCGGCTCGTGTTCGATCATGCCGGTCTTGCAGATCTCGCAGGCGTCGCCGATCACCATCGCCGCTACGACGAGCTGGTCGAGCGGCTCCACCTGCCGGATCGCGCGCGCTGGCCGTCGGCGATGATCCGGGCGATGGTCGCGCTCGTCGAGGGTCGGATGGACGATCACGCGGCGGCGTTTGCGGAGGCCGAGCGCCTCGCCGAGGGCGATCCATTCTTTCGCGACGTCACCACGGTCGGGCACCGGATCTCGGTGCTGAATCAGACCGCCGATCCGATCACGCTCGGTGGTCAACGTGCGCTCTATGCTTCGATGACCGCGTGGGGCCGTGGCTGGATGTACGTCGACGTGCTCGCATTCCTCGATGCGCGCATGGGCGACCTCGAGAGCGCGCGCAGCTTGTTGACCACGGCGCACGTCGAGCTCGTGCGCGACCACAAGATCGTCAAGCTCGCGTGCGACGCGGCCCACACGATCTGGCTCCTCGGCGATGCCGAGCTCGCCCGCATGATCTATCCGTGGTTGGCCGAAGAAGGGCCGCGGCTCGGCATGCTTCACAACCACGGGTTCGCGATGGGCTGTCCCGCAGCACACGGCGCGATGTTGCTCGCGGCGACGCTCGGCGACCTCGCAGCGGTGCGCCATCACCACGCGATCGCGGCACGCGTGATCCGCTCGATCCGAGCGCGCCCGCTCGAGGCGTGGCTGTGCTTCGATTTCGCGACGATCCTGATCCGCACGCGCGACCGCACGTTCCGCGACGAAGCCGAACAGTTGCTCGCTCAGGCCGCAACGCTCGCGGCCGCGTCGGGCATCGCGATGCAGCGCCAGCTCGCCGCACTCGCGGCCGAGCTCGCCGCGCGCCCACAGCCGGTGCTCGCGAGCGTCGGCGAGGTCATGCTGCGCGACGAAGGCGAGGTCTGGTTCATCCAGGGCGTCGGCGCATCGTGCAGGTTGAAGGCTTCGCGCGGCGTCGAGCTGCTCGCTCGACTGATCGCCGAACCGAATCGCGAGCTCCACGTGCTCGAGCTGCTCGGCAGCGAGCCGGTCGACGGTGGCGATGCGGGCGAGGTGCTCGATCCAGCGGCGAAGGCGAGTTATCAGCGCCGCCTCCACGAGCTGCGCGAGGATCTCGACGAGGCCGAGCAGTGGAACGACTCGGTGCGCGCCGAGCGTGCGCGGGCCGAGATCGAAGCGCTCGAGACCGAGCTCGCACGCGCGGCAGGGCTCGGTGGCCGGTCGCGGCGCGTCGGTGGCGCGGCCGAGCGTGCGAGGGTCAACGTCCAGCGCCGGCTCGCCGATGCGATCCGCCGGATCACCGAGGTCGCGCCCGAGCTCGGCAAGTACCTCGGGCTCACGATCCGGACCGGCGTGTACTGCTCCTACCTGCCCGACCGCGTCCGCCTGCGTTAGTCACGATGTTCCGTCGCGAGTCACGCCAGACAGGCATGACGAGCAATTCCGAAGCGATTCAGGCCTGGAACACCGTCCTGTTCGAGAAGTTCGTGAGGTATCGCTCGACCGTGGTGAGCGGGCTCGGCGAGCTCGGCGACCGCGCGATGGCACGGCTCGCGCCGCGGCCCGGCGAGCGGATCGTGGACCTCGGCTGCGGGTTCGGAGACACCACCTACGAGCTCGCGCGCCGAGTCGGACCCACGGGCCGCGCGGTCGGGCTCGACGCGGCAGAGCGGTTCATCGAATCCGCTCGCGAGCACGACCGCGGCCTGGCGAACGCGAGCTTTCACGTCGCCGACCTCGAGGTCGAGGTGCCCGCCGGTCCGTACGACGCCGCGTTCTCGCGGTTCGGCACGATGTTCTTCGCGAGCCCGGTGATCGCGCTGCGCCGGATCCGCAAGGCCGTGACGGGGCGGCTGTGCATGGTCGTGTGGCGCAGCAAGGCTGCGAACGACTGGTGCACGGAACCCGAGCGGATCGTGCGCGAGCTGCTCGGCGACCCGCCGAAGGGCGACCACGTGACGTGCGGGCCCGGTCCGTTCTCGATGGCGAGCCCGGAGCTCGTCGGCGATCAACTGGCGGCCGCCGGCTTCACCGAGATCGCGTTCGAACGCGTCGACGTGCCGCTCCGCCTCGGCTACACGATCGAACAAGCAGTCGACTTCGCGCTCGCGCTCGGCCCCGCAGGGGAGGTCATGCGGCTCGCCGGTGATGCCGGGCTCGCGCGACGCGGCGAGATCGAGCGAGCGCTCCACGCGGCGCTCGAACCCTCGCTGACGGCGGACGGCGTGTTTGCCGGGGCAGCCGCCTGGATCGTGACCGCGCGCTAGAGCAAGAACGTGATCGTGATGACGATGGCGGCGATCACGAGCGCGATGACGACCGCGTTCCAGTTGATCGCCGTGTAGGACGTCATCCCGGTGCTCGTCGATGGCGTCTCCGTCGGAGCGAATGGCGACATCGGCGTGTGCGTGAGATCGACGATCGGCGACGTACCGGTCGCGAGCCGAGGCCGCTCCGGGTCGAGTGCCGGCGCAGACGCACGGGTCGGCAAGATCCCGTGGATCGTCGCGACACCATGCGCCGGCTCGAACCAGACGTTGCGCGGCGTCGCCGGGCGTTCGGCGACCTGGGCCGCGGGCACCGGCGTCTGGTAGCGCTTGTTCGCGTGCACCGTCGGCGTGTCGTCGCCGGTATCGACGATCGTCGCGAGCGCTTCGCCGAGCTCGTGCGCGTCGCGATAGCGGCGCAGCGGATCCTTGTCGATGCAGCGCATCACGATCTCGACCAACGCGGCCGGCGCATTCGGCAGCGGCGGCGGTGTGTCGCCGAGCACCGCGGCGAGTTGCGCCGCCGGGCCCTTCGCATCGCCGTAGGGACGACGACCGGCGATCAATTCGTAGACGACGATGCCGAGTGTGAACACGTCGCTCTCCGGCGCCGACGTACCGATCATCTGCTCCGGCGCCATGTAGCAAAACGTGCCGATCATCTGGCCGACCTGCGTGAGGTCGGCGCCGCCTTCGACGGCGGAGTAATGATTCTTCGCGATGCCGAAGTCGAGCACCTTGACGAAGTTGACGTCGTCGCCGCGGCGCTCGAGGTGAATGTTCTCCGGCTTGAGATCGCGATGAACGATGCCCTTCGCGTGCGCTTCGCCGAGCGAGTGACACACGCCGCGCGCGATCGCGAGCACGCGCCGCCACGGCATCTTGCCGCGCGCCTTCATCTGCTCGTAGACCGATTCCCCGGTGAGCAGCTCCATCACGAGGTACGGAGTGCCATCCGGCGCCTCGCCGGCATCGAGCGCCGCGACCGTGTGCGGGCTCTTCAGCGTGCGCAGCGCTTCGATCTCGCGATGAAACCGCGCGGCGATGCTCGGATCTGCCGCGAGCCCCGGATGCAGGATCTTCACCGCGACATCGCGTTGTGCGACCAGATCTGCGGCGACGTAGACGACGCCGAAACCACCGGCCGCGATCTTCTGGGTGATCCGGTAGCGCTCGTGCAGCGTGACGCCGACCCACGGATCGAGGGCCTCGATCACGGTGCTGTCTTGGTCTCGTTCGTCCGTCACCACTCTGCTCTTATGTACGGACGAGCGAGCCGTTCTGTTTAATCCGCTTTCGCGAGGCGCTACGCAGAGATGGCCACTTGCGCGCCGGGAATAAATCGTCGATACGCAACGTCGTGGCCGCGATCGGAGTGATCGGGTGTGGCACCGCCGGCGCGGCGGCAGCGCTGTTTCTTTCGCGCGCGGGTCACGACGTTCGCGTGTTCGAGCGCGTCGCCGAGCCTCGGCCTATCGGTGCCGGCATCATCGTCCAGCCCAGCGGGCAAGCGGTGCTCGCGCAGCTGGGGTTACTCGATCAGATCGCAGCGCGCGCCGCGAAGCTCGATCGCCTGTGGTTGCGCACGCCGCGCGGTCGCACACTCGTCGATCTCCACTACGCGCGCGTCGATCCGACGTGGTTCGGGCTCGGCACGCATCGCGGCGTGCTGTTCTCCGCGCTCTACGAGGCCGCACGCGCCGAAGTGAACATCACGACCGGCTGCACGATCCAGAAGATCCGGCGCGAAGCGAAGCTGTGGCTCGATGATCACGGTCCGTTCGATCTCGTCGTCGTCGCCGATGGCGCGAGCTCGGCGCTGCGCAGCGCGAAGCGCGATCGGCTCTATCCGTGGGGCGCACTCTGGTTCGTCGCCGAGGATCCCGAGCAAACGTTCACGCGCGAGCTCTATCAAGTCGCGCGCGGCACGCGGCAGCTCTACGGCGTGCTGCCGACCGGCCTCGGCCCGCACGGCGAAACACCGATCGCGAGCCTGTTCTGGAGCCTCGCCGCCGCCGACCTCGATGCGTGGCGCGCGCGTGGGCTCGATGCGTGGAAGGCCGAGGTCCGCGCGCTCGATCCGCGGATCGAGCCGGTGCTCGCGCAGATCCACTCGCCCGACCAGCTCACGTTCGCGCGCTATCGCGATGTCGCGATGCCCAAGTGGCACGATCGCGGCGTCGTGTTCCTCGGCGATGCGGCGCACGCGACCAGCCCGCAGCTCGGCCAGGGCGCGAACCTCGCGCTCGTCGACGCGATGGTGCTCGCGGACGCGCTCGCGAACGGCTGCGACGAAGCCGCGCTCGCCGACTACTCGCGCCGGCGCAAGCGTCACCTCGGCACGTATCAGTTCATGACCCGCGCACTGACGCCGCTGTTCCAGTCGCACTCGCGCGTCGCCGGCTGGTTGCGCGACCTGACGTTCCCGATCGCGAACGCACTGCCGCCGTTGCGGAACCACATGATCCGGACGATGGCCGGCGTCTCCCGCGGCTTCGCTCGAAAGTCTTTGCCGCTCGAATCGAGCGCTAGTTCAGCGCTGCAAGCTTCGCATCGTTGAAGTGCTGCCGCGCGTTCGAGACGACCTCGCAGTCGCAGAAGCCGCCGTGCGCGTCGAGCCATGCGAACACACGGTCGACGTCATGGCCGCGATCGAGGAGCCAGGCCTTGGTCAGCCGACGCGTCTTGTCGCAGCCCAGCAGCTTGAAGTCGGCGTCGACCGCTTCGAACATCTCTTCGAGCGCCGACGTCGGCAACGGGAAAGCGCGCAAGGCGGCGGCCCGCTCCTGGTCGCGAACCTGGTGCTTCAGTCGCTTGCGAGAGGCCTTGTCCATCGGGCGCGCCGATTATAGCGCGTCGAATCACGAGCTCGGCGCTTCGTCGAAACGAGCCAGGTCATCGTGCGAGTCGCGCGACGTAGAGCCCACGTCCCGTGAGGCCCGCCGGGTCGAACGTCGCCGCGAGCCCAGCGCCCTCGAAGGTCGTCATCATCTCCTCGGGTGTGAACAAACCGAGCTCGTGGACCTCGCGGGCAGCGCGGACACCGCTCGCGTCTTCGATCCGGTAGTCGAAGACCAAGGTCGAGAGCCTGCGCTCCACGGTCGTGTGGCTCGTCCGTTCCACGCGCAGCCCACCGGTGTCGGCGCGCCTCGTCGAGCCAGGTCCCTCGTGGAGGACGCCGGGCGCAAACCAAGGCTCCACGATAATCGCGCCGCGCTCGGCGAGATGTTGGCGGAAGCAGCGCAGCGCCGAGGTCACCCGTTCGAGGGTCTTCAGATAACCGATCGAGCTGAACAAACAGGTCACGATGTCGTAGTGACGCCCAAGATCGAACCCCGCCATATCGGCCATGTAGAACCGCGCCTCCGGTAGCTTCTCGCGCGCGACCGCCAAGAGTCCGGGGTCGAGATCGAGCCCGTCGACCTCGAAGCCCAGGCGGTTCAGGTGCAGCGCGTGTTCCGCGGTGCCACACCCGACGTCGAGGATCGTTCGGGCGCTCGGATGCGCCGCCCGCACGGCGGTCGCGATCGCTGCTGCCTCGGCCGCGTAGTCTTTGAACGCCCGGTAGATCGCGTCGTAGAGGTGAGCGGATTCGGAGAACATGGGCACCTGATCGTAAACGCGAGTGTCTACCGCTCGTGACGGCCAACCCCACGGCCAGCGCTCCTGACTAGCGCAGTAGCCGGCCGCGCCATAACTCCGCGGAACTGGGGCACGCCGCACCGGCACGCGACGTGCTGAAGGCCGCGGGCATGCGTCACTGCTTGCTCGCTTGCCTGTTGCTCTTCGCGTGCACCGATTCCGCCGACGACGGCGACAACGGGGCGACGGCCGACGGCGAGCTCGCGCCGCTGCCAGCGCCGGGCAAATCGGACGGCCAGTTTCACGCGGGCCTGCCGACGAACATGAGCTCGTCGCGCACCGACGTGTGGAAGGTGACGGCGCAGTGGGAAGACACCAACACGACCGCGGCGAAAGCGGCGGGTATGGCGTGGCCGGCGAACAGCGGCCTCAACTGGGATCAGAAGTTCAGCAAGTGGGTCGCGTCGCTCGAGTGGACGCCGGGCGTCGATGGCTACTCGACGACCGTGAAGATCACGACGCCGTTCGGCAAGACCCTGCCCTCGCCCGAGCTCGAGTGTGCGGAGACGGCGCTGTGGCTGCGGATCTCGTTCGCGGCGTGGTACGGGCTGCCGCTCCAGTTCGAGGCGCTCGACGATCATGGCAAGACGGTCTACTTCGGCCACTTCGGCGTGCGCTCGCAGCAAGGCGCGGCGGTCGGGTTCCCGGAGTTCGCGATGAAGTACAAGGACTACTCGGGCAACGGCGTGCCGGCGGTCTGGCCGCACGATGCGACGCTGCGGACGCGGATCGTCCACGGCGGTGACGATAACCAGCAGGAGCTCGCCGAAGGCGCGACGTTCGGCCAGTACATGGACGAGCTGCACCTCAACAAGCGGGTTGGCTACTTCACGCTGCTCGCGCTCGACTACCTCGGCTCGGCGAACCTCGCGGATTCGGCGAACACGTACAACCTCAATCCCGAGGCGCTGCGCTCGGGAGACATCCTGCTCGAGCGCTGGCAGAAGAACGGCATCGGCCACACGCTCGTCGTGAAGGACGTGACGCCGCTCGATGGCGCGACGTTCGACGTCGCGTTGATCTCGGGTTCGATGCCGCGCCGCCAGGGCCAGAAGGCGAGCGGTAGCTCGGCGAAGAGCTACTTCACGGGCGAGTACACCGGCGGCCCGGGCACGAACGACGAAGGCGACGCCTACGCGAAGCTCGGCGGCGGGCTCAAGCGGTTCCGGGTCGCGAAGGTGCGCAACGGGTTCTGGACGAACACGTGGATGACCGGCGACGAAGCGAACTGGATCAACTCGACCGACTACACGGCGATCGCGGCGCGGCCGGCGCGGTTCGAGACGCTGCTCGGCGAGGTGCCGCCGGCGCAGAAGAAGACGGAGCTGCTCGCGCAGATCGCGGATGCGCGGCATCACCTGTCGCAGTACCCGGCGTCGTGTGCGGCGCGCGAGCAGCGCGAGCAGGCGTTCCGCGACCTCTACGATGTCGAGTCGACGCTGAGCGGAAAGTCCGCGAGCCAGGTCGACGCGGAGCAGCGCACGCTCGAGGACTACGTGTTCGGCCAGCTCGACTACGACAAGAGCAAGACGTGCTGCTGGGATTCGTCGACCGCGGCGATGCACGACATCATCATGGCGGCGGCGGAGGCAGACAAGGCGGCCGCCGATGCTGCGATGGTCTGCACGGCGCCGATCGTGTTCTCGGCGCAGAGCGATGGCTACGCGAAGTGGTCGAACTACGCGGCAGCGCACGGGATGGCGGGCGCCTGGAAGTCGTACACCGACGACGAGGGCTGTGGCGCGAAGGGCATCACGACCGACTCGGTCGCCTCGGCGCAGGCCACCCCGTTCTGCGAGCTGACGCCGCCGCCGCAGAATTAGCGTAGCTTCGGGGCATGAGCTTTGCCCCGACGATGATGGACACGCCGCTCACGCTCGATTGGATCGCCGATCGTGCCGAGCGCTGGATGGCGGATGGCGAGGTTGTCTCTCGGCGGCCGGATCGCAGCATCACGCGCACGACGTACGGCGCGTTGATCCCGCGGGCGAGAAGGCTCGCGCGCGCGCTGGTCGCGGCGGGCGTGAGCCCAGGCGATCGGATCGCGACGCTGATGTGGAACCACGCGGAGCACCTCGAGGCGTACTTCGGGATCCCGCTCGCAGGTGCTGTGATCCACACACTGAACCTCCGGCTCCATCCCGACGAGATCGCGTTCATCGCGGGCGATGCGGGCGATCGGATGGTGATCGTCGACGACTGCCTCTTGCCGCTGTTCGAAAAAGTGGTCGCGGCCGGGGCGAAGTTCGAGAAGGTGTTCGTCGTCGGCAAGGCCGACGGGTATGCAGCGTATGAAGAGCTGCTCGCGGGTGCGCCCGACGTCGCGTTGCCGAAGCTGCGCGAGCAAGATGCGCTCGGCGTCTGCTACACGAGCGGCACGACGGGCCGGCCGAAGGGCGTCGTCTACTCGCAGCGCTCGACGCTGTTGCACTCGATCTGCGTCGCGCTCCCGGATGCGTTGAATGTCGCCCGTACCGACGTGCTGCTGCCGGTCGTGCCGATGTTCCACGTCAACGCGTGGGGCCTGCCCTACGCGTGCGCGATGACCGGCGCGAAGCTGGTGTTCCCGGGGCCGTACCTCGATCCGCCGAGCCTGCTCGAGATGATGGCGGAGGAGCAGGTCACGGTCGCCGCTGGCGTACCGACGATCTGGATCGGCATCCGCGACGTGCTCGAGCAGAACCCGAGCAAGTACAAGTTGCGCGACGGAATCCGCATGGTGGTCGGCGGCTCGGCCGCGCCCGAGCAGTTGATTCGCGACTTCGATCGGATGGGCCTGCGCCTGCTCCACGCGTGGGGCATGACCGAGACCTCGCCGGTAGGCACGGTGGCGCGGTTGTCGCCTGCACTCGAGCGTGCGGATACCGATACCCAGTATCGCCAGCGCGCGAAGCAAGGTCGGCCGGTGCCGCTGGTCGAGCTCCGCGTGCGCAACGAGCAGGGCGACGTTCCGGCCGATGGCAAGACCAGTGGCGAGCTGTTGGTTCGCGGACCGTGGATCGCGGCGGCGTACGCAGGCGGCCACACGCCGGAGCGGTGGACTGAAGATGGTTTCTTCAGAACGGGCGATGTCGCACGCCTCGACGAGCACGGTTATATCCAGCTCACGGATCGGATCGCTGACCTCATCAAATCGGGCGGCGAGTGGATCGCGACGCAGGAGCTCGAGAACACGCTCATGGGTCACCCTTCCGTGAAGGAAGCCGCGGTGATCGGCGTTCCTCATCCAAAGTGGAGCGAGCGCCCGCTCGCGGCGGTCGTGCTGAAGGAAGGTGCGACCTGTAGCGCGGATGACCTACGTGCGTTTTTGTCAGCGAAGTTTCCCAAGTTCTGGATCCCCGACGCGTTCGAGTTCGTCGACGCGATTCCGCGCACCTCGGCCGGCAAGTTCAAGAAGACCGAGTTGCGAGATAAATTTCGAGATCACCGTTGGTAGCGGCGCGAATACGCTAAGGTGGGCTCGGTGACCTCAGTACGTGCAGCGATCAAGAACGTCGTGTTCGACCGCGTGCCGGGCCTCCTGCGCCGCGGCCCCGCGACGAGCAAGCGGGTCGCGCTGACGTTCGACGACGGTCCGGACGACAAGACGCTGCGTTATCTCGACGTGCTCGACGATCTCGGCGTGCCCGCGACGTTCTTCGTCCTGGGCGAGCACGCGGACGCGCATCCCGAGCTGATCCGCGAGTACGTCCGCCGCGGCCACCAGGTCGCCGGCCACGGCTACGATCATCAGCGGTTCACGAAGCTGAAGCTGCGCGATCTGATGGATCAGTGCCGGCGCACCGATCAAGCGATCGGCGGTCAGCCCACCGGCCAGTCGTGGGTGCGGCCACCGCACGGCTCGCTCGATTCGCTGTCGCTGATCAGCTTGCGCGCCGCGGGGTACGTCGTCGCGCTGTGGTCACTCGACTCGTGCGACTACGAGGATCGCGACGTCGCATCGTTGGCCGATCGCTGTGGCCCGCGCGCGGTGAGCGGCGGCGAGGTGCTGCTGTTTCACGAGGGCCAGGAATGGACCATCGAGGCGCTGCCTCGGATCGTGACGGCCATCCACGCCTCGGGACTCGAGTGCGTGACGATGGCCGACCTGTTCGCAAAATAGCAACGGCCCGTCTCTGCATGGCGCAACCAGCGCCAGAGACGAGCCGTGCAGCGAGCGAAATCGTTACGCGACGTGCGTCAGCTTCTTCGCGTTCTCGAGCCCGAGCTTGCGGGCCTGGGCCGAGAGCTGCGCGCCGTACGCGAACGCGTCGGCCGTGAGCTGCGCCCAGTTGTGGACGGCGCCCTGCGCGCGCGTCACGAGCTGGCTCTCCATCGCGGCGTACTCGTCCGCGAACGACGCCATCCGGCCGTACGCGTCCGCCATCATCTGATGGAACGCCTGCTGGCCCTGGGTCCACGCGCTCATCGGATCGAAGCCCGCGAACGGGTTCGCGAAGCTCGGCGCCTGGGTCGAAGCGGTGGTGTTGGTCTTCGTCTCGGTCTTGGTCTCGGTCGGCATGTTCAGTGGCTCCTTGTTGAGAGCAACCTAAGGTCGGCTCAGGTCGAGGTCAAGGGCGATTTTGTGCATTGCACAAATAATTACTCGACCCAGTCGCGCTTGATGTTTCGCGACGCAGCAAAGAACAGTGCGCTCGCGATCACGTAGAACCCGAGGCCCGTGTAGATGGCGTAGCGCAGCGATTCGGCGCCGAAGTGGGGCTTGAGCGCATCCGAGACCGCGCCGAAGTAGTAGAGGCCGATCGCGATGCCGATCAGGTTGTTGAGCAGCAGGAACATCGCCGATGCCGTCGTGCGCATGTGCGCGGGCACGAGGTGTTGGACCGAGGTGACGATCGGACCGAGCCACACGAGGTTGAGGCCGGTCGGGATAACGAAGAGGACGAACGCGAGCAGCGCCGAGGAAGTGTTCACCGCGCACAGGAAGCACGGGAGTCCGATCAAGAACGAGATCGCAGGAATCAGTGGATATGCGGAGCGGCTGGCCTTGCCCGCGCGATCCGCGAGGATTCCGCCGCCGACGATACCGAGGCAACCGCCGATCAGCGTGATGCCCGCGTAGAACCAAGACCTCTCGACGAGGGTGAAGTGATAGCTGCGCTCGAAGAACGACGGTAGCCAGAACGCGAGCCCGTAGCCGCACACGGACGACGCCGCGGCGCCGAAGGAGAGCAGCCAGAACGTCTTCTTCTTCGCGACGATCCGGAACACGTCGGCGACGCGTGCACGCGCAGGAGTTGGTGTGCCCGCAGCGACTTCGTAGCCGCCGCGCTTGGGATCGCGAACGATCCAGCGAAACACCGGCGCGACGACGAGTCCCGCACTACCGACGATGATGAATGCGGCACGCCAACCGATCGCCTTCGCGATCAGGCCTCCAAACAGAATCCCGAACGCGCCGCCGAGCGGGATGCCGAGTGAATAAACGGCGAGTGCGCGAGCGCGCTGCGACTTCGGGAAGTAGTCCGAGATGAACGAGTACGCCGGTGCGACACCGCCGGCCTCGCCAATCCCAACGCCGATACGCGCGAGAAACAGCTGCCAGAAACTGGTGGTGAAGCCGCACACCGCGGTGAAGGCACTCCACAGCGCCAGCGCCCACGTCATGATCCGTCGCCGCGAGCTCCGGTCCGCCAGCGATGCGATCGGCACGCCGAGCGTCGAGTAGAGCGCCGCGAACGCCAGGCCCGCCATGAGGCCGAGCTGGGTATCCGAGAGCTTGAGGTCGACCTTGATCAGCCCAGCGAGGATGCTGATGATCTGACGGTCGACGAAGTTCAACGTGTAGACCAGCACGAGCAGGCCGAGCACGATGTTGCGATAGCGCGAGGTCGGCGCGTCGCTCGGCATCGGCTCGGGGGCATGAACCGCGGGGGCCATCGGGAGCTCCGTTGCCATGATGGGTGGAGATACAGCCGGCTCGTGGGTGGGTTGCGTCGCCGTTGCCATAATCGACGCGATAGCAAGATCGCCTACCGCGTTGCAACACAAATCTTGCTACTTTTGTTGCTCTGCAACATGTGGTATCTAGCGAGCATGGAGACGAGCACTGGCGAATCCCCACGCGTGGCGACGCTCGACGAGATCGTGCGCGACCACATCCTTCACGTCCTCGCGGTCCACGGCAATCACAAGGCCAAGACCGCGCAAGCACTCGGGATCGACCGTACGACGCTGTGGAAGAAGCTGCGCGAGTACGGCCAGTAGCTCAGGACTTCTTCTTCGCGGCCGCCGGCTTCTTCGCGGGCCGCGCGGTGATGCTCTCGCGCACCGCCTGCTTCAGCTCCTCGAGCTCGCGCCGCATTGCAGCGACATCGTCGTTGCGACTGGCGGGCTCGGCATGCGCTTCGTGTGCATCGCTCGGCGGCGGCATGTCGGGCATCGGCGGCATCGGCGACGCGTAGCTCGGCGGCTGCTGATACGGAGCGCCGAACGGTGAGCCCATCCACATTCGCGCGAGCGCATCGGTCGCCGCCATCGGGATCTGCGCGAGCGGGTTGTACGCCGTGATCGATTGCACGCCGCGCTTGGCCTGGAGATAGAGATCGAGCGCGCTGGTCACGTAGCGGCTGAAGAATTCGGCGAGAGAATCGTCGGAGAGCCGGATCATCTGGGTGAGCAGCTGCACCGGCAGAAACTTCGCCGCGTTGCCGGCCTCGAGCACGACCTGGACGAGTGTCGCTTGCGTGAGGTCCTCGCCGTTCTGCGCATCGACCACGCGAACATCGATGCCGGTGCGGACCTTCGCGGCGAGCTCGTCCAGCGTGATGTAGCGGCTATCGCCGGTGTCGTAGAGCCGTCGATTGCCGTACTTCTTGATCAGGACCGTCGCCACGCTCGCACCTTACGGGGACCGTTGCCGCACTGCAAGCAGGCTTTTTGTTGCGCCGCAAAAGAACGCTTGACAGGGACGCAGGGTGATCGCTAGCGTGCCCGCCATGTCGTCCCGGTTCGCCTCCTTTGCGTTGCAGTGCAGCATGGCGGCGATGATGATCGGGTGCGGCGGCGGTGGCGGCGAGGTCTGCACGATGGATAGCCAGTGCGCGTCGCACTTCTGCCGTGCCGATGGCACGTGTGGTCCGGTCGAGAGCGATGGCAACAGCGGCAGCGATGGCTCGGGCTCCGGCTCGGGCGACGCCGGGATGATGGGGCTGTGCACGCCGAACCACGACGGCACGATCAGCGCGAACGAAGTCCCGCTCGCCGCGGGCAAGATGGCGAACTATCGGATCGCGACGAGCGCGACCTGGAACACGACCGGCACCGCGAGCGGCAGCACGCGCACGTGGGACCTCACCGGCGCGCTCTCGAACGATACCGACACCCCGGTCGCGCTGCAGGCCCCTGCCGGCACGTGGTGGGCGAACGATTCGGGCTTCGCGAGCGCAACCTACTGGACGACGCTCCAGGCCGGCTCCGATCTGATCGGCGTGTTCCACGTCGACTCGACGGGCGTGACGCTGCTCGGCGTCGTGTCGCCGACCGGGAGCTATCCGTACACCGAGATCACGTACAGCCCGCCCGCGAAGATCCTCGCCGTGCCGTACAAGGCCGCCGACACGTGGACGTCGTCGAGCACGGTGTCGGGCTACGTCAGCGGCAGCGTCGTCAACTACACCGAGAAGTACGTGTCGAACGTCGATCAGACCGGCACGATGAAGACGCCCTATGGCGACTTCCCCGTGCTGCGTGTCGGCACCGTGTTGACCCAGGCGGTGATCAACACGACCAGCGTCTACCGCACGGTGCGCTCGTACGCGTGGACGGCGGAGTGCTTCGGAACGGTCGCGAGTGCAACGTCGACGGACAACGAAACCAACGCGGAGTTCAGCAACGACGCGGAGGTCCGGAGACTCATTCCCTGATGCGCGTCGCGCTCCTTGCTCTCTGCGCCGCGCTCGCCGGGTGTCCTAGCTTTCACGCAGGTCCCCTGCCCGGCGCGCCGGCCGATGCGACGTTCGTCGACGTCGACGGTATCCACGTCCGCTATCGCGAGACCGGCTCCGGTCCCGCGGTCGTGCTGCTGCACGGCTACGGCGCTTCGCTCGATAGCTGGATCACGGTCCAGCCTGCGGTCGCCGCACACCATCGCGTGATCGCGGTCGACCTCAAGGGCTTCGGCTGGACGAGCCGGCCCGAGGGCGATTACTCGCCGGCGGCGCAGGCGCAGCTCGTCTGGCACGTGCTCGACAAGCTCGGCGTCGACCAGGTCGCGATCGTCGGCCACTCGTGGGGCACGTCGGTCGCGCTATCGATGGCGGTCGCGCATCCCGAGCGCACGCTGCGGGTCGCGCTCTACGACGCGTACGTCTACGACGATCAGGTGCCGAGCTTCTTCCGCTGGGCCCAGACCTCGGGCATCGGCGAGCTGCTGTTCTCGCTGTTCTACGACGAGCGGATCGAAGATCGCGCACCGCTCGCGTACTACGACGAGCGCTGGATCACCCAGGCTCGCGTCGAGCGCGTCGAGCGCGACCTCGCGCGTCCCGGCACGACCGCCGCGGCACTCGCGGTCGCGCGCGGCCATCACTTCGAAGCGCTGCACGACAAGCTGCGCGCGTTCACGCGCCCGGTGCTGCTGCTGTGGGGCGCGCAGGATCAGGTCACGCCGGTCGACTTCGGACATCGCCTCGTCAACGAGCTCGCGCACGCGACGCTGAAGACGTACGAGCACTGCGGCCATATCCCGATGGTCGAGGCGCACAATGCATCGACCAGGGACCTCGTCGAGTTCCTCGATCTGGATCGCGCGCTCCCGGAGTCGCCTACGCCTACGCTTACGCCTACGCCTACGCCCGAACCGGCAGCAGGCGGCGGCGGCGGTGGCGGCAGCGGGACGGTCGTCGCCGATGTCCCCGCGCAGGATCCCGACGTCACGCTACCGGCCGGGTTCGGCCCACCGCCGCTGAACGAGACGGACAAGCTGCCGCTCGGCGCGGATCTCGCGTCGCTCGGCGCCGAGCTCACGCCGCGGCTCTACGCCGCGCCGCGCGACCACGTCGAGATGGTGGTCCACGGCTCGCTCCGCGTCCGCGATGCCGTGCTCTACAACCTCGATCTCGATCGCGGCCTCGACACGACCGGTAAGCCCCTGTTCCCGGTCCCGCTCGGCGGTGGTCAGGCGCTGACGAGCGGCGACCTTCGCGCGCGCACCGATCTCGCGATGTACGCGCCCGGCGTTGGCGTCGCGGTGAAGGCGCGGATCGACTGGCTCGACAACGTCGCGCTCGGCGGCGAACCCGATCTCGCCGGCGGCTCTCCCGCGACCAGCGGTGGCCAGCGGCCGACCACCGTCGTGATCAAGCGCGCGTGGGGCGAAGCACTGACGCCCGCCGGCACGCTCGCGGTCGGCCGGATGGGGGCGCACTTCGGCCTCGGCATCGCGGCGAACGGCGGCGATTGCGAGGACTGCGATCATGGCGACTCCGCGGATCGCGCGGCATTCGTGTCGCCGCTGTTCGGCCACCTCCTCGCGATCGCGTACGACTTCACGGCGTCGGGACCGTTCACCCAGAGCAAGGACGGCGGCCGCACGATCAACCTCGAGCCGAGCGACGCGGTCGCCGGCCCGACGCTCGCGATCCTCAAGGTCCACTCGCCCGCCGCCCTCGCCCGCCGCGCTGCCGCGGGCATGACGAGCGTCGAGTACGCGGTCTACGTCTCGCATCGCACGCAGGATCGCGACGTCCCCGCGTCCTACTTGCCAACTGCCGAACCGGTCACGACCTACACGAGCAACGACCTCACCGCGCGCGGGTTCACGGCGACCGGAACCGGCGGCTGGTTCCGGATCTCGAGCGAGCGGTTCCGGCTCGAGGCCGAGCTCGCGTATCTGTCCGCGAACCTCGCGCAGCCCTCGCTGATCCCCGGCGCCGCGATCACCGAGGCGGTGACGTCGAGCCAGCTCGGGCTCGCGGTCGAGAGCGACCTGAACCTCGGCCCCGGCAAGATCGGGTTCGACCTCGGCTACGCGAGCGGCGATAGCGCCCCAGGGTTCGGCGCGTTCCCGCAGCCCGGCCAGACCGCGACGATTCCGGGCCAGTTCGATGGGCCGCAGGCGAACCTGCCGGGCGATCACACCGTCGACAATTTCCGGTTCCACCCCGACTACCACATCGATCAGATCCTGTTCCGCGAGATCATCGGCACGATCACCGACGCGTTCTACCTCCGCCCGCACGCGAAGGTCACGTTGCTCGACGTCGGCCGCGGTCACATCGAAGCCGGCGCGGCACTGATCGCGTCGTGGGCGATCGAGGCGACGTCGACCCCGAGCGGCAAGACCCCGCTCGGCGTCGAGCTCGATCCCGAGCTGCGCTACGCGAGCCGTGACGGCTTCGCACTCACGCTCGATTACGGCGTGCTGCTCCCCGGCGCCGCGTTCGATAACACCAACCTCAAGGCGCAACCCGCGCAGTCGTTCCGGGTGCGGGCGGGGTTCGCATTCTGATGCGCGCCGCGTTGATCTTTCTGACCGCGTGCAGCGTCAACCTGACGCCGCAGCCGGATCCGACGCCGACGCTGCCGAACTGCGTCCCGAACCGCGACGGTCAGATCACCGCAGACGAGCTGCCGATCGCGCTCGGCGCGACGATCAGCTACTACGCGGCCACGAATCGCACGGTGAATCTCACCGCGGCGAACGGCGTCTTCGATCTGTCGAAGGAATCTCCCGACGACACCGTCGTCGCACTCGGCCCGGTCGCGCTCGCCGCACAGTGGTACGCGGATCAATTCCCGACCGGCGAATTCGTCGTCGACGCCGGCAGCGGCCTCGACGGCATCTATCATCAGGACGAGCGCGCGCTCTGGCTCGACGGCACCGCCTCGCAGCAAGAGATGCCGGCCGCGGGCAAGACGCTGATCCGCTACGCCGATCCGATCGCGCTGCTCCGGTTCCCGCTCACCGACGGGCTCGCGTACTCGACGACCGCATCGCTCAGCGCGACCGTCGCCGGACTGCCGTTCGTCGGCACGGATCAGGTCGACGTCGACGTCACCGCAGGTGCTCGCCTCGACGTGCCGTACGTCCAATTCTCGCCCGTGCTGCGGGTTCGCACGCACGTGACGCGCACGCCCTCGACCGGCACGCCGGTGGTCGGCAAGCGCACGACGCTGTTCATGTTCGAATGCTTCGGCGAGGTCGCACGCGCCGAGAGCAACGAAAACGAAGCCGCCGAGGACTTCACGACCGCCGCGTATCTGCGCCGGTTCGCACTCGGCCAGGAGGCGCACTGAATGTGGGACCAATGGAAAAAGGGCTTCTGGGCGTGGGAACAAGCGACCACGCAGTTCGCGACCCAGGTGTTGCAGAACCCGGGCGTGATCGGTCCCGCGGGCGCGATGCTGTCGGCCGCGATGCGCACGAAAGCGGCGGCGGATAAGGTCCTCGAGCAGACCTGGTCGGCCTTTGGCCTGTCGACGCGGCGCGATCAAGAACGCACGCTGCACCAACTCAACCAGCTCCAGAGTCGGCTCTACGACCTCGAGGAGCAACTGCTCGCGAAGAAGGGGTCGTAGCCATGGACGTCTCGCATTTGACTTCACTCGCACCGGCCCCGCAGGCCGTGTTTTCGCGCCTTCCGACCCATCGCCACCGCGTGCGGTTTCAAGTTCGCGACGGCGCCGGCTGGACGCCCGTGACCTGGGGCCAGTTCGCCGCGCAGATCCGCGGCGTCGCACGTTGGCTGATCGAGAAGGAGCTCGAGCCCGGCGATCGGATCGCGATCTACGCGCACAACTCGGTCGCGTGGGCGAGCGCGGCGCTCGGCGCGCAAACCGCCGGCGCGGTGTTCGTGCCGATCTATCCCGCGTCGACGCCCGACCAGGTCGCGTACATCCTCGAGCACGCCGAGATCAAGTACGTGTTCGTCGCCGGCGCGGACCTCGTCGCGAAGCTCGAGAAGGCGCGCTCGCTCGTCCCGCACAAGCCGCAGATCGTCGATCTCGACGGCGCGGCGTGGGCCGCCGATGCACCGATCGGCGAGGCCGCATCGATCCGCGCGGCCGCCGCACGCGATGCCGCGGCACCGACGCTCGTCGACGCCCGCCTCGGCGCGCTCGATCTCGATCAACCCGCGCAGATGCTCTACACGAGCGGCACCTCCGGCAATCCGAAGGGCGTCCCGCTCACCCATCGCAACGTCGCGCGCAACGGCTCCGATTGGTTGAGCGTGCTGGCGCCGCTGCTCGCCGAAGGCGATCGCGATCTCCTGTGGCTGCCGATGAGCCACATCTTTGGCTTTGGCGAGCTGTGCGCCGGCAACCTGCTCGGCTGGGAGACCTATCTCGCGTCGCCCGCAGACGTGCTCGACCTGCTCCCCGGCGTCGCGCCGCAGGTGTTCATGTCGGTGCCCGCGTACTGGGAGAAGATCGCGCGCGCGATCAACGCACACGGCGATCCGCAAGAAGCGCTTCGCCGCGTCACCGGCGGCCGGTTGCGGTTTTGCCTCTCCGGCGGCGCGGGGCTCAAGGTCGAGATCAAGCAGATGCTGCACGCGCATGGCCTGTTGATCATCGAGGGCTATGGCCTGACCGAGACCTCGCCGACGCTGACGATGAACCGGCCCGACTCGTTCCGGTTCGACACCGTCGGCAAGCCGTTCCCCTCGCTCGAGCTCAGGCTCGACGACGACGGCGAGATCCTCGCCCGCGGCGAGAACGTGTTCGGCGGCTATTTCAAGGATCCCGTCGCCACCGCCTCTGCGTTCACCGAGGACGGCTGGTTCCGCACCGGCGATGTCGGCCGGTGGACCGAGGATGGCTTTCTCCAGATCATCGATCGCAAGAAGGACATCCTCGTCACCGCCGGCGGCAAGAACGTGCCGCCCGCGAACATCGAGGCGCGGTTCGTCGACGATCCGGTGATCGAGCGCGTCGTGGTCTACGGCGATGCTCGCAGCTACCTCGTCGCCGCCGTGTGGCCGCGTGCCGGCGTCCCGAGCGGCGAGCGCGACACGCTGATCGCGCAGCGGATCGAGACGATCAACCAGGAGCTCGCCCGCTACGAGTCGATCAAGCGGTTCTTCGTTGCAGACGCACCGCTCAGCGTCGACGATGGCACCCTGACCTCGTCGCTCAAGCTCCGCCGCAAGGCCGTCTACGACCGCCTCCGCGATCGGTTCGAAGCGCTCTACTCGTGATGAACCCACCGAAGAAATCGCCGCTCGATTCGATCGCTGCACTGCTCCGCCGTGCACCGAAGGGCCCGGCTGCGGTCGGCGTCACGCCGCACTCGGTCGTGTGGACCGAGAACAAGTGGAAGCTGATGCGGTTCGCACCGGCACAACCGAAGTACGCGACGCCGATCCTGATGGTGCCGTCGCTGATCAACCGCTGGTACGTGCTCGATCTCGGCCCGACGCGTTCGCTGATCGAGTGGCTCGTCGCGCAGGGCCACGAGGTGTTCTGCATCGACTGGGGCACACCCGGCGCCGAGGATCGCTACCTGACCTGGGACGACATCGCCGGCCGCTACATCGGCCGCGCGCTGCGGATGGCCGCGCGGTTCTCGCGCTCCGGTAACGTCCACGTGCTCGGCTACTGCCTCGGCGGGACGCTCGCGACGACGTACATCGCTGCGTTCCCGGAGCGCGTCGCGTCGTTCCTCGCGCTCGCCGCGCCGATCGACTTCGATCACGCGGGCATCATGGCGACCTGGACGCGGGTGCCGACGTTCGATGTCGGCGCACTGCTCGAGGCGTTCGGCAACGTCCCGTGGCCGCTGATGCAGGCGACGTTCAAGCTGCTGAAGCCCGCGAACGACGCGGTGAAGACCGTCGCGCTGCTCGATCGCGCGTGGGACGATGAATTCCTCGAGGGCTTCCTCGCGACCGAGCGCTGGGGCAGTGACAACGTCTCCTTCCCGGGCGCCTGTTACGCGCAATACATCGAGCAGCTGTACCGACAAAACCAGCTGGTCACCGGCGGCTTCACGCTGCTCGGCCGGCCCGTCGAGCTCTCGGCGATTCGCTGTCCCGTGCTGGCCCTCGCGTTCGAGGACGACCACATCGTCCCGGTCGCCAGCGCGGCGCCGCTGATCGATCGCGCCGGTGCGACCGACAAGCGGCTCGTCGTTCAGAACGGCGGTCACGTCGGCGCGGTCGTCTCGCGCAAGGCGGCCGATCGGCTGTGGCCGATCATGTCCACGTTCTGGGCGTCGCATGATATGACGCGGTGATGGCTTCGGGGACGTTCTCGGCACCCGCGGGATTCCGCGATAGCCCAGCGCGTCCGCTCTCTTCCGGCGAGGTCGTCGCATCGACCTACGTGATCCGCGACGAGATCGCGCGGACCGATACCGGCATCGTGTTCGAAGCGCGCGACATGCTGCTCGACCGACCCGTCGCGTTCAAGCTCGCGTGGCGCGACCCGGGTTCGCCGTCGCTGATCGCCGAGGCCCGGCGCTGCGCGAGCGTGCGCGATCCGTGCGCGGTCCAGGTCCACGGCATGGGCGTCCACAACGGCGTCGAGTTCGCGGTCGGCGAGCTCGTCGACGGCCATCTCCTCCGCGACGAGCTGTTGAAGCAGCTCGCCGAGGACGTCTACCTCGTCCGCCTCCGCACGCTGATCGCGGCGGTCAGCCGGGCGCACGATGGCGGCATCGCGGTCGGCGATATCTCCGGCTCGACCGTGCTCGTCGATCCGAGCGGGCGCGCGAACGGCGGCTCGTCGGATCGCCTCGTGCTGGGCCGGCTGTCGCTGTCGCAAGTCCCCGCGTTCGGGCCGCACGGCCGGATCCTCGCGCCCGAAGTCGTGACCGGTCAGGCCGAGGCGAGTGACCCGGCCGCCGCCGAGGCGATCGACCTCTACGGCCTCGGTTGCGTCGCGATCGAGATGGCGTCGGGTCTTCCGCCCTTCGCCGACGACGATCCGCGGATCGAGGCACGCGGCCACGCGCACGAGCCACCGCCGCGGATCGCGGACCTCCGTCCCGATCTGCCGGGCGAGCTCTCGGACCTCGTCGAGTGGTTGCTCGCGAAGAACCCGAACGATCGGCCGCGCTCGTCCGGCGATGTGCTCGCGCAGCTCGAGGCGATCATCGAGCGCCTGGGGCATCGCACCCGCACGCTCCGCGTCCTGATCGTCGATGACGACACCGCGCGCGCTCGCTGGCTGTGGAGCCTTGCCCGTCGCGCCCACGCCGCCGCGAACGTCGAGATCGCGAGCGAAGGCACCGATGCCGCGCACAAGCTCAACCGCGATCAGCCCGATATCGTGTTCGTCGACGCGGCGCTCCGCGGCGTGATGAACGCGCTCGAGCTCTGCATGTACGCCCGCGGGCTCGAGGGTGGGAGCCGCAGCCAGATGGTGCTGATCGGCGGGGTCTCGGACCGCGACAAGATGCTGTTCGCCGACGCGAGCGTGCAATTCATCCCGGACGACGCGTCGCTGCCGAACGCGATGCTCGAGCGGGTCCGTCAGGCATTTGCCGAGCGGCCGCGCACCCGCAAGCCGCGCACGACCGTCAGCGGTTAAGGCGCCATTAACTTCCGGACGAGACCAGGGTCTGACCGACCATGAAGCTCGCCGTTTTATTCACCGCCCTCGTCGCATTCGCGGGCGTCGCGTCCGCGGACCCCGGCCCCGCCGATCCGTACGGCGCACCGAACCCCGCCCGCGCCGAGCGCCGGGCCGAACGCCGCGCCGAGCGCCATCAGATGATGCTGCAGCGGTTCGACGTCAACCACGATGGTGTGCTCGAGCCGCGCGAACGCCGGATGGCGCGCCGCGAGCTCCGCCACGAGCGCCTGATGCGCAAGTTGATCAAGAAGTACGATCTCAACCACGATGGCGTGGTCGATCAGGGCGAGATGCCGCCGCGGATGGCTCGCAAGCTCAGGCGGTGGGATACGAACCACGACGGCTGGGTCGACGGCGCCGACGCACCGCGGTAGCCAGCACGCCGAGCGATAGCACGAGCGAGCCCGCACCTCCGCTCGCCGAACAACAGCCACCATCGGCCACCGCGATCGCCTTGCACTTGTCGTCGCAGGTCGCGCTCGCCGAGCCACCGGCATCGCATTCCTCGCCGGTATCGACGATGCCATCGCCACACTGCGGCAGCTTGCAGTACGTGCGGCACTTGTCGGGCGCGTCGGCATTCGCCGAGCCGTTGTCGCAGCTCTCGGTCAGCGTCTTGATGCCATCGCCGCAGATCGAATTCGGGTTCGCGACGACGCACACGTCGTCGAGCGTCCAGCCGCCGAACTCGAGGCCCGGATCGCTCGTGAGGCCGAACTGGAGCTTCAGCGTGTGGCTGAAGAAGAACGGCGTCAGCGAGACATCCTGGAACCGCCACTCTTTGTCGAGGTGATGGGTCGAGCTCGAATCGCCCATGTTCGCGGTCGAGTTGATCCAGACCTGCTTGCCGTTCGCCTTGATCGTCGCCTGATCGAAGTGCGAATCCTCGACGGTGAGCCAGCGCCGGTACTGCAGGCGAACGTCGGTGTACTTGCCGACATCGATCGGCGGCAGCGACAGTGTCGACGTCGTGCTCGGCGCGTAGTTGCCGTTCAGGTTCTGTGCGAGCACGTGCGTGCCGGAGAACGCGGCATGCGGATTCTCGAGGCCGCTCGCCGGCGTGCCCCAGCTCCACGTCGACACGTTGCTGGCGCTTCCTGTCGTCGTGCCGACCCAGCCGTTCGCGAACGGGTCGTCGGTCTCGAAGTCCGTGCAGTACAGCGGGATCACGTGGCCCGTGTAGGTCTGGTAGTACGGGTCCGCGAGGTTGTCGGGGAGCGTGAACACCGAGCCATCCGCGAAGCCGACGAGGACCTGAAAGATCGTGTCGTCGTGCGCCGCGAGCGGGAGAGTCGCGGCGTACTGGCCCGGCGCGGTCGTCGTCGCGGTGACCTGGGCCGACTTCGGATCGCCGTTGATGATCGCGGACCAGCTCAGCGTCGTCGTTCCGAGCGCATCGCTCGCGCAGCGCGACGACAACCCGCCGACCGTGATCGCGAGCGGCACCGACGTCACGGTGTCGTCGTCGATCTGGCCGGGCGCATCGACGCTGCCGCTGACCGTGCGCAGGCCGTGGAGGCCGTACGCCGCGCGAATCTCGCACTCGTGCGGCGTGCCGTTCGTGATGTCGCCGTCGTCATCGTCCGCCGCGAGCGTCGCGATCAGACTCGTCGGAATATCGACGGAGCGGCGCAACGCACCGACGTAGAGCTTCAACACCAGCGCTTCGCCGGCCGTCTGACCGAGCTCCGCGATCAGCGCCTTGCGCAGATCCCAGTACGTGCCACCGATGATCATGCCGGTGTGGTGGATCTCGCCGATGTCGATCGGCCACCGCCACTCCTTGTCGGGCGGATCGAGCTCGCGCAGCGCCGCGTCGGTGAAGAAGAACCCGCGACCCATGCCGGAGTCGCCCGTGATGTTGACCGCGAGCGTATCGGCGACGCCCTCGCCCATCGCACCGTCGACGGCACCGACGCCTTGGATCACCTCGGCCGAGTGCACGCGATGGCCATACTCGTGATAGACGACGTCCTGGATCAGCGCGGTGTTCTCGCACATCGTCGTGCGGTGGAAGAAGTTGAGCGCCGCGCCATCGAAGAACGCGTTGCAGTCCTGCGCGATGTTGACGTTGACCTTGATCTGGTCGTCGAGCGTGGTCATCGCCGGATCGACGTTCGCGCGCACGAACGCCTTCGCCTGGCTCGCGTTGATGTACGCGTTGACTTGCGCGTCGGTCTCGACGACCGCACTCGCATCCCACACGAGCATTCCGCTCGGATCGAGCGCGAAGTTGCCCGTGCCGATCGGATTGACGCTGTCGGCGATGCCGACCAGATCGCCCTCGGTCGACGTCGCGACCGTCACCTGCGCGGTGCCGTCCCAGGTCACGGTCCCCGCGTCGTCGGTGGTCTCGCCGAGGTTCGCGACGCTGACGTGCGCGCGCGGTGCCGGATACGGAACTCGACCTCGGCCTGGATAGCGATTCGTGCCGAGATACTCGACCGTACCGGTCGCGTAGTCGTTGAGCTGCTGGACCGCGATCACGCCAGCGCTCGCCGGATCGACGAACGCGAGGTATTTGCCGTCGGCGCCGCCGTCGATCGTGTACGGAGACGCGAGCCGATAGCCCAGCACGCCGCCATCGGCGACGAGCGGCACGATCACGTCGTCGCCGTTCGCGACCACCGGCGCGGCCGGCAGCGCGACCGCAGCGCGCAGCGTCGCCGTCGCGCGCGTCGCGAGATTCGCCATCCGCGCGTAGGTCGTCGCGACGGTGACGTGCGGCAGCGCCTCCGAGGTCATCACGAACAGGCGATCGTTCTGGAACCAAAAGCTGACCTGACCACCGACGACGCGGCGACCTCCGGCGTACTGGAAGAAGCCGACGCTGCGAATCTTGCCGTCGCTCGTGTTCGACACGAGCTGGAAGTCGCTCGCGCTCGCGCCCGGTGCGAGCAGGTCGACATGCGCCGCGAGCATCGCGCGCGCGATCTGCTCCGCGACCGCAGCATCGTCGTTCGCGCGCGGCGCCGCGAGCGAGCCCCAAATCTGGCGCGGCACCCCGGTCGCCGGATCCCACGCGGCTTGCCAGTGACCTCCCGTCGCGGCGAGCGCCATCCACGCGACGGGGGGCGTCGCGAGCGCGACCAGCGGCTTCACGCTACGCAGCGGCTTCGCGATGTTCGCGGCCGGCAGTGCGGTCAGCGTGTCGGCGGTGAGTCTTGCCCCGTCACGCGGCTTCGCAGCTTCGCTCGTGGAGATGCTCGCGATGCAGCAAGCGGCCCACAGGAGACCGCGAACCCGTAGGACCATCTTAGAATTAGACCCGATCTCGCGCGCTGTCGCTCGTGGATCTCTTAACCAATCCTCACGGAGACAGGTCAAATCGCTATGCGCAGTCTAGGACTCTTGTTCGCCCTCGCTGTCCTCGGTGGTTTCGCCGGGGGTTGCGTCGGCGAGGCTCGCCCCGCCGAGTCACACGCGATGAGGAATGGCTACACGTATCTCGGCGAACGCTGGGTCGATGGTGGCCTGGATCACGATGCGATCCACGTCGGCCGCGCCGACGGCCGGTGGAGCTCGATCATGCTCGTCGTCGAGAATGCCCCGGTCGAGATGTTCGACATGATCGTCACGTTCGGCGACGGCGAGAAGTTCGATCCGAAGACCCGCCTGACGTTCGGCCCCGATTCGACCTCGCGGATGATCGACCTGCCGGGTCACAACCGCGTGATCCGCCGAGTCGACTTTCACTACGGCAACATCCAGGGACAGGGCAAGGCGAAGGTCGAGCTCTGGGCGCGCTAGCCCAGGAGAATCTCGCGTAGCTCGCCGCGCGCCGCACGAACCGCGTGCGCGAGTGCGAGCTGACCGCGCGCGCGCACGAGGTTGTGAGCGCGCCGCGATGCGAACCGCGAAGCGTCCCAGCCGAAGTAACGGTCCTCGAACACGTCGACGCAAAACCGCGCGGCGAGCTCGACGCACACGGTCTCGAGCCCGACTGCGACCGACGCGCGCTCTGCTTCGCTCACAATCGAATCGGCGATCCGGCGAAAGCCCGCGATCGCGGCCGCGAAGATCGCCAGATCGAGCGTGATCCGCCCTGCGTCCTCGCCGTGCGGGTTGCACCACGATCGCATCGCATCGCCGAGCTCGAACGCGAGCGTTCCCTTCGCGAGCGTGTCGAGATCGACGAGCGCGACGCCGCGCACCGGATCGCGCGCGAACAACAGATTCGAGATCTTGAGATCGCCGTGGACGTGGCGGAGCGGTTGCGCGACGAGCTCGGGCAACGCGACAGCCGCGGCCAAGATCTCGCGCGCGAGCTCGGTCGCTTCGGGCACGCCTCCCGCATCGGCATGTCCGCGCAACCGCGCGAGGTGCTCCGCGGTGTCGTGGACGCCGCCGCGCGTGAACCGATAGTCGTAGTGGAGATCCGCGACCGCGCGATGGAATCGGCCGACGAGCTCGCCACCGGCATCGGCCCAGCTCGGATCGGGCACGGTCGCAACGCTCTCGCCGTCGACGAACGTCGTCGCGCGCCACACGCCACCGTGGTCGATGCACGGGCGGCCGTCGAGCGTGCGCACGAGGCGCGGCGTCGTCATCCCGCGCGCCGCGAGGTGCGCCGTGACGGCCTCGAGGTCGAGGTTGACGTCCGCGCCGAAGATCGGATGGAGGCGCTGGAGCACCGCGATCGGGCGATCCTCGCGGACGACATACGTCGCGTTGATCAACCCACCGGGCAGCGGCGCGAGCTGATTCGCGGTCCAGCCCCACGCACCGACGACGGCGTCGGGAATCCCCTGCGTCACGGATGCTGCGGCGGCGCCATCGGCGGCGCATGATGATGGCCGGGCGGTGGCGGCGGATGATCGCCGACCGGCTTCTGCGCTTCGATCGAGACGAGCTCGATGTCGAACACCAGCATGCCCTGCGGGCGGCCGGGCACGCCTTTGTACGCGAGCTCGTCGGGGATCCAGAACCGATACTTGTCGCCGACCGACATCAGCGGAATGCCATCGGTCCAGCCCGCGACGACGCTCTGCAGGCTGAACTCGGCCGGTTCCTTGCGGATCACCGACGAGTCGAACATCCGGCCGTCGGTGGTCCAGCCCGTGTAGTTGACCTTCACGGTGTCGGTGACCTTCGGCTTCGCGCCCGGCTTCGCGGCGGGCTTGAGGACCTTGTAGTACGTGCCCTTCGCCGTCTTCTGCGCGTCGGCCGGCGGCTTCGCGACATCGGCCGGCACGGGTGGCGGCTCGACACCCGGCTCGATCGTGATGCTCTCGATCTCGTAGCAGACCGGCCCGGTCGGCTGACCCGGTGCGGGCTTGCCGTTCGACGCCATCTTCTCGCCGGTCGTCCACACGCGGACGCGCTCGCCAGCGGTCATCATCGTCAGCACCTCTTCGAGCGCCGCCGACTGGCGATACGGCGAGATCTTCGACGGCCGCTTCTTCATCTCGGTCGTCTCGAACATCCGGCCGGTGTCATCCCATGCCGTGTAGTTGTACGTGACGTTGTCCCACGGCTTCGCCTTCACGGTGCCGGTGCCGGGACGGAGCACGATGAACTTGCTGCCGAGCTTCGTCGTCTCGGCGTTCGCCGGCGGCGCCGCGACATCGGGAGGAATCGGCGGCGCGGGTTTGATCTCGAGGATCTCGATCTCGTACGCGAGCGTCTCCGGCGTCGCCTTGTGATCGTCGCCCTTGTAACCGATCGAAGGCGGCACCCACAGCATCGCCTTCTCGCCGGTCTTCAACAGCTGCATGCCCTCGGTGAAGCCGGGCGCGGTCGTCGCCAGGTTGAGCGGCATCGCCTGGCCGCGTGACTTGTTCGTGTAGAACGTCTCGCCGTTCGGCTTCCAGCCGGTGTAGTTGATCATCACGATGTCGTTGCGCTTTGGCGCCTCGCCCGACGGGTTCGTGGTGATCTTCTTGTAGATGAGGCCGGACGCGGTCTTCACCGCATCGGCCGGCGGGTTCTTGACGTCGAAAGGCGGCGTGACTTGCTCGACCTTCGACTTCGCTCCGCCGCTGCCGATCGTGGTCTTCTGATCGGGGGGCGCGGCGTTGTCGGACTTCTGGCATCCGACGATCAAGACAAGCGCGATAAGTACTCGACGCATAGCGCGTGGAACATACGGCGCTTGGTCGGTGAACGCTAGGCGCCGAACGCTTCGCGCGTCAGATTGCGCACGCCCTTTGCCTGGACAACGACATTATCCTCGATGCGGATCCCGCCGAACGGGCGCAGCTCCTCGACGAGCTTCCAGTCGAGCAGGCGATCGCGGCCATCGGCGCGCAGCGGGTCGAGCAGCCCCGCGATGAAGTACAGGCCCGGTTCGATGGTGAACACCTGACCGACTTCGATGGTCGAGGTATTCCGCAGGAACTTGTTTTCGGGACGCGGCGGAAGCAGCCGCATGCCGACGTCGTGGACGCAGACGCCGAGCGAATGGCCGAGTCCGTGTGGCAGGAGGACACGCGTGATGCCGCGATCGACGAGCTCGGCCTGGCTCGCTTTGCCGAGGCCGGTCTCGACGAGGACATCGGCGAGCAAGCGATGGGTCTCGTCGTGGAGATCTTCGTATGGCTTGCCCGGCGCGACGCGATCGATGATCGCGCGCTGCATCTGATCCATCCGCTCGATCAGCGCCGCGAACCGACGAGCCGCGGCGCCGTTGCCACGCGCGTACGTCCGCGTGATGTCGCTGCCGTAGCCCTGATACTTCGCGCCCGCGTCGACGAGCAGCGACGTATCACCGGCGATCTGCGTGCGCTGATACGCGACGTAGTGGAGCACCGCGCAGTGCTCGCCCAGCGCGACGATGTTCTTGTACGGCGCGGTCGCGTCGTCCTGCTCCGACGCCGCGAGGTACGCGAGGTGAATCCCGAGCTCCGAGACCGGGCCCGCGCGAAACTTGGCCTCGGTCGCACGATGGCCGACGACGGCACGGCGCGTCGCCTCTGCGAGGCACGCGATCTCGTACGCGGTCTTCGTCGTGCGCGAGTGATCGAGCGAGCTGATCAACGCAGCCGGATTGACCTCTCCCGGTGGCGCCTGGCCAGGGTCGCGCGTGATCACCGCGACCTTGCCGCCGGGCAGCACGTCGCCGGCGTGACCCGGTCCGACGGTGACGACATCGAACGCGGTCCAGAAGTGATCGCTCTCCGGTGGCGTCGGCGTCTCCCAGTAGTCGTCGGCGACGGTGCGGACGAGCGTGGGCCGCCGGCCCGGCCGGATCACGACGAACGTGTCGGGCTCGGCGAGCGGGCACCAGTGCGAGTACGCCGGCGTCGGCGACAGCGGCCAGCTCTGATCGTCGAACCGGTTCTTCGCCTGCGCCGCACCGCTGCACAGGACGAGCGCCTCGAACTGATGCTTCGCGAGCGCCGCTTCGGTCGCCTTCTGCAGATACGCGATGTGGTCGGGATAGGCGTCGGTCGTCACGGTCGAACCTTACGATCGTGAAGGCGTAGGCGTAAGCGTAAGCGTCGGCGTAAGCGACCTAGAGCCACGAATTGGAACCCCAGGCCATGTCGCCGATATCGAACCGCGGGTGTGTGTGCCGGATGGGACGCCGTCACGAAATCGCCGAAGTATGACTACCGGCCCGGTGCCGCCGCGAATGCCGCCGCAGAAGTGCGATCGATCGAGAAGGTGCGTCCTTCGACGAGGTCGCCGACCAGGAGGCGAATCGCGGGCAGCGCCATCGGGCCGTGCTTGACGACGGGCGAGAATCGGTGGGCGATGATCTTCACGGCTTCCGGATCGGCCGGCCGCAGCGCAGCAACGGTCGCATCGCCCTTGAACGTATCGGCAGCCGCGACGAGCGCGTTGCGCCGCGCGGGGGCGAGCGCGCCGTACGCGACGAGCACCGGGCCCGATAGCGCGGGCAACTCGACCAGCTTCGTCGCACCCGCGGGAACCTCGATACCGGCCGGCACGATCGCCGCATCGGCCTTGCCGAGCCCGAGCGCCGCGAGCGCCGAGGCGGTATCCGGCGCGGCCTCGATCTTCGCGAAGAAGTCCTTGCCGACCTCGCCGCCGAACAACACGTTCGCGACGAAGTCGGTCTCGCGCCCGCCGATGCCTGGCACGAGCACGCGCTTGCCCTTGAGGTCGACGACCTTCGTCGCACCGCGCGCGACGAGCACCCAGCCGTGGTTCGTGTCGCCGTTGCGGACCGCGCCGGCGAGGATCGTGTAGTTGCCACCGGCCGCCGCGAGGTACGTCGCGTCGACGAGCGCGACCGTGACCTCGCCCTTCTTCACCGCGCTCGCGAAGTCGCCCGCCCGCGCGAACACCTTGCCGTTACCGGTGACACCGAGCGCCTTGCTGAAATGCTCGCCGAGCTTCGTCGCGAGCTCGACGCGCGACGCGGTCGACGCGAACGGTGCCGTCGGCGCGTAGAGGCCGATCGTGAGCGTATCTGCGGCAGCGGTCGAGACGAGCGCACACATCATCGCGATGGCCAGCACGATGCATTGACGTTGACCTGAACCTGAACGCCACCGATGACCGTGACGTTGGCGCCCCAAGCGTTCATCGTTCGCTCGCGAACGACGTTGTGGCGCAGATCGGCCAAGACCGATCGAAGCCTCGAGATGACTGCAACGCTGCGGATACGCCGAACCCGAGTCACGACCTTCGAGGACGTCGACGGTAGTGTTCACGTTCAGGTTCACGTCGAGGTCGAGGTCAACACTCACGGCGCACCTCCGTAGATCCGCTCTTTCGCGTCGATCCACTCGGGCAGCTGCGGGAACCGCACGTTGGCCTTCTTCGCGCGCCGCCAGGCATCGAGCGCCTTCACTTGATCGCCTTTGCGCTCGTATGCGATGCCGAGGTTGACGAGCGCCTCGGGCACCTTCGTCGAGAGCCGGTCGAACTGCGCGATCGCGGCGTCGACATGACCCTCTGCGAGATCGAGCACCGCGAGGTTGTGCGCGACCTCGTCGGTGCCGACCTTCGCGTTCGCGGCCTTCGCGGTCGCGAGGTACTTGCGCGCCGCGGCGAGCTGACCCTCGTGGTAGGCGTCCTGCGCCGCGTTCAACGCGACGACTCGGATCGCCGTGCCGAGCAACGCTGCGGCCGCGCCGGTCGATTTGCTGCCGAGCGCGGTCAGCCGATCGAGCGCCTTCGCGGCGCGCTTCGGATTCAACCCCTCCGTGAACGCCGCGAGGATCGGCACCGCCTGGGTATCGGCCGGCGCCGGGAACGGGCACGTCACGCCGGTCACGCCCTTGAGCGCGGCAAGCGCCGTGGCCGCATCGCCCGACGCGACGGCCGCGACCGCGAGATCGCAGCGATTCGCGACCGAGTTATCGGCGGCGACCGCGGCCTTCACGAGCTCGAGCGCTTTCGCGCCGTTGCCCGCGCGCAGCGCGGCGAGCCCGGCAGCGTGGCGTGCGGTCGCGAGCGCCTGGCGATGGCGGGTCGCGAGCGGCCCGGTCTTCGCCTGCGCCGCGGTCTTCTCGAGGGCGGTCACCGCGATCGCGGGATCTCCGCCGGCGACTTCCGACGCGCCCCAATCGATCGAGATCTCGACGGCGTTGTCTTTATCCGCCGTGAGCGCGCGGTCGTACAGGGCGCGTGCACCGGCGATGTCATTCGTCAACGCGTGCGCGCGCGCGTCGAGCATCACGACGATCGGCGTACCGTCCTTCGCGGCGCGATCGAGAACGCCGATCGCATCGGCCGGCTTGTCGAGCGCGAGCCGCGCGGCGCCGAGGTCGCGCCACACGAGCGCGTTCTGATCGTCGAGCGCGTTCGCACGCGCGAGCATCGGCTCGGCGGCGGCCGCATCGTTCGCCGACAGCTTCGCGACGCCCGCGATCACGAGCGCGTCGACGAGCAGCTTCTTGCCGCGTACGGTCGACTGCAGCTGTTCCGCGGTCTCGAGCGTCTTCACCGCCGCCTCGGCTTGATTCTCGGCGAGCTGGGCGGCGCCGAACGTGACGTGGATCGGTGCGTTCGTCGCGAGCTCGGTGATCGCGGGGGCTAGCTTCGCGGCGGCGCCAGCGGCATCGCCCGCGGCGAGGTGGGCCTCGCCCTGTTCGACGTACCAGTCGGGATCCGCGCTCGCGGCTTCGGGCGGACCGAGCTTGTCGAGCACCGCGATCGCATCGGTCGCGTGGTTCGCGCGGCGCAACACGCTCGCGAGCTTGATCGTGTAGCGGCGCTGCGCGGGATCGAGCTCGTGCGCCGTCTCGAGCTCCTTCTTCGCATCGTTCAGGTTGCCGCGCGCCGCTTGCGCTTCGCCGACGAGCGCGTGGCCCGCCGCCGGCGCCTTCGGCCCGCGCTCCAGGAACCGCCGGCCGAGCCCGTACGCGGCGTTCGCGTCACCGAGTGCGAGCGCGCATTGGCCGTCGACGAGCCAGACCTCGGGATGTTGCTCCGCGATCGGCTCGAGGTCGTGCAGCAACGGGCGGGCCCGCTTGCAGTCGAGCGCCGCGGTCGCCCACGCCGTGCCGATCTGCGCGCGGAGCTGTGTACCCTTCGCTTTGCCGTGATCGCGCGCCTGCTCGAACAGCGCGAGCGCCTTCTCGGCCTGACGCGCGCGCAGATACGCGTCCGCGAGCTCGACCTGATGGCGCGCGTCTTCCTTCGCGAGCGCGCTCGGCCGGTGCGCGAAGTACGCCTCGAGCGCGGTGATCGCCTGGGTCCAGCTCGCGGCGTCGTGCCAGTAGTGACCGAGCAGGAGCTGCGCGTCGTAGCGCGCCGGATCCTTCGCGACGACCTGCGCGAGAAGTGGCACGCCCTCGGCCGTGTCCCCCGCGAGCACGAGCTGCGAGCCGAGCGCGGTCAGCACGTCGAGGTCGGTCGGCGCGAGCGCCTGCGCGCGGCGCATCAGCGCGACGCCTTCCTTGTACTGCTTGCGCGCCGCATACACCGCCGAGCGCAGCACGTACGCTTCGACGCGGCGCGGGTTCAGCGCGATCGCCTGGTCGAGCGCCTTCGCGGCATCGTCGAGCTCGCCGCGGCGGAGCGCGGTGCGGCCCTCGTCGACGAAGCCCGCACTCTCGTCCTCGGCTTGGTTCGGCCGTTGCGCGAACGCCGGCGACCCGAACGCGACTGCAAGCATTGCGACGAGCGCGCAGCTAGTACGCATAGCCCACCTTGAGGAACAGCTCGCGGCCCTCGCCGGGGACCTGGAACACGGTCGTCGGGTTGTTCGGATCGAGCGTCCGATCGTAGTCACCCGGTGCCACCACGAGATCGCGCGTGCCGATCAGGTTGCGCACACCCGCCGTGAAGTCGAAACCGTCGATGTTCGGCACGTAGATCGTCGCGTCGAGCCCGACCCACGCGGGAGTTCGTGGCCCGACCGCACCGGTCGACAGATCGGGGCGCGTCGCGCGATCGCCGAGATACGTCATCGCCGCCGACACGTGCATGCGGCCGAACAACCGCGGCGTCGAGATCCCGAGCGAGCCGATCACCGACGGCGCGTTCGGCACGTCGCCATACGCGAGCGCGCCGCCGCTCTCCGCTTCGCCGACGCGCTCGACCGTGAGCCCGCCGAAGCCGTACCAACCTTGGGTCGTGCGATAGCTGCCTTCCGCCTCGGCACCATACGTGACGAACCGCCCGGCGTTCTGGAACTGCAACAGGCCGCTGCCGCTCGGATCGGGAAGCTGCTCGACGATATCGCGCGCGTCCCAGTAGAAGCCCGACAGCCGGAGCGCCAGCCCACGCGCGGGCTTCGCCCACAGCACGCCCTCGTAGCTGCGGATCGTCTCCGCGTGGAGGTTCACCGGCTGCGAGAAGCTGGTGTTGTCGTAGAAGAACGCTTCGTACGCGCTGGGATTGCGGAAGCCCTCCGCGTACAGCAGCTTGAGCCCGTACTGCTCGGGCTGGGCGATGAACAACGCGGCGCGCGGCGACAGCCGGCGATCGATCACCGAGTTGTTGTCGAACCGCAGGCCACCCGTGAAGCCGACGTACTCCGACGGCTGACCGTCGAGCTCGGTGTAGACGCCCTCGATGTTGAAGTTCTTCGGCACGCACGCGGCGCCACCACCGGGCGCGCAGTTCTCGTCACCCTCGGTCAGCGACTTCGAGTACGTGCGGTAATACGTCGCCTCGGTGCCGGCGGTGAGGCCGAGCTTCTGCGGCACGACGAGCTCGTAGCGGCCGCGAACCTCGACGCCGTATGTATCGCCGCGACCCTGATCGTCGAACGGTGGCGCACTCGTCTGGATGATGTGATCGCTATAGCCGTAGAGGTTCGCGTACGCGCGCGCCGCGACCGTGAGCCGCTTCGTCAGCTCGCGCGTATGACCGCCCTCGACCAGCAGCTGGTCATCGTTCGCGTGATACGGGTTCGCCGAGGTGACATCGCCGTTGTACGGCGCGAACGGCGAGTCGCGCCGGTAGTGATATGCGCGGATCTGGCCGAACGTTCCCTCGTACGAGCCGACGAGCGACGCCGCATACGAGATCGAACCGTCGCCCCCGAGCGGGTTCGATGCGATCGCCGGCACCGACAACGTCTCGCCGATCCGATCCATGAACTGGACCGAGCCGCGGATCTGCTGGTGAACGCCACCCTGCGCGAACCCGGCGCTCGTGATCGATCCGTTGATCGAGTTGATCGAGGTCTTCGCCCACGCGTGCGGCGTCTCGGCCGCGCCGCGCGTGACGATGTTGATGATCCCGAAGAACGCGTTCGCGCCGTACACCGACGACACCGGGCCTCGGATCACCTCGATGCGCGCGACGTCATCGATCGACACGAACGTGTCGTAGCCGAGGCCCGCGAAGCTGCCCCAGCCCTCGTTGATGCTCGCGCCATCGACGAGCACGAGGATGCGCGTGTTGTAGTCACCCGGGATGTTGAGGCCGCGGATGCCGATCGAATACGACAGGCGATTGTCGACGAGGTACACGCCGGCGACGGCCGCGACCGCTTCGCCGATGGTGCGATAGCCGAACCGCCGGATCCTATCGGCCGACACGACGGTGACCGCAGACGCCACGTTGCCGAGGCTCTGCTCGCGCTTCGCGGCACCGACGACGACATCCTCTTCGGCGGACGCCGCCGCGAGCACGGTCGCGGCCGACGATGCTTCTTCGTCGCTCGCCGCGGGCAGCGCGGGCAGATCGCCCGGATCGACGCTCGGCGCGGGCTCCGCGGCCGCGACGCTCGCGCACAGGGCAACGAACAGGAGCGGCTTCACGCGGCGTTGCCACGGCCCGACGCGCGCTGCGCGGGCGGATCGTATTGGCACAGCACGAACGTGATGTCGTCTTCGGCGACCTGGCCCTCGGCGTGGCGATCGAGTGCGGCGAGCACCTTGTCGCGCAGCTGGATCAGCGCGCCCGAGTCGGGCAACGGTTGGCCGGTCAGCGCGCTGCGCAGCCGGCGATCGCCGAACAGCTTGCCGGCGCGATTCGCGCGCTCGACGACGCCATCCGTGAACAGCACGAACAGATCGCCGGCTCGAAGCTGGAGCGAGCCGCGCCGGATCTCGACCTGGATGTTGCGATCGCCGAGCGGGTTGCCGCTCGCGGCGATGATGCTCGCCTCTTCGAGCACGCGCGTGTGACCGAGCTTGATCACGTACGGAAAATTCTGCCCGGCGTTCGCGTAGTGGAGCACGCCGGTCGTCGAATCGAACACCGCGGCGAACGCGGTCATCAGCACGTTGTGCTCGCCGACCATCGCGATCGCTTGATCGATCGCGCGCAGCACTTGATCGGGCGTGAGCAACCGCTCGTCGACGGCGGCGAGCGCTTCGACCGCACCGCGCGCCGTCGCCGCGATCATCGCGGAGTGAATGCCGTGGCCGGTCGCATCGCCGAGGACGAGCAACATCCGCCCGTTCGATAGCTTGCGATACATCCACCAGTCGCCGCCGCACGACGACGCCGGCATGCAATAGCCGATCACCTTGAAGTAGCCGTGCTGGTCGAGGTGCGCCGGCGGCAGCATCGCCTGCTGGACCTGGCGCGCGAGCTCCATCTCCTTCTCGAGCGATGCCTTCTGCGCATTCGCCGCGAGCAGCTGGACCATCGCGTCGCTCATGAAGTTGAACGTCCGCGCGAGGACGCCGAGCTCGTCGCGCCGGGTCGCCGGGACGCGCATCTCGAAGTCGCCCATCGCGATCCGGTTCGCCTGGGTCGTCAGCACGCGGATCGGCCGCGCGATCGACATGCTCTGAAGCCCCGCCGCGATCACGCCGATGCCGAGCACGACCAGCGCGATCACGAGCAAGCGCTGGCGCGAGGCCTGCGCGGCTGCATCGGCCTCTTCGAGCGATTTCGCGAGCTCGGCCTCGAGCCCCGAGCTGGTCACGCCGAGCCGGATCTTGCCGATCGTGTTGCCGCCGATCTTGATCGGCGAGCTGTAGATCCAATCCGATCCGGTGCCGATCCGCGCGTGCGCGACGCCCTCGCCCGCCGGCAGCAGCTTGTCGAGCTCGCCGAGCTTCGCGCTCGACGGTGCGTTTGGGGTCGCGCCGATGATCGCGCCGGTCGCGTCGGCAATGCTGATCCACTGGAGCTGGTGAATGCCGGCCTTGTCCTCGCGGATCGCGGCCTCGAGCTCCGGTGGGATATCGCTGTACTGGTTGTTCGCGATCGCGTGGGCGGACGCGTTGCCGATGCTCTCCGCGACGAGCGCGGCCTGGCGACCGATCGCAGCCTCGCCGGAGACGCGCCGCTGTGCGACCTGATCCGCACTCAGCTCGGCGATCGAATGCTGGCTGAACCACGTCGCCGCGGCCACGGCGAGCGCCACCACGACCGAGGTCGTGAGGATCAGCTTGGCCGAGATCGGAATCCCGGCCTTTGCCTTGGCGGAGGCGGCCACGCTGAACGAGCTTAAGACCCGCGCCGGATCGGAGCAACCGCTGGGGCCTATTACGGTTTGTTGAGACGACCGGTAGCGCGTGCGCGCGCGACCGCGACGTCGAATAGGCGTTCCAGCGGCGCGGCTGCCGCATCCCCTTCGAGGAGGCGCAACGCCCGAGCGATCGCCTCGATCGTCGACACGTGACCCGGCTCGGGCGATTCGCGCATCCGCACGACCGGGGTCGCGTCATCCGGAAGGCGCAACACGGGCAGCCCGCGGATGTTCGGCAGCTTGCGATACATCCGGCGCGCTTGCGACCACGAGGCGTCGAGGACGACGAGTTGCGCTGGCGGATCCGGCGGGGTCTCGGTCCGCGGCTCGCCGAGCGGATACAGGAGCCACGCGCCGGTCAGATCGGGCAGCTTCGCGAATCCGCCGAGACCACCGTGCTCGACGATCTCGCTGTTCGGCAGCGCGAGGTGTGCGAGCCGCGCGGTGTTCGACGAGCGATGCTGCTCGAGGTGATGGCGAACGATCACGATCCGCGTGCGGGTCGCGACCGTCGGAATTTCGGCGCACAGACACACGCGCTGCTGGAGCAGGCAGCGCGGACAGCTAACGACAGCAGCGGAACCCGACATTCGGGAAGAAGAACGTGTCCGGCGCGAGCGTGAAGTTCAAGGCGCAATCGGTACCAACATCCGTATTGTTCGAGGCGCCGCCGCGGATCGGGTTCTGGCCGGGCTGATGAGCGAGCGTCCACTCCTTGACGTTGCCCGACATATCGTAAGCCTTGTCGGTCGTGCCGCTCGTGATCGTGTTGTCGTTCGCGTAGCAGCTCGCGAGGAACCCGGTCGTCAGTGTCGAGTCGGTGTTCGGGTCGTAGTCGTGACCGTTGCAGGTCGTCGACTGGTACGTGTTGGGACTCGACGCGTACGCCCACGTGTTGCCGGGCCCGTTCGGCGCGGTTGCCGGCGGCGACGTGCCGTCGTTCGCGACGTAGAGGCCGTCGACCGCGACGCCGTCCTTGCCCATGAAGATGCTGACGGTGCGGAGGCCAGCGGCGATCGTGATCGCACCGGAGTCGACCCACTTCCACGAGCCGTTCGTGTTGTTCGCCATCGTCACGGTCGGCGTCGTCGGCGGCGCATTCACGCCCGAGACTCCGAGGAAGATCGTGTTGTCGTTCCCGTTCGCGCCCCACATCCGGACCCACACGTGATAGCTCGTCGACGTCGTCGACACGAACGTCATCGTGTAATCGAGCCGCGGCGATTCGGCGAGCGCGTTCGCGATCGGCATCACGACGTTCGTGTTCGGGCCCGCGATCATCGCGCCGATGCCGCTCCACGCGTTGATGTACGTCTCGCTCCACGACCGCGTCGTGCCCATCGTCGGGCAGCCGTCGTTGATGAAGCCATCGCCGTCGTCATCGGTCGCGTTCAGGCACTGCGCGCCGGTCTCGGCCGCGCCGACCGCGGGGCAACCGTCGTTGACGAAGCCGTCGCCGTCTTCGTCGAGGGCATTCGTCGTCGTCGCGGTGCCGCACGACGCACCGGTCTCGGGCCGCGCGTCCAGGTTATAGGCGATGCCGGCATAGTCCTCGGCCTCGAAGAACTGGCCGCCCGAGCTCGCGAGCGTGACCGGCCAGGTCACCGACGGCACGACGCCGCACGCGCGGTGCCACTGGGTCTCGCTGCATAGCGTCGCACCGACGGCAGCGCACGCGGCGACCGCCTGCGGATACGACACGTTCGTCCACGGCTGGACGCCGGCGACCGAGCACGTCGGGCACTGCGGAGTCGCGGTGCCACCGGTCGCAGCGCCGAGGCCGCTCGCGGCGGTGATCGTGAACGTCGTCGTCGTCGGCACGGTCGCGACGACGAATGACTTGTTGTAGCCGGCGACGCTCGCCCCCGTGATCGCGACGACCCGGCCGATCGGCAGGTTGTGCGCGGCACTCGTCGTCACGGTTGCGGTCGTGCCGGATTCGGCGATGCCGGTGATCGTCACGGCCGCACCGCACGAGGTCGTGTTGATCGCACCTTGATCGGTCGAGCCCGAGTCGGGCCGCGACGCCTCGTACTTCATCATCTGGTGGCCACCGCCGATGTTGATCCAGTCGAGACCGCTCTCGGTGGTGTTCGGGAACGTGCCGAGCGCCGTGACGTTGTCGATCACGCCGTCGCAGTCGTCGTCCTTGTTGTTGCAGCTCTCGGGCACGGCGGTCGCGCCCATGTGGGTGTAGTTGCAGACCGCCGGCCCGGTCGTATTCATCGTGTCGCACACGAACACGCCGGTGCTCTGGCACTCGCCCTTGTTCGAGTCGGCGCACGCCTGGCCGAGGTTCGGCTGGTGATCGTCGATGATGCTGTTGCAGTCGTTATCGAGGCCGTCGCACGTGGTCTCGGGGATGATGTTACCCATGCTGTCGGTCGAGACCGTCGCGCCGTAGTGACAGACCCAGCCGGCGGCGCCGTCGCACGTCACGGACGAGCCCACGGCGCACTCGCCGATCGTCGAGCAGATCGCGGGTGCGGGGCCGAGATCCGGATCCGCCGCGTCGATCAGGCCGTCGCAGTCGTTGTCTTCGCCGTCGCACACTTCGACGCCCGACTTGAAGCAGTGGTACTCGCAGCCGTTCGCCGCGTTGCCGTCGAGATCGACCCAACCGGCCTCGCACGTATAACCGCACGCGCCCGCGGTACAGGTCGGCACCGAGTTGGCCGGCACCGGGCACGCGTGACCGCACGTGTGACAGTTGAGGACGTCGCTATCGAGGTGGAAGTCCTCGTCGATCGAGCCATCGCAATCGTTATCCATGTTGTCGCAGGTCTCGGTCGTCGGCGTGCCGAAGCTGTGGCACGTCGGCGAGCCGCCGTCGCACGACAGCGTGCCTTGCACGCACACGCCGACGTTCGCGGTGCAGGTGCCGCCGCCGCACTCGGCGCTGGTCTGACAGACCTTGCCCTTCGTCGGACCGCCGATGCAGGTCTTGATGCCGCACGGCCCCATGTTCGTGAGGCCTTCGTCGAACGAGCCGTCGCAGTCGTTATCCTTGAGGTCGCAGACCTCCGGATCGCCGGTGTGATCCTGGAACCCGATGCACTGGATGTGACCGCCGACGCAGTGGTTGGTGCCGGCGACGCACTCGCCGACGTCGGTGCCGCAGTGGCTACCGCCGCCCGGATCGCCTTCGTCGGTGAGGCCGTTGCAGTCGTTGTCGATGTTGTCGCAGATCTCGGGCGTCGGCGTGTACGTGCACTTGAGGTGGCCGTTGTCGCAGACCTTCACGCTGCCGAGGCACGCGCCGGTCTGGTTGTCACACGCAGAGCCAACCCCGGGCAGCGTGCCGTCGTCGATGAAGCCGTTGCAGTCGTTGTCGATGCCGTCGCAGATCTCCGGACCGGTCGGCACGCAGCCGGCGTCGTTCGCGTCGCCGTTGTTGCCACCGCCGTCGCCGTTGCCACCATCGCCGCCGCTGCCACCGCCGTCGCCGCCGTTCTTCGCGCAGTTGAGGCAGTAGTCGTTCACGTTGCACGACGTCGCACCGAGACCGACGACGAGGACGAGCACGAGGACGAGGACGTTTTTCACGAGCGCGCCTCCCGGCGCCGGCGCAGCAACAACAGCGCGAGGCCGATCAGGAGGCCGCCATCGCCGCCCGCGTTGCAACCGCCGCCGCCGACGGTGACGTGGGTCTCGACCCCGGCATCCGGCAGGAACGCCGACGGATCGTAGCAAGTGCCGCCCTTACAGACCTGCGACGGATCCGGGCACATCGTGCCGACGCACGCGTCCGGCTCGCACTGGCCATCGTTTGGATTGCACCAGTCACCCTTCGGGCAGTCGCGGAACGTGCAGGGGTCGTCGATGCAGGTGCCGCTCTCGTCGTTGCACACCTTGCCGAACGGACAGCCGTGCTTGCACGGATCCGCTTCGCACGTGCCGAGGCGGCAGCGCTGGCCATCCGGGCACGTCACGCCTGCACAGCTCGAGTAGCACTGCCCGCTCACGCAGTACTCCGCGGTCGGGCACGTCACACCGTTGCACGGGTTCCCGACGCACACGCCGGCGATGCAGTTCTGATCCGCGGTGCAGCGATCCGGATATGTCGTGCAGTCATCCGGCAAGCACTCGCCGGTCTTCGGGAAGCACTTCAGCGGATCCGTGCACGTCGTGACGTCGCAGATCGGCACGCACGACGCCGTGTTGTCGCCGTTGTCCTTGCACGCCTGTTTGCCGCCGTTCATGTCGGGGCAAGCCTTGCCGTAGCAAGGATCGTTGATGCAGAAGTTGTTCGCGCTGCACTTCTTGCCGAGCGGGCACGGGAACTCGCCCGGGCTGCACTCGAACGCGCACTGGCAGTTCACGCACTGCGCGCCGGCGCCGCACAACGTGCCTTCATCGATCTTGCCGTCGCAGTCGTCGTCGAGGCAGTTGCACTCCTCGGGATCGATCGGCTGCGTCGTCGTGCACGTCGGCACGCCGTTGATGCACTGGGTCTTCTCGCACGTCGTGCCGCTGCCGCACTTGCAGCAGTTCGGACCGGTGCACGTCGGGCTCGGATCGCATACCCAGTCCTCGTCGAACACGCCGTCGCAATCGTCGTCGATGTGATCGCAGGTGTTGTCGGTCGTGCCCGGCTGCGCGTTGCACGTGACGTGGCCGTTCATGCACACCGTCATGCCGGTGCCGCAGTTGCTCGAGCACGGCGTCGGAACGAAGTCCTCGTCGATCTTGTTATCGCAGTCGTTATCGAGGCCGTCGCACTGATCGCAGTGAACGGTGCCGTCCTGCGTCGGGTTGCAGCCCTGCTCTTCGTTCAAGCACGCGCCGAAGCTGTTCGTACCCGCGCACGACTGCGGGCAGCTCTTCTGACCCGGGTGGCAGACGTTCTGCGGGATCGGGTTGTGCGAGGGATCGCCGGGGTTGTCGGTGGCCGGGCCAGTCGGCGAGATGATCGTCGAGCAGCCGATCGAGAAGCCGTCGCACACGCCGTCGCAATCGTTGTCCTTGCCGTCGCAGATGCCGCAGTCGGGACCGACGCCGACACACACCTGCGGTGCGTTGCACGCGCCCCACTGGCCGTTCGCGGTGTCGAACGTGCCGTCGCCGTTCGTATCGCCACAGGTCTGCGTGCCGAGGCACGTGCCGGTGCCGCAGTTGCGAACGAGCGGCGCGCACACGCACGTGTTGCCCGTGCCGCAATCGCCGTCGGCCTTGCAGGTGCCGTGCGGTGCGTTCGAACAGGTGCACGTCTGATCGGGGTGGCCGTCGCAGTTCTGATCCGCGCCATCGCACAGCTCGGCCTGCGGGTTACACACGCAGCCAATCAGGCCTTCGTCGATCTTGCCGTCGCAATCGTCGTCGAGGCCGTTGCAGATCTCGGTCGCGCCGCCCTGGACGAGGAACGGATCGCACACGCCCGCGCTGCACTTGCCCTGGACCGACGCGTTCGCCGCGTTGACGACCGTGCATGCGGTGCCGTCGGCCTGCCCGCTACAATCGGGCGCATCGCCGACGGTGCCGGCATCGCACGTCACGCCCGTGCCGTCGGCGCGGCAGATGTTGTGACCGTTGACGAGACAAACACCCTTCTCGCCGTTCGTGCACGCCGCGCCCTTGGTCGGAAAGTCTTCGTCGATCTTGGTATCGCAGTCGTCGTCGAGGTTGTTGCAGGTCTCCGAGCGGATCGACTTCGAGATGATGTCGCTGATCGCGAGCTCGAGGCCGGCTTCGTCGGCGGCGTAGTAGCCCTCGTTGACGTTCGGCACGTCGACGGCACCGCCGGCATGCGCGATCGCTTCGATGTTGGTGTCGCCGGGCGTCACGCCAAAGCCGATCACCTTGGTCTGGACCTGGTAGTTGTAGAGGAACGCGGCGTGCGATGCGGTACTGGTCGCGGCCACCGTCGCGGTTCCGTCGGCGAGCGCCGGCAGAGGCTGCGTGTACTTGAAGTGGGTGCTGTCGATCACCTGCGTCACCGTGAACGTGCCGTTGAAGTTCGCCGGCGTGAGGCCCGCGATCACCACGGACTGGGTGAGCTGCAGCGCGTTCGCGCTACTCGTCGTCACGCTGACGACGTTCGAGGCGCGCGTCGCCGCGGAGATCACGACCGGATCGCTTTTCGCGGCGTAGCCAGTAACCGCGGTCGCCGCGACGGTCGCGCCGGCCTGCGCGAACGTGAACCGGGTCGTATTCGGCACGGTTGCGACGGTGAACGTGCCGTTGAACGTCGTGTTCGTCGTGTTGCTGATCACGACGCTGTCGCCGACCGCGAGGAAATGGCGACTAGCGGTGTTGACCGTGACGACGCCTCCGGCGCTGCGCGCGACGTTCGTCAGCTTGATGCCGTGGACGTTCGTCCACTGATACATCCCGGTCGCTGCGCCGGGCGCATCGCCCGTGCAGGTCTCCTGACCATCGGTGAGGAGCACGGTGATGTACGGGCGGCACTGGTTCGTACAGCAGTTCGTCGTGCACGTCGCCTTCGGATCGCATCCCGCGGGGCCGAGAAACACGCTGTTCGTCGGGTCGTTGAGGATCGGATCGAAGCCCGCGCTCGTCGCCGGCCAGATCGTCGTCGTGCCGTTGCTCGCCTGGAGTCCCTGGTAGTAGCGCTGCGAGCCGAGCAGCGAACCACCGAGCGGCGTGCTGCTCGGATCGTTCCAGATCTCCGGATCGGTGCCGGTGCCATCGCACGTGTTGCCGGTAAAGTTCGTCCACGTCGCGGCCGCGCTGTTGCCACCGTCGATCAGCGGTGTGAGGAGCTCGAAGTTGTCGTCGGTCTTTCCGCACGTACCGCCGCTGTCGGTGCAGCCATTCGGAAACACGCCGGAGACCGTTCCGGCTTGCGTCGCGCGATAGCGGCCGAGCGCGAACACGATCTCGCCGTAGCTGTTCGCGATGCTGTTGATCGCGCACTTCGCGTGCGTGAACTTTTGATCTGCCGGCGCGACGCATGTCTCGCTCGCAGGACAATCGCCGTTGACGTGACACAGCGTGTTCGTGCTCGTCGAGCAGTGATTGCCGCAGGTCGGCGCTCCAAAGCCCGTCGCTTCGCTCATCGATCCCGACGTATCGAGGATCAGCGTGACGTACGGCTTGAGCGACGTCCCTCCTCCATCGGCTCTGGCAAGCGAGCAGAGGAGTACCAACGTGGCTGCCCCTAGCCACGCACCGGCTTTGCACATTGCCCCATCTTAACGGGGCGTTTCGGGAATAGATAGTTAGCGCGAGAGGAGTGATCGACCGACGACCTTGAGCGCGAGGATCGGCTTCACGCCCTCGAAGATCGGGAGGACCTGAGCGTCGGCGACATACCGGCTGATCGGATACTCCTCGGCGTACCCCCAACCACCGTGCAGCAGCTGGCCGAGCTGGGTGACCTCGACCGCGACGTCGCACGAGAACAGCTTGGCCATCGCGGCGATAGGCGCGGCGGCTCGTTCGTCGGCGTCCATCGCCCGTGCCGCCGCGTACGTGATCGCTCGGGTAGCGACGAGCCGCGAAGCCATCCGGCCGATGTGGTAACGCGTCAGGCCGTAGTCGCCGATCGGCTTTCCGAACTGGCGCCGTTCGGCGACATAGCGGGCGGTCTGCTCCAACGCCGCCGAGGTCACGCCACAGGCCCGACCACCGGTCTGGAGCCGGCCCGCTGCGAAGCCCGCCATCTGGAGTGCAAACCCGCGACCGAGCCCGGCCTCGCCGCCGACGACATGAGAATCGGGCACGAACCAGCGATCGAACGCGAGCCCGAACGAGTGCATGCCGCGATAGCCCGGCGTGCGGTCGGCCTTACCGACAAGCGTGCCGCCGCCGGGCTGGGACGTTTCGAACTCGTGACCGTCGAACCGCGGCTTGTCGACGACGAACAGCGTGAGCCCGCGCGACCCCGCGTCACCCGTGCGCGCGAGCAGCGCGATCACGTCGGCGCGACCGGCGAACGTGCACCACGCCTTCGCGCCGTTGATCAGATAACCGCCAGCGGTCTTCTCGGCGCGGCACGACAGCGACGCGACATCCGAACCGGTGTCTGGCTCGGTCACCGAGATCGCAGCCATGATCTCGCCCGCGGCGAGCTTTGGAAGCCACGTCTGTTTTTGCTCCTCGGTTCCGCCGGCGAGCAGCGCCTTCGCGAGGATCTCGGGACGCGTGATCAAAGAGCCCGCGGCCGCGAGCGATGCCTTCGACAGCTCCTCGGTCGTCAGGATCATCGCGAGGTTGCCGAGCTCGTTGCCGCCGTACTTCTCGGGAATCGACAGGCCGAAGTAGCCGAGCTTCGCCATCTCGGAGATGAACCGCTCGGGCACGAGCTCGTCGCGATGGTGGATGCGCTCGGCGTTCGGCGCGACCTCGCGCTCGGCGAACGCGCGGACGTTCGCGCGAACCTCGTCGAGGATCTCGTCGAGCGGCCACGCTTGGCGGCCGCCATCGGCGATCGCAGCAGCGCCGACCGCAGCCACGGGATCCGGTGCGGTGGCTTCAGCGATCGCTGCGCGGATCGCATCGTCGTAACGCGGCTCCGCGATCTTCAGCGTCGCCGCGACCGACTCGAGGCGGTTGCGCAGGCTCTGCGCGAGATCACCGGCCGCGACGAGCGCCGCCGCCGCGAGTGGTGCGGGAACTTCGGCGAGCTCCGCGATCACGCGCGCTTCGGTGGCGGCGTACGCGACGCGTTCGACGATGACCTGGTGATCGTCGGCACACTCGCCGTTGCGGGTCAGCGTGCGGGCGGCCTCGACGGCGCGCTCGGCGAGTGCACGGGTGGCGGAAGCGATGTTTGCCAGCTCGGCCATGCGCACTTATACGCTACGATGCCGCTCGTGAAGAGAGCTCTCGTCAGCGTGTTGATGGTGTGTGCGACTCAGTTTGCGTTCGCCGACAAGCACTACGTCGAAGGCCACGGCGATACGTGGGATTGCGCGAAGGACGGCGTGGTCGCGATCGATGCGAACGCCGGTAAGTACACGTTCAAAGGCGCGTGCAAGGCGATCTCGATCAACGGCAACGCCAACGAAGTCACCGTCGAGTCGGCCGCGACGCTGAGCGTGAACGGCAACAAGAACAAGGTCATCGCGGGCAGTGCCGACGCCTTGCTCGTCCCCGGGAACGAGAACGCGGTCACGATGAAGAAACCGCCCGGTACGTCGTCTAACCCCGGTACGAACAACAAGATCACCGTGCCGAAGGACAAAAAATGAAGCGCATCCTCCTCGCCGTCCTCGCGACCTGCGCGTTCGCTTCGCTCGCGTCCGCCGACAAAGCGTTCACTGCCGAGAAGACCGCGACGTGGGACTGTGCGAAGGACGCGAGCGTCACGATCACGCACGGCAACGGCAAGTACACGTTCAAGGGTGCGTGCAAAGACATCACCGTGAACGGTGGCCATAACGCGCTTACGATCGAGAACGTCGCGACGCTCACCGTCAACGGCTCGTCGAACACGATCACCGCCGACAACGTCGACACGGTGAGCGTCACCGGCTCCGACAACAAGGTCACGTACAAGAAGAGCGGTGGCACCGGCGGCAAGCCGACGGTCTCTTCGCTCGGTCAGAACAACGCGATCAACGCAGGTAAGTAGCGAGCGCGCGCTTCACCTGCGCGCCGTAGCCGCCGCCGAACAGACAGGCGTGCGCCGCGAGTGGATAGAGCTGGTAGAGCGCGATCCGATCGCGCCAGCAGTCGGCGAGTGGAGCCACTTCTTCGTACGCGGCGACCAGTGCGTCGGGAAGGCCACCGAACAGCGCGAGCATCGCGAGATCGACCTCGCGATGGCCGCCGTAGACCGCCGGATCGATGATCACCGGCTCGCCGGCACGAGCCGCTACGTTGCCCCACCACAGATCACCGTGGAGGCGCGCCGGTGGTTCGGGTGGGCCGAACACGTCTCTCGCGCGCAGTTGATCGAGCTCGCGATCGAGGCCGAGTCCCGCCTGTCGACAGAGCGGTCGCAGTCGGCGCTCGACATAGAACGTGGGCCAGTCGGGCTCCGAGGTGTTGTCCTGCGCGAGCGTCGCGAGATAGTTCGGCCGATCGAGGCCGAAGCTCGGCGCGCCCGACTGATGGAGCTCGGCGAGACCGCGGCCGAAGCGTTTGGCGTCGGGGCGGCCGGCGAGCTCGAGCCATTCGAGTGCGAGCCAGTGATCCGAACGAGCGAGCACGCGTGGCACTCGCAGGCTCGTCGCTCCAGCGCGCAGCCAGTCGAGACCCGCGGCTTCGGCGGCGAACAATCCGGGCAGCTCGCGCTGCTGAGACTTCACGAACACGACCCGACCGTCGGCGAGCTCGACGCGAAACGCATCGTTGATGTCACCGCCCGACACCGGCGTCGCTCGCACGACGCGTGCGCCGAGCGCGGTCGCAAGCTCGTCGGCGTTCATCCTAGGGACGGTACACTCTTGTGTCTGACACGAGTCGCGGCAATGGTGGCGGCCCCTGCCCGATCGGATCACCGGGAACACCGATCCGTGCCAAGATCTGACGAGACACGCTCGGTGCGAAGGGCGCGAGCTCGGTCGCAGCCGCGCGTGCCGCGGCCACAGGGCCAGCGAGCGCTCGTACGGCGGCATCGCGATCGGTCTTCGCCAGCCGCCATGGTGCCGCCGCATCGAGCGCACGATTCGCTGCATCGAGCACGTCGACGATCGCGGCCGCCGCATCGTCGACGAGGAATGCATCGAGTGCTGCGTCGATCTTCGCGGGCAGCGCGGCCACGACCGCGGCAAGCTCGTCGTCGTTCGCCGCCGGCACGCCGCCGTCGCCGAGCTTGTGCGCGAGCGTCGCGCAGCGATGCACGAGGTTGCCGAGCCGATCGGCGAGATCGCGATCGTGTGCCGCGAGCACCGCGGGGATGCGTACGTCGGAGTCCCCGCGCGTGCGGCAATTGCGCGCGAAGTACCAGCGCAGTGCATCGACGCCACACGCGTCGACGAACGGGCCGACCTCGACCGTGCGCCCGGACTTCGAGATCTTCTCGCCGTCGATCGTGAGGTAGCCGTGCACCGCGATACGATCCGGCAGCGGCAGCCCGGCGGAGAGCAAGAACGCGGGCCAGTACACGGCGTGAAACCGCGTGATGCCCTTGCCGATCACGTGCGTCGTCTGCGACGTGCTCCACGCTTCGCCGCGCGTGCTGAGGTAGTTCACGAGCGCGTCGAACCACACGTAGATGATCTGGTCTGGATCGTCCGGCACCGGCAGGCCCCAACCTCCGGAGCGCGAGGCGACGCGCGACACGCTGAGATCGCGGACGTCGCCGGCGAGAAACGCGAGCGTCTCGGCGCGCGCGGCATCGGGCACGATCCGCAAGCGCCCGGATTCGATCGCCGCGCGGATCGGCTCGCGATAGCGCGACAACCGGAAGAACCAGTTGTCCTCGTGCACGGGCTCGGGCCTGGTGCCGTGCTCCTCGCAGACCTCGACGTAGTCATCGACGAATGCTTCGCACCCCGCGCAGTAGCGCCCCTCCCAGCTCGCCTTGTAGAGATCCGCGGCGCACGCGCGCCACAGTTGCTCGACCGCGGGGCGATGGCGCGGATCCTGCGAGGTCTGAATGAAATCGTCGGGCGCGCAACCGAGGATCGGCGCGAGCGCGCGAAACGCGTCCGCGTTGCGATCGACGAGCACCTGTGTCGCGAGGCCTTCGCGCGCGGCGGCGACCGCGTTCTTCAGGCTGTGATCGTCGGTGCCGGTCGTGAAGAACACGTCGCGCCCGCGCAACCGGTGGTGGCGCGCGAGGATGTCCGCGAGCACGAGCTCGTAGGCGAAGCCGAGGTGGGGGCGTGCATTGACGAACGGAATGGCAGTGGTGATGAAAGAAGCGGTCATAGCGATCCTCCGGTAAATGCCGAAGGCCGCCCTCGCGCGAAGCGCAACATGCGGCTACCCACGAGGGCAGCCGCTCGGCGCGTTAGCTCACAGCGCGCACGGATGCCCGATGCTCGAAGAGCACATGGGCATCGACATTCGCAGCGAGCAGCTCACGACTTCAGGCTAGCACGCACGTGGTCGACCAGCCCAGCACAAGCTCGCTCGCAGATATCGAGCACTTCCTCGAAGCCCGTCGCCCCCCCGGAGTACGGATCGGGCACTTCGGCGTTCGCCGGCGCGGTCGGATCGAACGAGCGCATCAACCGGATCTCCGGTACCGGCCCCGAGCACGCGGCGGCCAGGCGTTCGATCGCAGCGAGGTTCTGGCGATCCATCGCGACGACGAGATCGAACTCGGCGAAGTCCTGCAACCCGAACTGGCGCGCGCGCAGCGACTCGAGATCGTAGCCGCGCTTCTTCGCCGCGCGACGCGAGCGAGGATCGGGCGGCTCGCCGACATGCCACGCACCGGTGCCGGCGCTATCGAGCTCGACCCGGTTGGCGAGGCCCGCGGCCTCGATCGCGTGGCGCATCACGCCTTCGGCGGTCGGCGATCGACAGATGTTGCCGAGGCAGACGAAGAGGATCTTCACGGCGACCCGCGGGAACCCTAGGTTCCGGCGCCGTCGAGCTCGCCGGTCCAGTACAAGTAGTCCTGCCAGGCCTCCGGAACCGAGCGCAGCGAGATCCGGATCGCGACCGCGGGGACCCAGTTCGGTTGGGTCGGTGCGGCGAGCAGCTTCATGCCGGCTTCGTGTGGCGTGCGCCCGCCCTTCTTGCGGTTGCACAGGTAGCAGCACGACACGATGTTCGTCCACTCGGTCAGGCCGCCCTGCGAGCGCGGCACGACGTGGTCGTACGTGAGGTCGCTGATCGGCGCCTTCTTGCCGCAGTACTGGCAGCGATAGTTGTCGCGCGCGTAGATGTTCACGCGCGAGAACTTCACGGGACGGGCGTGGCGGCGGAACGCGCGCAACAGGCGGACGACAGCCGGAACCTTGATCACCATCGTGACCGACCGGATGTTGTGGTCGTACTCCTCCAGAACCTCCACCTTGCCCAGGAAGAGCAAGGTGATGGCGCGCTGCCAGGAGATGACCTTGATCGGCTCGAATCCCTGGTTCAGCAGTAGCGTCTGAGACGACTCCATCCCGTGATCTCGAATGTAGCATCGCGGCAAGGGAACGCGACATTCCTGGGTGCATTGCGATCCCGCGCACATGCGTCGTCGCGGGGTTAGATCGAGTTTGAAAACGATTTTCAAAAGTGCTATCGATCTAGTCATGCCGTCGTCGCTCGCCGAGATCCCACTGGGGCGCTCGGTCAAGGTGCGAGCGATCGCAGGGCCGCGCGCGTTTCGCCGCCGGCTGCTCGAGATGGGGCTCGTGCCCGGTGTCGCGGTGCGCGTCGTGACGATCGCGCCGCTCGGTGATCCGTTGCGGATCGAGGTTCGTCACGGGCAGTGGTCGATCCGTAAAGCGGAAGCGGCGCAGATCGCGGTCGAGACGTGACCGAGGATTGCTGCGATCCGAACACGCCTGCACCGCGCGCTCCTGGCACGCGCTGGTCGATCGCGCTCGCCGGCAATCCGAACGTCGGCAAGACGACGCTGTTCAACGCGCTGACCGGATTGTCCGCGAAGGTCTCGAACTATCCCGGCATCACGGTCGAGCGCCGCACCGGCGCGCTGACGCTGCCCGCCGGTGCTGCGGAGCTCCACGATCTGCCCGGCACGTACAGCCTCAACGCGCGCAGCGCGGAGGAGCAGATCACGTTCGACGCGCTCGTCGGCCTCGCCGGTCAGCAAGCGCCCGATGTCACCGTCGTCTGCCTCGATGCGACGCAGCTCGCGCGCTCGGTGTACTTGCTGCTCCAGTGCCGCGAGCTCGGTGCGCGCTGCGTCGGCGCGCTGACGATGGTCGACGAAGCCGGCGCCGCGGCACCCGATGCGCGCGCACTGTCGGAGCTCGTCGGTTGCGAGATCATTCCCGTCACCGCACGCACCAAGCGCGGCTTGCCCGAGCTCGTCGCCGCGATCGACCGCGCGGTCCGCACCGAGCGGCGCTCGCACTGGGCGTGGACGCCCTCGCCTGCGCTGCGCGTCCAGCTCGATATCGTGCGCGGCGCATTGCCCGCGAGCTGGCGCGCGACCTCGCGGTACGGCGGCGCCGAGCTTCCGGCCGGCGACGACGCGGTCGCGCTGTGGGCGTTGACCTGCTTCGACGCGAGCGAGCACGAGGCCGACGAGCTCCAGGGCGTGCCGCCGGATTTTCGCGCGACCGTGCTCGCGCAGCAGTTCGCGCTCGACGACGAAGCGGTGCTCTCTCGCTGGGCCTGGCTCGATCGCGAGATCCCGAAGCTCGCGACGATCCATCCCGATCGCTCCCTGACCGAGCGGATCGATCGCGTGCTGCTCCACCGCGCCGCCGGCTTCGCCGTGTTCGCGGCGATCATGAGCATCCTGTTCATGTCGCTGTTCGCGTGGGCGGCGCCGCTGATCGACGGCATCGATCATCTGTTCAAGGCGTTCGGCGCGGGCGTCCGCGACGTGCTCGGCCAATCGATGCTCACCGACTTCCTCGTCGACGGCGTGATCGCCGGCGTCGGTGCGGTGCTCGTGTTCCTGCCGCAGATCTTGATGCTGTTCTTGTTCCTCGGCTTCCTCGAGGACTGCGGCTACCTCGCACGCGTCGCGTACCTGATGGATCGCGTGATGCGATCGATGAACCTGCACGGCCGCGCGTTCGTGCCGATGCTGTTCGGCTTCGCGTGCGCGGTCCCCGCGATCACCGCGACCCGGACGATGGAGCGCCGCCGCGATCGCCTGCTGACGATGCTCGTCGTGCCGCTGATGACGTGCTCGGCGCGGCTCCCCGTGTACACGCTGATCATCGCCGCGTTGATCCCGGGCTCGCGCGCGACCCAGGGCCTGTTGATGGTCGGGATGTACGCGTTCAGCGTGTGCACGTCGCTCGTCGCCGCGTGGGTGATCTCGAAGACCGTGAAGCCGCTCAAGGCGAAGCGGCTGCCGTTCATCATCGAGCTCCCGCCGTATCGGTTCCCGCGGACCAAGGACGTGCTCCGCATGATGTGGGGCAAGTCGTCGATGTTCCTCCGCGAGGCCGGCACCGTGATCCTCGGTTGCTCGATCGCGCTGTGGGCCCTGCTCTACTTCCCGCGCGAGCTGCCGAAGAGCGCGCCCGACTACGCGGCGCTGATCGAGCACGCGCCCGACGACGACGCGAAGGCCGCGATCACGATGCAGGAGCAGGCCGCGCACCTCGAGAACAGCTACGGCGGCCGGATCGGTCACGCGATCGAACCCGCGATCAAGCCGCTCGGCTTCGACTGGAAGATCGGCATCGGCCTGGTCGGCGCGTTCGCCGCGCGCGAGGTGTTCGTGTCGACGCTCGGTATCGTCTACGCGGTCGGCAACGATGCCGACGAGCACTCGCAACCGCTGCGCCAAGCGCTGCGCACGGCGAAGAAGGCCGACGGCAAGAGCGCCTACCCGCCGCTCGTCGGCCTATCGCTGATGGTGTTCTTCGCGCTCGCGATGCAGTGCATGAGCACGCTCGCCGTCGTCCGCCGCGAGAGCGGTGGCATCGGCTGGCCGCTGTTCTTGTTCGGCTACATGACCGTGCTCGCGTGGGTCGTCAGCTTCGGTGTGTATCAGGTCGGCTGCTTGCTCGGATTCGGCTGACGCGGCGCGCAGTTACGATCATTGTCGATCTGCGTGGCTCCCATTCGTCCTTTGGGCGAAAAGGAAGGACGTCATGCAATACCTGTTGCTGATCTACGACAACGAGAAGCAGTTCGAGACGATGCCGAAGGACGAGCTCGGCGCGTTCATGACCGCATACGACACGTTCAGCGCGGACGTCGCGAAGAGCGGTCACCTGGTCGGCGCGAATCGCCTGCACAACATCGATCGCGCGACGACGGTCCGGATCCGCGAAGGCAAGCAACAGATCACGGACGGCCCGTTCGCCGAGACTCGCGAGCAACTCGGCGGCTACTACCTGATCAACGCGAAGAACCTCGACGAAGCGACCGAGATCGCGGCGCGGATCCCGAGTGCGAAGACCGGCTCGATCGAGATCCGGCCGATCTGGGAGCGGGAGAAGTACTGATGCAGTACCTCCTCTTGATCTACGACAACGAGAAGGCGCGGTGGAACGCGCCGCCCGCCGAGCGCGAAGCGCTTCACGACGAGTACAAGCAGCTCGTCGGCGAGCTCGTGCGCGACAAGATCTACGTCGGCGGCAACCCGCTGCAGCAGAGCGAGACCGCATCGAGCGTTCGCGTGCGCGACGGTAAGGCGCAGGTCACCGATGGCCCGTTCGCGGAGACTCGCGAGCAGCTCGGCGGCTACTTCTTGATCGAAGCGCCCGACATGGACGCCGCGCGCAAGATCGCCGCGCGCATGCCCGGCGCGCGCAACGGCACGATCGAGGTTCGCCCGATCCTGCCGATGACGATGTGAAGCATGCAAGGCGCCGCCGCGATCGCCGACGTATTCCGCGCCGAGCGCGCCCGCGTCCTCGCGACGACGATCCGGGTCTGCAACGGCGACTTCGAGCTCGCCGAAGAAGCGGTGCAAGACGCGTTCGCGTCCGCCCTGCAACGCTGGCCGAGTGAAGGCACGCCCGACGAACCGCGCGGCTGGCTCGTCACCGTCGCGCGCAACAAGGCGATCGATCAGATCCGCCGGCGCGCTCGCCTGCGCGAGCTGATCTCGATCGAAGAACCCGGCCCCGACTCGAGCGAGCTCGATGCGCCATCGGTCACCGACGATCGCCTTCGCTTGATCTTCACGTGCTGTCACCCCGCGATCGCGGCTGAAGCCCAGGTCGCACTGACGCTGCGTACGCTCGGCGGTCTCACGACCGAGGAGATCGCGCGCGCGTTCCTGACCTCGCCCGTGACGATGGCCCAGCGCCTCGTCCGCGCGAAGACGAAGATCCGCGACGCGCGCATCCCCTACGAAGTGCCCGAGCAGAGCCAGCTCGCCGAGCGCACCGCGACCGTGATGTCCGTCATCTACCTCATCTTCAACGAGGGCTACGCCGCGACCGCCGGCGACGAATGGCTGCGCAAGGATCTCTGCCACGAAGCGATCCGGCTCGGCCGCCTGCTCGTCGAGCTCATCCCCGACGCTCCCGATCCGCGCGGCCTGCTCGCGCTCATGCTGCTTCACGACGCGCGCCGCGATACCCGCACCGACGACGCCGGCGACGTCGTCCTGCTCGAAGATCAAGATCGCTCGCGCTGGGACCGCGCCCAGATCGCCGAAGCGCTCGCACTCGTCCCGCTCGCGCTCCGCGGCGGTGGCGGTCCGTACGGTCTCGAAGCCGCGATCGCCGCGCTCCACTGCTCCGCCGCGCGCGCCTCCGACACCGACTGGGCCCAGATCGCGCTGCTCTACGCCGAGCGCTATCGCCGCGCGCCCTCCCCGATCGTCGCGCTCAACCACGCCGTCGCCGTCGCGATGGCCGAAGGCCCCGCCGCCGGGCTCGCGCTCGTCGAGCCGCTCGGCCACAAGCTCGCCGACTACCACCTGTGGCACGCCGCGCGCGCCGACCTCCTCCGCCGCCTCGATCGCCGCAACGAAGCCGCCAAAGCCTACAAACAAGCGCTCGCGCTCGTCGGTAGTGATCCCGAGCGCCGGTTCCTCGAGCGTCGCCTCACCGAAATGGGGACGGTAACCAAGTTCACAAGTTCCGACTCGTAACGTCGCGACTTCACTGATCCGAAAAGGGACGGTTACAAATTCGGACAGATTCCGCGCGACCGGACAAACCGCCGCCGCTCGATCCCGCATGAAGCTCGCGTTCGTGGTCATCGCCTCTTGGGCGCTCTCGGCCTGCGGCAACCGACCGGCGCGCGAAGTCTGCGAACAAGCCTCCGAGCACTTCGAGCGCTGCCTCGGCGAAATGTTCGGCCCCGAAACCCGTCAGATGGCGCGCGACCGCCGCGACGTCGCGTCGTGCGCGAGCGATGGCGAGACCGTGAAGATGTACGAAAAATGCGAACCGAAGCGCACGTGCGACGCCTACCTCGACTGCATCGACGGCTACACCGCGCGCCGCAGCCTCTAACGCGTCAGCTTCCGGTACTCGTTGATATGACGGATCGCAGAGCGCGAATCACCCGACTGATCGAACAGCGTAGCGAGGTTGTAGTGCGCCTCGGCGAGCTGCGCGTCGAGCTCCAGCGCCTTGCGATAGAGCTCGATCGCCTCGCTCTCGCGGCCGGCGTCCTGCGCGAGGACGCCGAGGTTGTAGAACGCCGTCGCGTCCGCGGGATCGAGGTCGAGCGCGCTCTTGAAGCAATCACGCGCCGCCTCGGGATCCCTCGACTCGGCGAACAACCGCCCGAGGTTGATCCACGCCTCGGTACAATCCGGGCGCAGCCGCAGCGATCGCCGATACGCATCGATCGCCGCGACCGGATCGCGCTCTTCCAGCGCCTGCGCGCGCGTTAGCCATTGATCGGCCGTCGCAGGCGCAACCGCGACCGGCACCGGCGCATCGGGCGCGCGCGGCAGCTCGCGAACTTCCCCCGCGGGCAGCCGCGCCAGCGGATCGAGCGCGAGCGACAACTGCCCTGCATGCGACGGCGCCGCGCCGCGAACATGCACGTGCCCGTCGTGCGCCTCGACCGTGACCTCCGCGAGCGTCGTTCCGGCCGGCAACCCGGTCGCGATCGCGACGAGCTCTCTGCGCACGCGCGGCAACGGCAACCCCGCATCGACGAGCGCCTTCACCGTGCGCAGCGCCGCGAGATCGCGAAACGTCAGCTGCGCCGGCACCGCGCCCGGCGTCCCGACCAGCCCATCGCGTATGCAACTCCGCACGACCGACTCCGGCAGCCCGATCAACTGGGCCGCGTGCCGCGCGGAGTAACTCGTCCACACGCGGCCATGATCGCCGCGTCGCTTCAGCTGTCAAGGATTCGATCGATCCACGCGCTCGTGCTGTCCGCGAGCCGCGCGATCGCGCCTTTCGGCCGCGTGAAACCGTGATCCGAACCCTCGAACAGCTCCAGCGTCGCGCGCTTCCCCAGCTTCGCGACCACCGGCCGCACTAGCTCGGGCTGCGCGAATTCATCGCGCGACCCGGTCAAGAACAACATCGGTCCGGTCGCGCTCGCCAGATGCTCCGCGCGCTCGATCCCGGGCTTCTCCGGCGGATGGAGCGGGAAGCCGAGGAAGATCAACCCGCGCACGCCCGCGAGCGGCTCCGTCGCATGCGCGCGCGACGTCATCCGCCCGCCGTACGACTTCCCTCCCGCGAAGCGCGGCAGCTGCGCGAACTTCTTCGCCGCGGCGTTCCACACCGCGCGCACGTTCGCTTCCGAAATCTCCGGTTTGCCCGGCCGCCCGCCCGCTCTCATGTACGGAAACTCGTAGCGCAGGGTCGCGATGCCTCGCTCGCCGAGCGCATCCGCGATCTGGTCCATGAACTCGTGACGCATCCCCGCGCCCGCACCATGCGCGAGCACGTACAGCGCGCGTGCGCCGCGCGGCCGCACGAGCAGACACGGTTGATCGGCGAGCTCGACCTCGGTGGCCACGATGCTTGGGCAGCCTACGCGGATATGCGAGTCTCGTCGACAACCGCCGCATGACCGAGTCCCAAGCGAGGAAGTACCTCGAGCGCGGTACGACCGTCGGTCGCTACATCGTGCTCGACCGCCTCGGCGAAGGCGGCATGGGCGTCGTCTATCGCGCGTTCGATCCCGAGCTCGATCGGATGGTCGCGCTGAAGCTGTTGCACACGCGCTCGGCGACCGGCACGACGATCGGTGATCCGACCTGGCTCCTGCGCGAAGCCCAGGCGATGGCGAAGCTGTCGCATCCGAACGTCGTGATCGTTCACGACGTCGGCGTCGTCGGCGAAGAGGTGTTCATCGCGATGGAGCTCGTCGATGGCATCACGCTGCGCGCGTGGCTCGCCGACAAGCACTCGTGGCGCGAGGTTCGCGATGTCATGCTCGCCGCCGGCACCGGCCTCGCGGCTGCGCATCGCGCGAAGCTCGTCCATCGCGACTTCAAGACCGAGAACGTGATCGTCGGCAAGGACGGACGCGTGCGCGTCATGGACTTCGGCCTCGCGAGTACGCGCCGCGGCGACACGATTCCGCCGCCCGGCGACGACGATCCACTCGTGCCGACCGCGAGCGACCTCACCGTCGTCGACGGTGTAATCGGCACGCCCGCGTACATGGCGCCCGAGTTATTCGAAGGCGACAGCGCCGATGCGCGCAGCGATCAGTACTCGTTCGGCGTCGTCCTGTTCGAAGCGCTCTCCGGCAAGCGGCCGTACGCGAAGGATCTCGTGCCGTCCAAAGCGTCGGCAGCACCGGCCCTACCCGCACATATTCCGGCGCGGATCGCCAGCGTCGCACTGCGCGCGGTCGCGATCGATCCCGCGAAACGGTTCGCATCGATGGACGACCTGCTCGCCGCCCTGTCCGCGGACCCGACCGCACAGCGCCGCCGGATCGCGATCGGCCTCGGCGCGATCGTCGCGGTCGCCGGCGTCGTCGTCGCGACTCGCGTCGTATCTTCGCCCGCGCCGTGTCAGCGGATCGCGGATCGACTCACCGGAATCTGGGACGCGCCGACGAAGGCGAAGATCCAGACCGCTTACCTCGCGACGAAGCTGCCGTTCGCCGACAAGGCCTACGCCGCGCTCGCACCCGCGCTCGATCACTACGCACAGGCGTGGGTCGGCATGTCGACCGACAGCTGCCAGGCGACTCGCGTGCGCCGCGATCAGACCGAGGAGGTGCTCACGCTGCGCCAGGCGTGCCTCGATCAGCAACTCGTCGAGCTCGCCGCGTTGACGAAGCTGCTCGCCGAGCCGAACCAGCTCGTGATCGTGAAGGCCGCGGGCGTCGTCGAGGAGCTCGATCGGGTCTCGCGCTGCGCGAACGTCCAGGCGTTGCGCGCGCCGACGGCGCCTCCACCGGAGGTCGTGCCGAAGCTGACCGAGATCCGCCAGCTGTTCGCCGAGGCAAAGGCCGACGTGATCACGTCGCGCGGGTTCCCTGCGGGCGTCGCCGCCGACAAGGCCGTCGCACTCGCGAAGGCAGTGGGCTTCCCACCGATCCTCGCCGAGGCGATGACCGTACAAGGAGGCGTGCAGCGCGCGAACAACAACGAGGCCGCCGGCGCGACGCTGACGGATGCAGCGTGGCTCGCCGAGGCCGCGCAGCGCGATGACCTCGTCGCGAGAACCAGCATCGCGCTCGCGAACCTCGCGATCGAAGCCCAGCCGCCGCGTCCTCGCGAGGCGCGCGTGTGGCTCGGGCTCGGGATGGCCGCCGCGCACCGGGTCGGGCTCGATCGCTCGTTCGAGTCGGACTTCAAGCTCGTCGAAGCCGTGCTCGATGCCCAGGACGGCAACGTCACCGCGGCCGTCGCTGCTGGCGAAGCCTCGTTCGCCGCGAGCGAGAAGGAGTACGGCAAGGACAGCGGCGTGCTGTTCGGCCACGAGATCCTGTTCGCGGGCACGCTCGCGCGCGGCTTGCAGTACGCGAAGGCCGCGCCGCACTACGAGCACGCGCTGCAAGTTCGCGCGCAGCTCGTCGGCGAGGCGTATCCCGAGGTCGCGCTCACGCTGTCGAACCTCGCGGTCTGCTACCACTTCATGGGCGAGCTCGACAAAGCGCGTGCGACGTTCGCGAAGGCGCTCGCACTGCGCGAGAAGCTGTTCGGTGCGACGAGCCCGGTGCTCGTGCCGACGCTCGATAACTACGGCGTGTTCCTGACCCAGACCGACGATCCGGCGAAGGGACGCGCGATGCTCGAGCGCGCGCTCCAGCTCGGCGCGACGCTCCCCGGCAAAGACAGCCCGGACTATCACGTGATCGAGACCGATCGCGCCGATGCGGTCGTCGCCGAAGGCAAGCTCGCCGAGGCACATGCGCTGTTCGACGACGTGCTCGCGCGCGAGACCGTGCTCCACTCGACGACGCTACCGATGACCCAGACCTCGCGCGCCCAGCTCGCTCTCGCCGAAGGCAAGCCCGGCGAAGCGCAGCTCTACGCGGAGCAGGCGATCAGCGGCTACGCAGCGGCCGGCGGCAAAGACAACCCCGAGCTGTGGCGCCCGCTCGCCGCGCTCGGCCGTGCACTCGCGGCGCTCGGCAAGCCGGTCGACGCCCGCGCGGCGCTCGAGCACGCGATCGCGATCGGCACGACGGTGCAGCTCGCACCGACGCTCCTCCAACCCGCGCGCGCCGCACTCGCGAAGCTATGAACATCGCGATCATCGGCAGCGGCATCGCAGGCCTCGGCGCAGCGGACGCGCTCGCGAACGCCCACGACGTGACGATGTTCGAGGCCGCACCGCGCGCCGGCGGCCACGTCTACACCGTCGACACCGACGACGGCCCGGTCGACATGGGCTTCATCGTGCACAACCGCGAGCACTACCCGCTGTTCTGCGCGCTGCTGCGCCGCCTCGGAATCGCATCGCGACCGACGACGATGGCGTTCTCGGTCGCCGATGGCTCGCGCGAATGGGGCAGCGGTTCGCTCTCGGCGATGTTCGCGGATCGCCGGAACCTGGCGAGCGCGCGCCACTGGCGCTTCCTCGTGCGCGTCGTGCGATTCCTCGCGCAAGCTCGGCGGGACCTCGCGATCGAGCACGCGCACAGCCCCGATTCGCTGCTCGCGCGGACGTCGCTCGCGGAATACCTCGACGCGCGACGCGTGCCGCAGGAGGTTCGCGATCACTTCGTGATCCCACTCGCGGCCGCGCTGTGGTCGCTCGCACCGGATCTGTGCGGGGCGTTCCCCGCGGTCACGTACTTCGCGTTCCTCGATCAGCACGGGATGCTCGCGCCGAACCAGCCGCTGGCCTGGCACACGATCGCGGGCGGCAGCCGGCGTTACGTCGACGCGCTGCTCGCGGATCTCGCGAAGCGCAGGTTCGCGCTCGAGCTCGCGACGCCGGTGCGCTCGATCCGCCGCACGAATGGCATCTCGATCGCGACCGACGCCGGTGCGCGCCGCTTCGATCGCGTGATCGTCGCGACCCACGCTGACACCGCACTCGCGCTGCTCGCCGATCCCACGCCAGCCGAACACGCGGCGCTCGGTGCGTTCCGTTACAGCCGCAATCGCACGGTGCTCCATACCGATCGCGCGTTCTTGCCGCGCCACGCAGCCGCGCACGCGGCGTGGAACTACGTCGCCGATCCGGATACCGCACGAGTCGCCGTCACGTACTCGATGACGAAGCTGCAAGGTCTGCCCGATCGCCCGTACCTCGTCACGCTGAACCCGCGCCGCGAACCGCGCGGCATCCTCCACGAGGTCGAATTCGCGCATCCGCAGTTCGATCGCGCCGCACTCGCCGCGCGCGATCAGCTCACCGGCACGCACGGCACGTACTACGCCGGCGCGCACTTCGGGTTCGGCTTCCACGAAGACGGCCTGCGCTCGGGCACCGCTGCCGCGCACCAGCTGATCGCGGATCTCGCCGTGGAGCGCTCGGCGTGACGCACTCTGCGCTGTATCGCGGCCCACTCGTCCATGCCCGCGACGACGCCCACGCGCGCCGCGTGTTCCGCTACGGCGTGATGATGGCGGCGCTCGATCTCGACGAGCTCGCGACGCTCGATCGCGAGCTCCGTCTGTTCTCTCTCGACCGGCCCAACCTGTTCTCCTTCCGCGATCGCGACTACGCCGCCGGCACCTCGCCGAGCACCGGCACGGCCTCGCGCGACCTGCGGGGCGAGCTCGCAGCGCTCCGCAGCGCGAACGGTCTGCCGCCGCCGCACGCGACCCGGCTCGTCACGAACCTGCGCACGTTCGGCTATCTGTTCAACCCGGTCAGCTTCTTCCTCGACTACGACGTGCGCGGCGAGATCACGTCCGCGATCGCCGAGGTCAACAACACGTACGGCGGTCACCTCCGCTACGTCCTCGGCCCGAGCCATCGGATCCCCGGCAAGCGCGCTCGGTTTCGCCACGTCCGCGAGCTGTTCGTGTCGCCGTTCCTGCACGGCGAGGTCACGTACGAGTTCGACTTCGCGGTCCCGCTCGATGGCGCCGAGCTCGCGATCGCGATGCACGTCCGCGACAAGCGCGACCATCAGGTCCTGTTCGCATCGTTCTCCGGCACCCGCGCGCCGCTCTCGGATCGCACGCTGGCCTACGCCGCCGTTCGCTATCCGTTCATGACAGCGCAGGTGATCGGCCTGATCCACTGGCAGGCCCTGAAGCTCCGGCTCGCCGGCGTGCCGTACATCCGCCCGCGCTCCGATCATCGGCCGATCGCATCGCTGGCTCGTACGCCCTAGCGTCCCCATTTCCAGGATAACGTGCCCTTCGGATGGCCGAGCTCGCACATCCCTTGATCGCCCCGCTGCTACCGCTGGTCCCTCCGGCAGGTCAGGTCTTGCGGTGGGCGGCGCTGCGCCGGCTCCGCGCGACGTGGCGAGGGCCGGGTCTCGAGCTCGCGCTGCCGTCGGGTCAGCGGTTCCAGCTCGGCGGTGGCGCCCCGGTCGCGCGCGCAGCGATCCACGACGATCGGATGTTCCTGCGCATGCTGATGCGCGGCGAGATGGGCGCGGGCGAAGCGTTCGTCGCCGGCGAATGGTCGAGCGACGACCTCGTCGCGACCCTCCGCGCGTTCATCACCGGCACGGCGGCGCGCGGATTCGAATCACCGATCACGCGACTCGCCCAGTTGCCGGCGCTCGCTCGCCATCGCGGCGCTGCGAACTCGCGCGTCGGCAGCGAGCGCAACATTCACGCGCACTACGATCTCGGCAACGCGTTCTACCAGCTGTTCCTCGATCCCGAGACGCTGTCCTATTCGTGCGGCGTGTTCGCGGATGCGACATCGCTCGCGGCAGCACAGCACGCGAAGCACGAGCGACTGTGCGAGCTGCTCGCGCTCGATGCGAGCGATCATCTGCTCGAGATCGGCTGTGGTTGGGGTGGCATGGCGATTCACGCGGCGCGCACGCGCGGGTGTCGGGTCACCGCGATCACGGTGTCGCGCGAGCAGCACGAGCTCGCGACCGCGCGCGTCGCCGCTGCCGGCCTCGCCGATCGAGTCGCGATCGAATATCGCGACTATCGCGAGCCGCTCGGCACGTTCTCGAAGATCGTCTCGATCGAGATGCTCGAAGCCGTCGGCTACGAGTATCTGCCCGGCTACTTCGACGTGGTCTCGCGAGCGCTCGCCCCCGGCGGTCGGATCGCGCTGCAAACGATCACGATGCCCGATGATCGCTTCGACGCGTATCGCACCCGCGTCGACTGGATGCAGACCTACATCTTCCCGGGCTCGTGCATCCCGTCGCTCGCCGCGCTGCGCTCCGCCCTCGCAGGTTCGGGCCTCGCGATCACGCGCGCAGATGATATCGGCCCGCACTACGCTCCCACGCTGCGCGGCTGGCGCGAGCGGTTCCTCGCCGAGCTACCGGCCGTCCGCGCACTCGGCTTCGACGAGCCGTTCATTCGCACGTGGCTGCTCTACCTCGCGTTCAGCGAGGCGGCGTTTGCCGAGCGCACACTCGGCGATCACCAGATCGTGCTCGAACGCTACGCCGTGTGAGTCGCGATCACGGTCGTCGTGATCCCGCCGCGCACCCAGAACTTCCCGGTCACCGTGATCGAGCGGGGAGAGATCGCGGCCACGAGATCGTCGCAAATCTGATTCGTCACGGCTTCGTGGAACGCGCCTTCGTTGCGATAGCTCCACAGGTACAGCTTCAAGCTCTTGAGCTCGACGCACAGCGTGTTCGGAACGTAATCGATGAGGATCGTGGCGAAATCAGGCTGGCCGGTGATCGGGCACAAACACGTGAACTCCGGGCAGTCGAACACGATGTGGTAGTCGCGCTCCTTCTTGGGGTTCGGGAACGTGTCTAGCTGTTTGGTCGGGCGCGTCGTCATGAAATGCCTGCGGGCGCGGTGATTAGCACAGAACCGCGCGCGAACACTGGCGCTCGATCGAACCGTGCCCTACAATAAAGATGCGGCCGGTTCTGGTCGCCGAGCACATGCGCTGATGACCATTTGGACATCGCGAGTTGTTGGCCTCGAGTCGGGCCGAAGTGCCCATTACGAAGGGCCGACGCCGGGATCCGCTGCAATTGTGCTGGCGGGCCGACAGCGTCGGTCTCTGGCTATATGCCAGGGGAGGAAGAACGACATGAAACGTCACTGTACCCGCTCACCGGAGGCCAAGTCATAACCCTCCCGGATCCCGCCGGCATTTAGCCCGCGGGTAAGATCGAGCAAACGGGCCCTGCTGACAGGGCCCGTTCTATTTTCGGCGCCCGTCCACGAAACCGCGAACGGCACCAAACCCCGACCCCTCAGTGATGGCGAAGAAGCGCTAGCAGTCGCTCGGAGCGGTCAGAACGTGAAGATCTGATCCGGGCGCTTCTCGGCCGGCTTCGGCGCCGGCTCCTGCTGCTTCTGCTTGATCACCGGCGGGGGCGGCTCGACGGCGAACCGCGCTGCGGCCGACGTCATCGGGACCGGCGCAGCGGCGGCGACCGGCGCCGGCTGGACGGGGCGCGACTCGGACTTGATGCCGGTCGTGCTGGTTGGGGCGGGAAGCGGGCGCGGCGCGCTCGGCGCCGGCGCCACGGGACGCGGGGTCATCGGGACCGGAATGCTCACCGAGCCCTCGCCCAAAAAGTCGCCCACGCGGGTCTCGACGAACTGGCTCATCGAGATGTTGTTCGCTTCGCAGAACGCCTTTAGCCGCTCGTACGTCGTGCGGCTCACACTGATGCTGCGACGAGTCTGCTTCTTGGCCATGATAAATCCTTACGCTACGGGTAGCGGAGCGTCAAGGCGTACCTACTAGCCTTGGACTCCCGTTCACGTGAAGGACCCTACTCCAGCCCCCTGACATTCAAGGGATCGGATTCGCTAGCAAATCAGATCGCTTAACGATCTCAGCGCGCTAGCCAGTTGGTCGGGCGCAGATGTGCGACCAGCTCGGCTTCCGGAGAGCCTGGTTGCGGGCTGACGTCGTAGTCCCAACGGACCAGCGGAGGCAGCGACATCAGGATCGATTCGATCCGGCCGTTCGTCTTCAGCCCGAACAGCGTGCCGCGGTCGTAGATCAGGTTGAACTCGACGTAGCGACCGCGCCGGCGGAGCTGCCACATCCGTTCGGTTTCTCCGAACGTCATCGTTCGGCGTCGCTCGACGATCGGCAGATACGCCGAGACGAACGAGCGACCGAGCTCCTGGACCATCTCGAACACTTGGTCGACCGGTTCGCCCTTCGAACCGAGGTAGTCGAAGAAGATCCCGCCGAGGCCGCGGGTCTCGTTGCGATGCGGGAGCAGGAAGTATTCGTCGCACCACTTCTTGAACCGGTCGTAGTCGCCGACGGGCTTGTGGCGATCGCACACCGTCGCGAACGTGCGGTGAAAGTGCTCGGCGTCTTCCCGGAAAAAGTAGTAGGGCGTGAGGTCGGCTCCGCCGCCGAACCACACGGTGTCGCCCTTCGCGATGCAGCGAAAGTTGGCATGCGTCGTCGGCACCATCGGCGATTGCGGGTGAATCACGAGCGAGACGCCGGCGGCGCGGAACGCGTTGCCTTCGCCCGGCATGTGGGATGCGAGCTCCGCGGGGAGCTCACCGTCGACGTTCGACCAATTGACGCCAGCCTTCTCGAACACCGCACCGTGCTCCAGGACACGCGCGACCCCGCCGCCGCCGCCCGGCCGTTGCCATGCATCGGCACCGAACGTGCGCGCGCCATCCGCATCCGCGAGCGCGTTACAAATTTCGGATTGGAGGTCGTGGAAGAACTTCGCGGCGCGATCGAAGAGGTCCGACACGCGTGCATGCTATCATCCTCGATTACCGACGATGTGGGCCGCGATTCGCCTGATCCGTGCGATGCGCGTCTTCGCCGTCATCTTCCTCAGCTATATGTGGGGCGTCGCGTGGGCGCGGCTGTGGCCGACCCGCTGCGATACCTCCGCCAAATGGAAGAAGACGCATCGCCGCAATGCGCGGCGCATGTACAAGGGCTTCGTCCGGCTGCGCGGCGTGTACATCAAGCTCGGCCAGATCCTGTCGGTGATGGGCACGTTCTTGCCGCGCGAGATCGTCGCCGAGCTCGAGACGCTGCAGGACGACGTGCCGTCTGCGCCGTATCACAAGATCCAGAAGACGTTCGTCGCCGCGTTCGGCAAGACGCCCGACAAGGTGTTCAAGACGTTCTCGCGCGAGCCGATCGCCGCGGCGTCGCTCGGTCAGGTCCACGAGGCGCGCAACGAAGCGGGCGAGAAGCTCGCGGTGAAGATCCTCTACCCGCGCGTCGCGACGATCATCAAGGTCGACCTCAAGGTCCTCGGCTGGGCGATCAAGGTCTACAAGAACTTCGTCCCGATCAAGCAGATCGAGCGCGTCCACGAGCAGCTCGGCGACATGCTCGAGCGCGAGACCGACCTCGTCAACGAGGCCGCGATGATCGTGCGGATGAGCAAGAACTTCGAGAGCGATCCGGACGTCCTGTTCCCGAAGGTCTACCCGGAGTGGTCGACGCGCACCGTGATGACGATGTCGTTCATGGACGGCGTCAAGATCTCGAAGAAGGACGCGCTCAACACGCTCGGCCTCGACCCGTACGCGGTCGCGACGAAGCTGATCAAGGTGTTCTACAAGCAGCTGTTCATCGACCGGTTCTTTCACGCCGATCCGCATCCCGGGAACTTCTTCGTCCAGCGCGGGCCAGAAGGACAGGCGCGGATCGTCGTGCTCGATCTCGGTTCGGCGACGGAGCTGCGCAAGAACCTCGCGGACGGCATGTTCGACATCCTCCAGGGCCTGATGACCCGCAAGGATGACCTCGTCGTCCGCGGCATCGACGAGATGGGGTTCATGGCGGCCGATGGCGATCGCGCGCTGCTCGAGCGGACGACGCGCAAGTACTTCGAGAAGCTGCTCAACCTCAACATCCAGGACTTCTCGAAGATCGATCCGGCCGTCGCGGATCAGCTCGCCGATCCGGAGATGAAGCGCGAAGAGCTGCGCGAGCTGATGCGGTCGATCGCGTATCCCGAGGGCTGGTTCTACGTCGAGCGCGCGTCGGTGATCATGTTCGGTCTCCAGGCGCAGCTCGCACCGAAGCTCAACGGCATTCAGGTCGGCTTCCCGTACGTCATGCAGTTCATGATGGAGCGCAACAAGCAGCGCCTCGCCGAGGCCTCCGCGAAGCCCGCCGCTCCCGCCGCCGAACCGACCGCGGAGACGCCGACGCCGACCGACGAAGCGTTGCTGAATTAGTGCTAGAACGCACCGGTGTTCGACATCGTCGTGGCGGCGGATCTCGATTGGGCGATCGGCAAAGCAAATGCGCTGCCGTGGCCCAAGCTGCGCGGTGACCTCGCGCACTTCAAGCGAGTGACCTCGGCGGCGAGCGAAGGCAAGCGCGCGGCCGTGATCATGGGCCGCAAGACGTGGGAGTCGGCAGAGGTCGCGGGCAAGCCGCTGCCGCGCCGGCTCAACATCGTGATCACGCGGCGCGCGGACTACGCGGTCGCGGATGGCGTGAAGGTCGCGACCTCGCTCGATGGTGCGCTCGCGATCGCGGCCGAGACGCCGGATATCGAGACCACGTTCGTGGTCGGCGGCGCGGAGATCTTTCGCGAAGCGTTCGCGCATGCCGCGCTGCGGTTCGTCTATCTCACGCGGGTCCAGCTCCACTGCGTTGGCGACACGCACATCCCAGATCTCGATCGCGACTTCATGCCCGATTCCTCGTGGGACGGCGAGCAAGACAACGTCGAGGACAACGGCGTGCGCTACCGGATCGAGCGGCTCGTCAGAAAGAGCTGACCGACACCGACACGCGCGGCCGGTGGTGATGCGGGACGAACCCGGGGCTCGCCGTCTGCTGCGCCGCCGCGGCCGCCGCACTCGGATCCGGTGCCGCTGCCTGACTCGGGTCGGGCGCGGGCGCGGGCGCTTGCTGTTGCGCACCGCCGCCTTTCGCGGCCGAGATGATCGAGGAGATGCCGTTCATGATCGGCCCCGCGTTCTGGAGCAGCGGCCCGAGCATGTCCATGAACCCTGCCCCGCCGATCACGGAGCGAAGGTTCTCGTCGTGGATGGTCTGCATCCCCGCCACTACAGCACCGGTCGTGCCACGCCCAAGTCTGCGTGCCGACTCGGGTCGACGAAAGCGCCGCTGCTATCCGTGGGCGTCGAACGAGTCGGCGAGGACGCGTTGTGACAGCGTGCGGCGAACCTCGCGGAGGCGCTCGCAGGTCGCATCGAATTCGCGAAATTCCTCGGGCGTCTGCGCGTGGACGAGGTCCGTGCGCGCGAGATCGAGGTGGCGCTGCAAGCACGCGAGCGCGGCCGCGCGGTGAGTCGGAGCGACGCGATCGAGGTACGCGAGCTCGTGATCGAGCGCGTCGCTCGCGGCATCGCCGATGACGAGGAGCTGTGCCTCGTAGAGCCGCAGCACTTCGTCAAGCGTGTGCTGCGTCGCGCCCGGTGGCTGATCCTGCTCCGCGAGCGTGAACGCGCGGTCGAGCGAGCCGAGCACGACGAACGGCAGCCGCGGCTTCGCGTGCGTGAGGTGCGTCGCGAACACACCGGCGATCAGGACGCCAAAGAAAGCGAGGCGCACGCCGAAGCGCCGCAACCACGATGCCATGCAGCTCCGGTAGTCACGCGCGCGCGAGCTGTCAACTACACCGCGATCGGGAACTTGATAAACGGGTGATGTTGATAGTTTTCGAGGACGATGTCCTCGAACTTCATGTCGAGCGTCTTCTTCGCCGCGAGCACCAGCTTCGGTAGCGGCAGCGGGTCGCGCGCGAGCTGGGTCTTCACGCCCTCGACGTGGTTTTGATAGATGTGGGCATCGCCGAGCACGTGGACGAAGTGCCGCGGCAAGAGCTCGCACTCCTGCGCGATCATCGACTGGAGCAGCGCGTAGCTCGCGATGTTGAACGGCACGCCGAGTGCGAGGTCGGCGGAGCGCTGGTAGAGCTGGCAGTCGAGCCAGCGATCGTTGACGTAGAACTGGAACATCGCGTGGCACGGCGGCAGCTTCATCTTCGGGATGTCGGCCACGTTCCACGCGCTGACGATGATCCGGCGCGACATCGGGTCGCGCTTGATCGTGTCGATCGCCTGCTGGATCTGATCGATGCCGGTGCCGCCCCAGTTGCGCCACTGGAATCCATAGATCGGACCGAGATCGCCGTTGGCGTCGGCCCACGCGTCCCAGATCGGTGTGTGCTCGTGGAGGTCGTCGTTGATGTTCGTCGAGCCGCGCAGGAACCACAGCAGCTCGCGGACGACCGCCGGAAACAGTGTCTTCTTCGTCGTGACGAGCGGGAAGCCTTCGCGCAGGTCGTAGCGAGTCTGCGTGCCGAACACCGAGATCGTGCCGGTGCCGGTGCGATCGGTGCGCACTTCACCGGTCTCGAGCACGTGGCGCAGGAGATCTAAATAGGCCCGCATGCTCGCGGTATAGCACCCCGCCCTGACGCGCTATCTTCCGCCCGTGTCCGAGCCGCGAACGATCGAGATCTCCGAGCTTTTGGATCGCCACCGCGGCGTGCTCCTCGATGTCTACGGCGTCCTGTTCGACGCGCGCGGCCCCCTGCCCGGCGCCGCGGCCTTGCTCGCCGAGCTCGAGCGCCGCGGCACGCCGTACCGGATCGTCACGAACGATGCGTCGCGCTCGCAGGCGACGTACGCGGCGCGATTCGCGAACCACGACATCCTCGTGGCACCGGAGCGCTTCGTCACGTCGGGCTCGCTGCTGCCGACCTACTTCCGCGACCACCGGCTCGCCGGCGCGCGCACGCTCGTGCTCGGCACCGCGGACTCGATCGAGTTCGTGCGCGAAGGCGGCGGCGCTCCGATCTCGTTCTCGCGCGATAGCGCGTGCTTCACGAACGAGCTGATCGAAGCGGTCGCGGTGTGCGACGACGACGGCTTCGACTTCCTGAAGGGCCTCGAGCTCGCGCTGTCGTCGATCGTCCGCGCCGTCGAGGCCGGCTATCCGCCCGCGTTGATCCTGCCGAACCCCGATCTCGTCTATCCGAAAGGCGGCGGCGAGCTCGGCTTCACCGCTGGCGCGATCGCGCTGCTGCTCGAGGCCGCACTCGCGCGGCGGTTTCCAGGTCACGGGCTGCGCTTCGTCCACCTCGGCAAGCCCGAGCCGCATCTGTTCGTCGAGGCTGCGCGTCAGCTCGGCACCGCCCCACACGAGCTCGTGATGATCGGCGATCAGCTCGAGACCGACATCGCCGGTGCGCGTGCCGCGGGCTGCGCGGGCGCGTTACTCGCCGGCGTGTCGAGCTGGCACCACGCGCGCGAGACCGCGAAGATCATCCCCGACTACCTGCTCGCGCATCTTTAAAAATCGTCCTCGGCATCCTCGCCAACATCGAAGCTCCATCGCTTCGTCACGTGCGAGCGCGCGGCGATCTCGTCGAAGATCGCGTGGACCTCGGGCGCCTTCGCCTGCGCGTGCCACGCCTCGAGCGACGCCGCGTCGATCACGATCGACAGGTCCCACTTCGCGGCGCCGTGATCCGCCGGCAACCCGACCTTCGCATCGACGCCGGCCTCCGCGAACTGCCCGCGCAACCGGCTCGCGAAGTCCTCGCGGTCCGGGACGTGCGCGTCGTCGAGCTTCACGAACAAGAAGTGCTGGATCATGGTGCCCTCAACCGCTCGATCCACTGCGCGAGCTCCGGCGGCACCGGCCGTTCCCAGCGCACGCGCTCGCCGGTGACGGGATGCGCGAACCCGAGCACCGCCGCGTGCAATGCCAACCGCGGCGCGCGCGGCAAGAACGTCCGGCTGGTCTCGCCGCCGTGGCTGCGATCGCCGGCGACCGGGTGACCCAGCCCCGCGAGGTGGATCCGGATCTGGTGCGTGCGCCCGGTCTCGAGCCGCGCCGAGATCAACGTCGCACCGGCGAGCGCCTCGAGCGGCGCGACATGCGTGACCGCACGCCGCCCGTCGATCGGGCGATCGATCGTCTGCGCGGCGACCTCGCCGATCGCGACGGCACGATACTCGCGCTCGACGTCGTGCTCCTTGAACGCATCGCCGAGCACCTTGTTCGCATCGCGCGTCCGCGCGAACACCAGCAGCCCGCTCGTCGGCATGTCGATCCGGTGGACGAGGTAGACCTCGCCGAACCGGCGGCCGAGCAGATCCAGCAAGTCGCCGCGATCGCTCTCCGGCGTCGGCGCGGTGACCAGGCCCGCCGGCTTGTCGACGATCAAGAACGCCGGATCCTCGTGCACGACCTCGAAGTCGGGCACCGCGCGCGGCTCTTTCACGCGCTCGATCACACCGCCCATCACGACCTCGACGACCTGGCCCGCGCGCAGCGTGCGCCCGGCGACCTTCACGCGCGTCCGATCGACATACACGCCACCGACGTCGATCACCGCGCGCGCCTTGCGCCGCGACAGCCCCTCGACGTGGCGCGGCAGGATCTGATCGAGCCGCAGCCCCGCGTCGTCGGCGGTGACCGAGAACTTCGTCTTCGTCGACGTGCTCACGACCAGTCCGCCCTGCCGGCGACATCGCCGATCGCCGCCGCGAGCTCGTCGGGAACTTCTTCCTGCAGGAAGTGGCCCGCCTGCGTGCGGGTCACCTTCGCATCCGGTCGCAGCCGCTCGAGGTGGTTCACGATTCGACCGAGCACCGGATCCTTCATGCCCCACACGATCGCGATCGGTACCTGCGCGTCGCGAAACAATCGATCGGTGCGCGTCAGTGCAGGCAGAGAGACATGCCCCTCCGGCGCATCGGGAACCATCCGCGCGAGTGCGAGCGGCGCTGCGCGATCCTTGCGCCGGCGCAGCGGCCAGCGATAGGCGCGCGCGACCTCGCCGCGAATGCTCGAGCGATCGCCTTGCGACAGGTGCAACGCTCCGAGCGGAAACCCGAGCCACTCGAACAGCACGGTGCTCGCGATCGGCAGCTTCGCGAGCCGGTGAAACAGCGTCGCCTTGAATCCCGGACGCGGCGGCGACACGGCGGTGTTGCCGAACACGATCCCGCGCAAGCGCGCCGATCGATCGGCCATCGCGAGCATGCCGATCGCGCCGCCCCAATCCTGCGCGACGAGGACGAGTGGCCCCGGCGCGAGCTGATCGAGCGCGTCGCCGATCCACGCCGCGTGATTCTCGAGCGTGTGCGCGCTCGCCGGCGGCCGCGACGATCGACCGAGCCCGACGAGGTCGGGCACGACGATCCGGAATCCCGGCGGCAGTGCCGCGATCACGCGACGCCAGAGAAAGCCCCACGTCGGGTTGCCGTGCAGCATCACGATGGTGTGGCCATCGTCGGGTCCGAACGTCATCGCGTGGACGCGTTCGCCGCGGGTCGCTACATCATGCTCGCGCGCGCCGCTCGGCAGCTGTCGCGCGATCCAGTCCGGCAGCGTTTCCACGCGCCGGTCTTAGCATCTACCAGCCGCCGTCGTCGTCGTCGTTGCGGCGGCGCTTCTTGCGATCCGCCTCGCCGCCACCGTCGCGATTGCGATCCTTGTCGCGATCGTTGCGGCCGCGCTTGCGACTGTCACCGCCACCGCCGGGCGGTCCGCCGCCCGGACGATTGAAGCCGCCACCGGGAGGACCACTGCGGAACCCACCAGGAGCACCGCCTCCACCGCCGAAGCCGCCGGGACGTGGCGCATAGCCGCCACCACCACCGCCGGGTCCACCACCAGGTCCACCAGCGCCGGGGCCACCACCATATCCACCACCACCACCACCGCTGTAGCCACCACCACCGCCATAACCACCGCCACCGGGGCGCGGGCCGCCGAACGAACGACCGCCGCCGCCGCCGCCACCGCCGGGACCACGAGCTTCGCGTTCGCGCGCTTCATTGATCCGCAGCATGCGGCCGTCGAGCTCTTGACCATCGAGCTCTTGCAACGCTTGCGCGGCTCCTTCCGCCGTCGTCATCTCGACGAAAGCAAAGCCACGCGAACGTCCGGTCTCTCGATCCATGATGATCGAGACGCTTGCGACTTCGCGGCCGTTAGCTCCGAAGGCTTCTCTGAGGGATGCCTCGTTGGTGTTGTAGTTCAGATTGCCCACGTAGAGCTTCGTTCCCACGGACAGGTCTCCTGCAAATCAAATCAAACATCACGGTTGGCGGCATCGCGACAGATGGAGCGGTTCCATCCCACGCACCGTCGAAGATATCACAGGCGAGTGTGCGCTAGATCTGTGTGCCAACACGCTACAGTCTACGGAAAACGCTGGGTTAATTGCGTACCTTCACCTTTTGCGCGATGATAGTGGCACGTCTCAAAAGGGGGACCACTTGAAGAAACTCGTCTTGCTTGGCGCCACCGTTGGTGTGGCTGCCGGCGCGCTCGCGCTGTCACACAAGAGTCACGCGGCTGACCACCTCGATTCACCGTCGGTGGCAATGCCGGCCAACCAGATGGCAGACATCGGCGATGTCTACACCTGGATGACGTCGGACGCCGCGAAGATCAACTTCGCGATGACCGTGTCGCCGGCGGACATGGGCACGAACTCGTTCGGCCCGTCGGTGCAGTACGTCTGGCACGTCACGGACCACCCGGGCGCGACGAACGTCAGCGCGTTCGGTAAGCCGGGAACCGAGACGAAGCTGATCTGCACGTTCGCGAGCAACACCAGCGCCCAGTGCTGGGTGGTGCAAGGCACCGACGTGAAGGACTACGTCAAGGGTGACCCGAGCACCGCGATGACGAGTGCGGACGGCAAGCTGAAGGTCTTCGCCGGCCGTCGTTCGGATCCGTTCTTCTTCAACCTCGCCGGCTTCAAGAATGCCGTCGGCGCGGCAGAGACGCTCCTCGGCGCCGGTATGGCCGACATCCGTCCGAGCGACGGATGTCTCGAGCTGACCGCCGCCCAAGGTGCAGCGGCGCAACAGCTGCTCATCGCCACGTCGGCGACGGCTGTCGGCCCTTGCCCCGCGAATCAGAAGGACTGCTTCGCGAACTTCAACGTGATGGCGATCGTCGTCCAGGCGGACAAGACGCTCTTCCTTCAGAACACCGACCACCTACTCAGCGTGTGGGGCAGCACCCACGCGGCGCAGTGAGCTGAAGGAGAGATCAACATGACTAAATTTTCGATCATCCTCTTCTCTCTCGCCGTCGCTGCGAGCTGCGGCGATAACCTCAAAGTCACCTCCGACAGTGGCAACGGCAGCGACGCCGGTAGCTTCCCCGCTGCGCCCTCGATCGGTGCTCAGATCGATCGCCTGGGCCGTCCGGCGATCAACACGGTGCTCAACCACGGCTTCGACACGACGGCTGCCGCGGGCCCCGCGAAGGACGCGTACAACCAGGACGGCTCGCCCGGTGGCTGGACGCAGTACGCCGCGCAGTTCGCGGGTAGCCTCGCGATCCTCGACGGCATCGATACCGGCTTGAGCTGCACCGGTGGAACCTGCACGCCAGCCCCGGCGCAAGCGAAGGGCGCGGGCTGCGGCACGCAGGTGATCTACAACAACAGCCTCTCGGGCGACCCGAACGGCACTCCCACGGCGACGTCGTACGGGACGCTCGCCACGATCTTGACGGATGACGAGCTCTGGCTCGACACCACCAAGATGGCTTGCGATGTCGGGCCGTCGCACCAGAACTATCTCGGCGTCGAGCTCAACGCGCTCAGCAACGGCTCGATCCCGAACTCGTGCGGTGGTCGCGACCCGCTCAACGACGTCATCGACACCAGCTACTCGGCGCTCACCGCGGGCTTCGGTGCGTTCAACATCACGACGTTCGCGGTCGGCCTCGGCGACGGCGTCGGTCCGCACACCGACGTTCACGACGACGTGTTCCCGTTCCTCGGAACGCCGCACTAATCATGCGGCACTTCGTCGTCGCGGTCGCGCTGCTCGCAGCGTGCCGCGGCGACCACGCGAGCCCCGATCATCGTGCGGGCTCCGCGGCGGCTCCTGCGCCGCTGGTTCCGCACATCTTCGCGAGTGACGATGGCGTCGCGTCGCTCGTCAACATCGATCGCAAGATCGAGATCCTCGAGCACCGCGATGACCCCGTGCAGCTGATCGGGCTGCTCGGGGTGCGTGCGACGTATCGCGGCCGGCTCGAGGACTACGTCGAAGCGGACAAGCGGTCCGCGGCGTGGGTCGCGGCGGCGCCCGATGATCAGGAAGCGTGGAAGACGCGGACCCAAGCGCTCACCGCGATCCACGAGTTCGCGCTCGCGCGCGAGGCGTTGTCGCACGTCAAGAAGCTCGCGCGCGACGACAGTGAATGGCTCGATCTCGAGGTCACGATCGACGAGGCGAGCGGCCGGCGAGCGCGCTCGATGGAGGCGCGGACCGAGGGTGCCCGGCGCTATCCGAACGCGAAGTCGCTGACGCTGTACGCCGCGACGCTCGCGTTCCAGGGCAAGCTCGACGAGGCGCTCGCGCAGATGCCGGTCGCCGCCGCGAAGCTGCGCGACAACTCGGCCGAGACGATGGCCTGGCTGTACTTCCAGTGGGGTCGACTCTACGAGCAGAAGGGTGACTACGCGTCGGCGCGCGCGTTCTATCAGGAAGCGCATGCCCGGCTGCCCGGCTACGTCGAAGCGAACGCGCACCTCGTGCAGACGATGATGTTGACCAACGACACGGCTGGGGCCAAGCGGGTCGTCACCGAGGCGCTCGCGAGCGACCGCAACCCCGCGCTGCTCGAGCTCGCCGCCCAGCTCGGCACCGGCTCCGTCGAGGATGTGCGCAACGAGTGGGAGCGCTACCTCGCGGCGCTGCCGAAGGCCTTCTCGGATCACGCGGCGCGGTTCTATCTCGGCGTCGGGAAAGATCCGAAGCGGGCTCTCACGTTGGCACAGGCGAACCTCGCGAATCGCGATGTCCCCGAGGCGCGCGAGCTCGTCGTTCAGGCCGCGCTCGCCGCCGGCGACACCGCGGCCGCGTGCGATGCCGCCGGCCCGCTCGTCGACGCGATACTCCGCGCGCACCGATTCGCGGCGTGGCAGGCGTTCAGCCGGTGCGGCCGTACGGCCGACGCGGCGCGGCTCGCCAAAGACCTCGGCATCTCGCCGTAAAACCTCTCGCGAACGCCGTACACGGCGACACCGCGAGGTAAACTTTGTCCCGGCGAATGCCGCTGCCCTACCCGCATCGCGCGACGTTCCTCGCCAGCACGCTCGTGGTGCCTCTCGAGCTCGCGGGCACGACGGCATTTCTGTCGCGTTTGATCTCGCTCACGATCTTCGATCACTTCCTGCGCCATCCGATCGTCACGCTCGGCGATGACGACGAGCGCCTCGCGGATGCCGACGGGCGCCTGCTCGATGCGAATCATCCGCAGATCGAGGACAGCATCGACTGGCTGTTCCGGGTCTCGCGCCGCCACGAGGTGATGTGGTTCGAGATCTCGCTCGACCGCGCGCGCACGCAAGCGACGCTGCTCCATTCGCGCTTGCCCAACGGCATCACCGACGAGTGGACGTCGAGCCCGGATCTGCCGCTGTCGCAGCAGCTCTCGCAGTGCCTCGTCCAGTGGTTGAAAGCGCGCCGGCTACCGATGGTCGCGTCGCTGCCGGACTTCACGGTCGAGGATCTGCGCGCCGCGGCCGAGCGCCTGAAGAAGGCGAACACGATGCTGTCGCTCGGCAACAACTACGCGCAGATGCCGGCCGCGGTGTTCACGCCGCTGCCGCGGCTCGCGGTGCCGTACCTGCGCGTGCTCGCCGAGCTCGCCGGCAACGCGGCACGTACCGTCGATCCGAAGATCCTCGAGGTCGACCCGACGCATCCGGTCGCGCGCCGCAACGTCTACGTCTCGAACCTCGTGATGGGGATGGTCGATCGTCGCGAGATCCTCCCGCTCGTCAGCGAAGCGCCGATGTACGGCAAGCCGCATCTGTCGATCTGGGGCGAGCCGTTCGCCGCAGATCGTCCGCTCGAGAATATGGGCGTGCGGCATCAGGGCATCGCGTCGAGCCTGATGCCGGCGAATCCATACGCGTGCCACAACTACTCGCTCCAGCTCGCCGAGGTCGGTCGCCGCGAAGAGAGCTATCGCTGGGCGGATCGAGCGACCGTCGCAGGTCCCGACTTCGGCGCCGCGCATCTCGATTGCGTGCGCCGGTTGCGCCAGGTCGGTCGGCCGGGGCAGGCATTCGCCGAGGCGCAGTATCGCTGTCGCGAGATCCTCGATCGCGCTGCCGCGAACAAGCTGCCACCGAACGACTGGCCCGCGCCGCATCACGCATCGCTGTTGATCGCGTTCGTTCATCTCGATATCGGCCGGCTCGCCGAGGCGATCGAGCTCGCCGACGAAGCGATCGCGCGCGTCCCGAACGATCCGCAGAAGCGCGAGGCTTTCGCGTGGGCGGTGAAGCGCGTGTCGCACTGGAAGTCCGATGCCGGTCTGCTCGCGCGCGCGTACGCGTGGGAGGGCTACCACCGCGGCGATCCGGGGCGCGCGATCACGGGCCTCGCACGCGGCCGGATCACCGACGACGACGACGCGATGATCATGATCGACTCGCTGATCGCGATCGGCCGCGAAGATCAGGCGGAGATCGCGCTCCAGCACTGCGCCGGCCTCGACGGCATCGGCGCGCTCGGCGATAGCAAGGCGCGACTCGCGGCCGCGCGCGCGTCGATCCTCATCGGCAAGCTCGACGACGCGATCGATCACATCCAGATCGTCCAGCTCCGGCGCGGCCAGAGCCGGCACGAGGCCGAGATCAACCGTCTGCTGCGTCTCGCGACGATCCGCCCGGCGGAAGAGTGGACGCAGGTGATCGATCGCCGGCTCCAGCGCGGCGCGAAGAAGCTCGCGCAGCTCGCCGCGCGCGACCTCGCAGATTTCGTCCCGGGTATGAGCTCGACCGTCGTTCAGCGCGCGCTCGGCGACATGAAGCCGATCACGCTCGATCCGCACTGGGTCAGCGATCTGATCGGCGCGCTGCCGGCCGCGCAGGCGACCGCCGCACAGATCCTGCAACGCCTCGCGCGCCCCGACGACGATTCGCTCGAATCGGCCGACATGCTCGCCGCCGAGTGGTGGACCGCGCTCGTGCCGCCGGCGAAGGATCGCGATGCGCACGCGGCCGGTGCGGTGCTCGCGCTCGGCGTCGCGCTCGTCCAGTACATCGCCGAGGCGTCGGTGTCGCCGTCGCCGGTCGCGGGCGCGTATCGCCACATCGCGACCGAAGCGCTCCACCTCGTGCGCCGCTCGCGCTACCAGATCGAGCCCGCTGCGATCCGCGCGCTGCTCGCGCTCGTCGAGCGGCTCGGCCAGGCGCCGGAGTGGCTGCTCGATACGTGGCTGCTGCGGATCGAACGCGCGCTCGATCTCGAGGCCGAGCACGGCGCGTACCTCGATAACTTCATCTCCGGCCTACCCGTCGTGTCGCGGCTCCTCCGCGGTGACGAGCGGATCGGCTGGGAAGTGCGGATGGCGCACGACCTCGCGGTCGACCTCTCGCAGTACGAGCCTGCCGCGCGGTTGTTCGAGCGCTGCCAGCGCGGCGTCGAAGCCGGCAACGTCGCGCTCGCGTGGTCCGCTGCCGCTGCACGCACGGCACCCGCGCAGGCGAACCTCGACGTTCACTGGATCGCGGCGCTCGCGAATCCGACGGGCGCCGCGGCGCCGTGGCTGACGGTCGCGCAGGGCCTGTTGGCGACGGGCAAGACGAAAGACGGCTTCGCGGCCGCTTGTCGCGGCATGACCGCGGCAACCGCGAAGGAGCGGCCGCAAGCGTTGACCGATCTCACCGCGGCGTGGCGGACCGCTGGCATCGCGACGCCGATCGACGGCGACCGCGCCTACGACGCTGGCCTCGCCGCTGCGCAAGATGGAAAGCTCGACGACGCGGTCCAGCACCTGCGCTGGGCCGTCGCGACCGAGCCCGGCAACGCGACGCGCGCACAGACGCTCGCGGCGACGCTCGTCCGCGCCGGTAAGGAGCTCGAGGCGATCCGCGTGCTCGCGGCCCACGATCGCAACGAAGCGCCGCGCGCCGTAGGCAAGTTGCTCGTCGACGCGAAGCGCTATCACGAGGCGGTCCCGATCCTGCGCTACGCCGTGCGGCGCTCGCGCAACCCCGACGACTTCGCGATGCTCGCTATCACCGCCGGGATCGCCGACAACGACGCCGTCGCGGTCGAAGCGGCGAAGCGCGCGCTCCAGCTCGGCGCCGGCGGCCCCGAGCTCATGATGACGCTCGCGACCGGGCTCTACCGGATCGGCGACTTCGTCGAGTGCGAGAAGATCGCGCAGCAGCTGATCACGCTCCGCGGCTCGACCCGCGAGATCCGCCCGGTCGGCCTCCACGCGATGGCGCGCGCGCTCGCCGGCCAAGGCCGCCACGTCGACGCCCATCCGTACGCGAAAGAAGCGAGCCGGCTCGGTGCGACCGGAGAGCTCGCGCGCGAGATCCAGGAGACGATGGACTGCATCGTCGCGCAGAACACGCCGCCGATCCGCCAGAGCGCCGAGGTGTCGATGGAGCGCCAGGCGTTCCGCGATCTCGAGGCCGGCAACCTCGAGCAGCTGACGTCGGCGATCACCAGCCCATCGTGGAGCATCGCGCGCGCTGCCCTCGCCGCGTGCGAGTTCCGCACCGAGGACGAAAACGGCATCCCCGTCGCGCCGCGCGCGCTCGAGGCCGCGCTCGACGTGCTCGAGCGAAGCGCCGGCACTGCCTCGATCGATGCCGTGCTCGCGCGGATCCGCGCGCTGCGCATTCGCGACAACGCGTACATCCAGATCGATCCGCCGCCGCCGCTCGGCGTGCGCTACACCGTCGAAGACTTCGAGCGCGCGTTCATGGAGCGCGATCGCCGCCCGCATCGCGCGAGCGCGCTGCTCAGCTACGCGCGGTAACGCAGATCTCGCGCCGGTTCGAAGGCAGATGGCGCATCTGGACATCGCGAAAGCCCATCGCGATCACGCGCTCGCGCAGCTTCGGAAGCTCGTCGACGAACTTCCAGTCATTGAGCTTCAGCGTCAGCACCGCGCCGCGCAGATGTTTCTTCAGGCGCGGCATCAAGCGCGCGACCTCGTGCAGTGCGACCTGCGGCGCGAGGTTCACGTCGAGCAACAGCCAATCGATCACCGGCGGTAACTCTTCCCAGCGCAGCGCGCCGACCTTCGTCCGCAAGTGGTGCACGTTCGGCAGCGCGAGCACCTGGGGCGCGACGTCCGCGGTGTCGACGCCGTAGACCTCGAGGCCGCGCCGCGCGAGCGCGTAGAGTGCGCCGCCCGGTGCGCAGCCGATCTCGAGCGCGGTTTGTTTCGCTTCGATCGGCAGCTTTCGCCACGCGATCGCCTCCTCGATCTTCGCGTACGCGCGCGAAGGCGCATCGTCGGGCACCGCGACCGGGATCGCACCGCCGGGATACGGCAAGTGATACGCGTCGGCGCGATGAAGTCCGAGCCACGCGGGCTCGTTCGGCGCGACGATCACGTCTGCGACGAGCTCGCCTTCGCGCGATTCTCCGTCGGGCAAATCGATCGCAGCGCGCCACGCAGCGAGGTCGGTCTCGACTTCGCGCTCGCGAGGAAACACGTGAACGCGGTCCGCGCCTACGAGCTTCAGTTTGTGCGCAGCCTCCTCGGGATCCCGCGCCGCGCCGAGTGATCGACCCCACACCCACGCGAACCCCGACGGAGATACATCGTCGGCGGTGATCGTACCGTCGGAACGAAACGTGAGGAGTCCCGGTCGCGAGTACGCAAAGCGTAACCCCGCACGATCGCGTGCTACCTCGCGCTTGAGCGCTGGCTCGAGGCCGGGGAGACAAGTCGCGAACGCGAAGTCCGTCACGGATGTGTCTCTGGTGCGGCGTTCACGAAGCACATTTGGTCAGCATTTGACCATTCCATATCGACCCGGCTTCATCTATGGTCGGTCGACTACAGCCCGAGGTTATCCATGCGCAAGCAGTTCTCGTTCGCTTCTTTGGTCTGCCTTCCGCTTCTTGCTTGCGGTGGCAGCAACAACAACTCCAAGACCGTCAAGACGGTCGATGGCAAGGCTGCCGACGCGGCTGCGGCATGCGCCGCGGCGGCGAGCTACCCCATGCTCGGAAACATGGGCTACGGCCTCGATTTCCCGGCGACGATGAATGGCTCGCAAACGATCGTCCATGGCCAAGTCATGGTCGAGACGCTGAACACGACCGACGTCGTGTTCCTCCAGCTGAACGCTCAGTTCGGTGGCTTCGGCTCGGGCGACATCAAGGCCGGCACGTACGCCCTCGCCGGCGATGACCTGGACCCGACGGCTTGCGGCCTCTGCTTCTACGTCTGGCCGAAGTCGCTCAACGGCACGACGTTGAACGTGAACTCGGCGTACTTCATGACCGAGCAGTACATGGCCGTGTCAGGCTCGATCACCCTGACCCAGGCGGGTGGTTCGGCGAACGGGTCGAATCTCATCGCCGGCACGGTCTCGAACGTGACCTTCAAGCACGCGACGATCGCGAGCGACGGGTCGCTCTCGTACAACGCGGATGGCTGCACGACGTCGGTCGGAAGCGGTAGCTTCGGCTACAAGCTGCAGATGGGCAGCGCCGGTAGCGCCGCATTCGCGGGTGACTCGGAGATCCACGCGAACGGCTTCGATATGCCGGCAGACGCCGTGAAGCTCCGCCACCGCACGGCCGAGTAAATTCTTAGGCACCGTTCGTAAAACGTCCTCGGAAGCCCGCGCTTTCGAGGACGTTTTTCGTTTGCGCCGATCGCGCAATTTTGGGTGATGCGAAATGCATCAACGGGATAGGACGTGACAGTTACATCTCGCCGCGCTTCGGATATAAGGGTGCGCTGTTCACCCACCCCTCTAGAGGAAACTCCATGAAGAAGTTCTCGATCGCTCCGTTGTTCCTTGCTCCCTTCCTCGCCTGCGGTGGCGGCGGCGGTGGTGGCCACATCACTGTCGACGGCCATACCGGTTCCGGCTCGGGTTCGGGCTCGGGCTCTGCAGCGCCTTGCACGGCGTCGCCCACGTACGGCAGCGACTTCGGCAGCGCGGGCGATCAGTTCGCGGATTGGGACGGCAGCGCGGCCGCAACGCATCCGCCGGCGAGCTTCGAGCGCTGGGGCGGCGCCCTCAACCACGACACCGCGCCGGACCTCATCCAGGTCGAGCTCTACAAGGGCCCTGGCGACTTCCCGACCGCGATCACGACGGGTACGTTCCAGATCACCGGCGACGACACGAACTACAAGACCTGCGACGTCTGCGTCCGGATCTTCGGCGACGCGACGATGACCTCCGCCGATGACTACATGGCAACGTCGGGCGTCGTCACGATCACCAGCCTCGGCGGTTCCGGCAGCGGCTCGGGCAGCGATCGCACGTACGGGACGTTCGCCGGCTCGGTCCAGAACCTGCACTTCGACCACGTGACGATCGGTAGCGACTTCACGTCGACGATCGTCGGCGACTGCTCGTCGACGATCGCAGCCGGCAACTTCAGCGCGACCCTCCAGTACGGTGGCTCGGCGGCGACGCCGCCCGTCGCCCACCCGGCGCTGCACGTCCACTCGGATCGCGCGCTCCGTCATCGTTACAACTGAGCACGGCCTGCGGTAGCTTCGCGCCCGCGCGATGTACCGCTTCGTCTACTGGCTCGTGCTCTCTCGCCTCCCGGTGGAGGGCACGCACCGCGTGTCGTTCGCGCTCCTTCGCGCGCTGACCGCAGTGCCCGGCATGCGCGCACTGCTCGCTCGCATGCTCGCGCCGCGTGATCCCGCGCTGCGCGTGCACGCGTTCGGGCGAGAGCTTCCTGGCCCGCTCGGGCTCGCTGCAGGCTTCGACAAGAACGCCGCCGGCGTTTCGTCGCTGCTCGCGCTCGGCTTCGGTTTCGTCGAGATCGGCACCGTCACGGCCGAAGCGCAGCCCGGGAATCCGAAGCCGCGCATGTTCCGGCTCACGCGTGACCGCGCGCTGATCAACCGGCTGGGCTTCAACAATCGCGGTGCAGCAGCCGCGGCTGCGCGCCTCGCACGTCGACCCGCGGGGACGCTAGGCATCAACATCGGCAAGACGAAGCGCGTGGCGGAAGCAGACGCGATCGCCGACTTCACGCAGAGCGCGAAGACACTCGCCCCGCTCGCCGACTACATGGTCGTCAACGTCAGCTCGCCGAACACGCCGGGCCTCCGCGATCTGCAAGCGGTCGAGAAGCTGCGCCCGCTGCTGAGTGCGGTGCGCGCCGCGTGCGATCTGGCTTCGCCGATGCGGCGCGTGCCGTTGCTGGTGAAGATCGCCCCAGACCTCGCCGATACCGATATCGACGCGATCGCCGACCTCGCGCTCGAGCTTGGCCTCGACGGCATCATCGCGACGAACACGACGATCGCGCGTACAGGGTTGAGCACGCCCAATGTTGACAAGATCGGCGCTGGCGGCCTCTCGGGCGCGCCGCTCAAGCAACGCTCGCTCGACGTGCTGCGCCGGATCCGCGCGCGCACGGGGACCAAGCTCACGCTGATCGCCGTCGGCGGAATCGAAAACGGCGACGACGCGTGGGCCCGCATCCGCGCCGGAGCGACGCTGGTGCAGGCGTACACCGGATTCATCTACGGCGGGCCGATGTGGCCACGCCGCGTGCAGCGCGAGCTCGCAGCTCGCGTGCGTGAAGCCGGGCTCGATTCGATCGAGCAGGCGATCGGTGCAGATGCACCGACCACGCCGTCAGCAGCTAGTTCGACGGGTAGCAGATCTTCGTAGTGCCCTGCGCGACCACGCAGGCCATGCTCGACGGGCACTGCGTGGCGTCGGTGCAGATGATCGCGCAGCCAACCGGCGTCGAAGATCCCTGCATCGTGAGCGCACAGACCTCCTGGCCTCCTGCAGGTCCGGTGTAACCGGTCTGGCAGACCGCGTTGCTTCCATTGCAGTCCGGGGTGCAGTAGCCGTGATGCGTAGCAGAACCAGAACCGGAACCATCGAGCGTCGGGATGTCGATGCAAGTGTTTCCAGCGGCGCACTGCACCTGAGCCGAGCCACCGCAGATGTCTCCGAGGTGCTGAGCATTGCCCATCGCCGAACCGGAACCCGAGCCGGAGCCGGAGCCGGAGCCGGAGCCCGAACCCGAGCCCGAACCGGACCCTGCCTTCGCATCAGCTGTCGGATTGTTGTTGCTTCCGCCGCACGCGACGATAGTGGCGGCACTCGTAACACCGACGACAAATACAGAACTGACAACGCGAGACAAACGCATAGCGGGTCCTCCGGCCGCGGACACTACATCGGAATCCTCCTAGAGATGGCCTCGCACCTGCTGACCTGACCGAGCATTCGGCGAAGCAGGGCAATGCGCTACAGTGCGCACAGAATGGCCATTCGCAAGATCGCCCAGATCGGGCACCCGGTCCTTCGTCAGATTGCTCGCAAGCTCACGCGCGAAGAGCTCGCATCTCCGACGACGCAGCAGTTCATCGACGACCTCGTCGAGACCATGCACGACGCGGACGGTGCGGGTCTCGCCGCGATCCAGGTCTACGAACCCATCGCGATCTGCGCGATCGAAGTGCGCAACAACCCGCGCTACCCGTACAAGCCGCCCATCCCGCTGACCATCCTCGTTAACCCTGTTCTCACGCCCGTTGACGACGAGACGTTCGAGAACAACGAGGGCTGTCTCTCGGTTCCGAACCTACGCGGCATGGTCAAGCGCAACGTCCACGTCCGCGTCCAAGCCTGGGACCGCCACGGCAATGAGATCGACGAAGTCGTGCACGGCCTCAAGGCCGGGACGTTCCAGCACGAGGTCGATCACCTGAACGGCAAGATCTTCGTCGATCGCGTCACCGATCCGTCGACGTTCTCGACGTGGACCGAATTCGAGCGCCATCACAAGGCCGCGTTCGTCGAGCGCGTACAGCAGCTCGTGGCACGCGTCGGATCCTGATTCGCAGCATCGTCCGGCCACCGTGAGACGGCGCCGTGAAGTACCGCTCGCAAACGCTCGGCCGCAGAGGGCTCGGGACCACTACTCGAGTTGTAGTTGTTGCGTCACGACTGCGGCACTGATCAAACTTGCTCCGCCGGCCGAGTAACTACCATCCAACGTACGGACGAGCAGCCTCCCGACCGAGCCGCCACCGCCGGCATCTCCTACCGGTGTAAGGGTGAGGCCAGTTGTAGGCGGGGTTGTACGTGTTCCTCCGGAGCCAGCATGCGTCGCCCCATTGGTGCCACAGCTCGAGCCGAAGGCAGGCGACGTGGTCCGGGTTCCGTCGGGTGCTGTCGTCCCGCATGCTCCGCCTGCGCCACCGTTCGCGACGACCGCGCCATTGATCGCGACGACCGGCGACTCGACGATGATGGTGCCGCCAGCTCCGCCACCCATCGCATCGCCCCCTGCACCGCCACCACCGGCGTCGACCATTGCCGACGCATCCAACGTGATGCGGGTGCCGGAGTCCATCTGCAGTGCTCCGCCGCCTGCGCCGCCGATGGCGCTGCTGCTGCCGCCACGGCAGCCACCGAATAGCGGCTCGTAGTTCATGACAGCTTTCCCTCCAGCCCCGCCTGGAATTACGCCTGAAATGTCCTTCGACACAGCGCCGTTCCCACCATCGGTGGCGTTGCCGCCGCCACCACCGGTGGTTGCGACCGAACCAGTGCAACTACCGGTTTCCATCGCGCCAGCTCCGGCTGCGCTCGAATTCGCACTGATATCGACGAGACCGTGAAGCGTGATGTCTCCGGTCGCGACGAACGCAACGGCCTTCGAGCCTGTAACCACGACCCCGCTCATGTCGACCGACTGAGCTATGTACGCCCGAATGTCCGGCGCTCCGGTCTGCGTAATCACGATCGAATCGAACGGGACGGCTGCACCCGAGCCGTCCTTAACAATTCCCGTGGTCGTATCGATCGTCACGCTTGCTGGGAGTGTCACAGGCGGCTTAGTCGCCGCAGCAAGCAGTGCCGCTCCAAGGCCATTGAGCGGTGTGAAGCTTTGGCACCTCTCCATCGAGCTCGCGCAGCCCAACGAACAGGTCGTTGCCGTCGTACTTTTCCCATCGGTATTGCAGACGGTCAATGTCGACCCGGCACACGTCGTTGCACCCGGGCTGCAGCCACATCGTTCGATCGGACACTCTGGCGGAATGATCGTGCAGACATTCTTCGCGCCGCCAGATGGCCCGAACGCTCCGTTCACGTCACAGAACGGATAGGCGAGGTCTTTGCAGTCGCTATCGCTGTTGCACTCGTTAACGGTTTTCGTACATGCCGCGCTGGTCGCGGTCATGAAGAGCACCAACCCTAGATACGTGTTCACGCCCATAGGCCCACCTTATCGATCGGGTCGCCCGGCGGTTGCGCGAAAACAGCCAAACAGTGCCCACGTCACGCTTTTTCGCCCGGCGCGCTTGCTGAAAACCCTGTAACCACGCTCTCCTAAGTGCACATGGCGCGCTCGCGCACCCCTCGCAAGACCGCCAAGCCTGCTGATGCAAACGACGGCAGTGCGCCGAAACGTTCGCGCGGCAAGAAGGCGAAGCCAGCTGGCCCGACGATCGTCGTGCGCCACATGACCCGCCGCGATATCGGCGACGTCTGGGACTTCCTCAAGATCAGCTTTCGCGACGTCAACGCGGAGACGGTCGAGTATCAGCGGCCGCGCTCGCGCCGCCGGTTCGAAGAGATCTTCGAAGAAGAAGGCATCGAGCAGCTGGTGTTCGAGATCGGCAACGAGATCGTGGCGTACGCGGAGTGCAGCTACGAGGTCACCGGCAGCGATAACTGGATCAACCCGCGCTACTTCGAGAAGCGCGAGATGCGGCCGCTGTTCGTCGACGAGCTCGCGGTCCATCCGCAGTATCACGGCAAGGGCGTTGGCTCGTTCGCGCTCGAGCAACTGCATCACCTCGCGCGCGTGCACGGACTCAATCACCTCGTGCTCGAGGTGGCGGAGAACAACGAGCGGGCGCTTGGTTGGTACAAGAAACGCTCGTTCAAAAAGCTCGACGCCGCGATCTTCATGGCGGCGCCGGTCCAGATCGAGCCGGAGCTGCTGCCACCGCGTGCGCTGAAGAGTCACGCACGCGCCGACGAGCCGCCGCCGTCCGACGACGACGAAAGCGCGTAGCGTCCGCAAATTGCACAATTCGAGCAGACGATTTTCGTCCCGCTCGGCGAGCGCAACTTGTAGGGTACGCGTCACGTGCTGGGGGTCCTCGCCTTCTATCCCGTGGTCGTCGCGGTCGGCCTGTCGAACACGGTCGGCTATCACCGCCTGCTCAGCCATCGCTCGTTCAAGACGTCGGCGTGGTTTCGTTACTCGTTGACGTTCCTGTGCGCGCAATACAGCGGCGCACCGCTGCAATGGGTCGGCGCGCATCGGGTTCATCACACGCTCTCCGATACGCCCGCGGATCCGCACACGCCGACGAAGGGTTTCTGGTTCGCGCACGCGGGCTGGCTGTGCGGCGGGATCACGAATCCGATCCTGTGCGCCCTGTTCGCGCTCTCGGGGTTCGGCCTGCAGGTCCGGTTCTTCGTCGTCGATCTGCTGCGCATCGCGGGCAAGCGCCCACCTGTGTGGCGCGCGATGGCGCGCGATCTCGAGAAGGAGCGGTTCATGCGCTGGATGGATATCCCGCTCGTGATCACCGCGTGCTTCGCGCTTCAGGTCGCGGCCGCGTGGTGGATCGCGGGCTGGTGGGGAATCCTCTGGCTGTGGTTGCTCCACCTCGTGCTCAACAACGCGACGTGGATCGTGAACTCGGCGTGCCACACCGATGGCGTCGGCGCGCGGCCGCATCCGACGCGCGATCGCTCGCGCAACGTCTGGTGGCTCGCGCTGCTCACGCACGGCGAGTCGAGCCATAACTCGCACCACAAGTGGCCGCGCAGCGCGCGTCACGGACTCGACGGCGAGCTCGACACGTCGTGGGCGATGATCCGCGGCCTGTCGCGCGTCGGGCTCGCGAGCGATATCCAGCTGCCGCCGCAGGGCTCGCCCGCGCCTGTCACCACCGCGCTACCGGAGAACGCATGACCAAGACCGAGACCGTGGACGAGCTCGCGAACATGATCACCTCGGTGATCGGCGACGATCACTTCGGCATCGAAGCGACCAGCTCGTTCAAGGACGAGCTCGCGTTCGAGAGCATCCAGTTCGTCGCGCTCGCCGAGCTGATCCAGGAGCGCTGGCCCGACATCGATTTCGTGTCGTGGCTGACGACGAAGCAGCAGCCGGAGCTGCTCGCACTGCGCGTCGGCGATGTCGCCGACTTCATCGCCGCGCAGTAATTACATGCCCGCGACGGTGTTCGTCAGCGGAGCGTCGGTGACGGTCTTCGGCGCGAGGTAGTAGTAGCCGGTCGTCGCCTGGAACGGCACGTCGAACACGAGGATGCCGCCGATGGTGCCGGTCAGCTTGCTCGTCGCGGCGGGCTCCATGTCGTTGTACATCTTCGCGCAACGGCAATCGCTCGACAGCGTGTAGCCCTTGTAGAAGTCGGTGCCGATCAGCACCTCGGCCGCGTTCGGCGAGGTGATGCCGGTCGGCTGCGTCGTGCCAGTCGTGCACGCGGCACCTGCGGTCGCACCCGACGTTCCCATCGGGATCATGCCGAAGCCGTACTGATAGGTGCACGCGGTCGCGGTGGTGTTCGTGAACTCGCTCGGCGTCCAGTCGTACATGACGAGCGGCGTACCGAGCTGCACCGTCACGTGCTGGAACCGGAGGTTCGCCGCGGTGCTGCCACGCGAGATCTGGGCGACGGTTGCCGTCGCCGGCGCCGGAGCGGTCGCGGCGCCGTTGTCGGTGAGGCTATCGATGAAGAACTCCTCGAACGTCGTCGAGGCGGTCTTGATGTACGTACCCTTGATCGTGACCGAGTGGCCGTCGGGAATCATCGCGACCATCGCGTTGATCGTGCACGGGTGCGACGTGCTGGTCGACGAGCACTTGGTCTGCATCGCTGAGAAGTCACCACCGCCAGCGTCCTGGACATAGAGGATCGGCGACTTGGTCGACGGCGAGGTGCCGATCGAGACCACGTTGTCGAACTCGTAGCAGCCGGTATGGGTCTGCTGGCGCATCGCCGCGATCGAGGTCTGCGTATAGGTCACGCACGCATTGCCGGAACCCGAGCCCGAGCCCGAACCCGAACCCGAACCGGATCCAGAGCCAGTGTGCGCGTCGGCCGTGGTGTTGTTGGATCCGTCGCTGCGACAGGCGACGAATGCCGAGGTGAATAGCGCGAGCGCCAGAACCAGCGTGGTCTTCATGGCGCGGGAACCTACGAGATCGAACGTTGGCGAAGAATTAAGAACAGATTGTCGTCGGGTTTCCTCATTAGAATCACATGATCAAACGCCGTGACGTTTGCCGCACTTGGCCCACGCCTTAATCCAATCGAAACGTGAAGTGCGAACAACTGTGTAGATCTTTGCGAGGTGGAACGACCCTTGGGTGTACGCCGCTCCAACGTCTACGGAGTGATCGCCTGTCAGGGCGACTCTCTCACTTTTGGATCGCGCGATCCGGATGGGATGAGCTACCCGCTCTACCTCGGCCGAATGCTTTCGCAGAAGTACGGTCAGACGTGGGCGACCGTGAACTTCGGAATCGCGGGCGAGTGCTGGGCGGAGCTGTGGCGCCGCAACTATCGCGAGCTGCTCTCGGTACCGGAGGCCGGGGAAGTTTGTCTGTGGATGGGGACGAACGATGCTTGGAAGGATCGCCCCATCGAGCAGAGCTTGATCGCGTGCGAAGCCGTGCTCGATCAATGTCGCGCGCTGGGGCGATTCGTCTATCTCGCGACGCTTCCCGGCAAGCGCGGGTTCGGCGCTCCGCGCGAGCCGTGGAGCATGAACGACGCGATCGCGAAGCTGAACGACGCGTATCGAACGATCGCGGCGCAGCGCAAGCTCGCGCTCGTCGACCTCACCGAGCTGCCGCAAGAGCACTTCTGCGACGGCATTCACCTCACGCAGGCCGGCAACGTGTGGGTCGCGGAGAAGTTCGCTGCGGCGATCGAGGCGCGTCGATGATCGCGTGCGTGATCGGAACCCGTCCCGAAGCGATCAAGATGGCGCCGGTGATCCGCGAGCTGCGGCGACGCCAGATTCCGCATCGCGTGATCACGACCGGTCAACATCGCGACTGGCGCATGATGGGCGCGTTCCTCGCCGGCTTCGAGCTCGTGGTCGATCACGAGCTGCCACCGGCGCCGCACGATCTGCTCGAGAGCTTTCTCGCGATCACGCGCGGGCTCGGTGAGCTGTTCGCGGTCGAGCGCCCGAAGCTCGTGCTCGCGGTCGGTGACACGACGACGGTGATCGCGGCCGCGTTCTCGGCGCGCAAGTCGGGCAGCGGCTTCGGTCACGTCGAGGCCGGCCTCCGCGCGTTCTCGCGCGAGCTGCCCGAGGAGGAGCACCGGATCTGCGCCGATGCGATGGCCGATCTCTTGTTCGCTCCGACGTCGATCGCGGTCGCGAACCTGACCCGCGAGCACGTCAACGGCCAGATCATCCACACGGGCAACACGGTGCTCGATGCGCTGCGCATGCACCCGCCGAAGCGCTGCGACGCGCGCGATGGCATCCTCGTCACGCTGCATCGCCAGGAGACGGTCGATCGTCCAGACCGGCTCGCGTCGCTATTCGCGGCGATCGATCGGCTCGCTGCAACGCACACCGTGATCTGGCCGCTCCACCCGCGCACGCGCGCGAAGGCGGCGGAGGCGGGGCTCGAGCTGCCGCGCAACGTCGATGTCCGCGAACCGATCGATCACGCCGCGTTCCTCGAGCTGCTCGCCGGTGCGGCAGCGGTGATCACCGACTCGGGTGGCGTGCAAGAAGAGGCCGCGATCCTCGGGACGCCGTGCGTGATCGTGCGCGCGAACACCGAGCGCATGGAGACGATCGAAGCGGGCGTTGCCGTGCTCGCGACGACGGATGCCGCCTCGATCGCGCAGGCCGCGGCGCGAATCTTCTCCGAGTGGGCCGCGTTCGCGCGCCCGGTCCCCGAGCTTTACGGCGACGGCCACGCGGGTGCGAAGATCGTCGACGCCTCGCTCGCGTGGCTCGCTGCACCCGCTGCGGTGGAGCTGGTCGCGTGAAGGTCTGCCTCGTCATCCCGTACGACCTCGGCGAAGAAGGCGGCGTGAAGCGCCACGGCGTGCGCCTCGCGTCCGCGCTGCGCGAGCTCGGGGACGAGGTCGACATCATCGGTCCGAGCAGCGTGCCGATCCACGATTCGCACGTCCACGCGTTCGGCGGCATCGTCAACATCGCGAGCAACGGCTCCGAGAATCACATTGGCGTGTTCTCGTCACCTCTCGCGATCCGGCGGTGGGTCCGCGCCCGCCGCTACGACGTCGTTCACGTGCACGAGCCGCTGATCCCGTCGCTCAACTACTGGGCGGTGTGGTCCGCAGGCAGCGCCGCGCGGATCGCGACGTTCCACGCGTACAGCGAGCACGAGCCGCTGCGCGTGCGCGCGCTGCGCCGCGTGTGGTCGGGCGTCGCGTTTCGCGCATACGATCGCGGCATCGCAGTATCGCCCGCGGCGGCGGAGGTCGTGCGCAGCGAGTTCGCGAAGCCGCTCGCGATCATCCCGAATGGCATCGACACGTCGATCTACACCACGACTGCGCTGCCGCATCGCGGAACGCTCCGCCTGCTGTTCGTCGGGCACTGGCGCGATCCGCGCAAAGGCCTGCCGGTGTTGCTCGACGCGTGCGACCGGCTGCGCAACATCGATTGGTCGCTCGATATCGTCGGTGACGGCGGCCCGCTGGCGCGCCGCGATCATCCGAACATCACGTATCACGGGCCGATCGCGTCGGAGACCCAGCTCGCATCGCTGTACGCGACGTGCGACGTGTTCGTCGCGCCTGCGCTCGGCATGGAATCGTTCGGGATCGTGCTGCTCGAAGCGATGGCCGCCGGCCGCGCGATCGTGTGCAGCGATATCGCGGGCTATCGCCATGCCGCCGGCGACGTCGCGCGCTACGTCCCGCCGCGCGACAGTGCCGCACTCGCTGCGGCCGTGACCGAGCTCGCCGGCTCGCCCGCGCTCCGCCAGCGCCTCGGCGCCGAGGGCAAGGCACGTGCGCGCACGTTCGAGTGGAGCGCGATCGCCGTGCGGGTGCGCGACGAGTATCTGGCTGCCCTCGCCGGACGCGGCAGGCCGAACGCCGAGACCGCAGCGTCGCCGTCGCACGCCGTCGCACGATGACGCTCGCTCGGCTCGCGACTCGTTATCACCGCGCGGTGCTCGCATGCAGCCTCGCGATCGTGATCGCCGGCGCGGTCCTCGGTGCGGGGCTCGACCTCCAGACCGATCTTGCCGAGCTGTTGCCGAGCCGCGCTCCCAGCGTCGTCGCGCTGCGCGAGCTCGCTGCACGCGTCGGGGGCACCGGCAACGTCGCGATCGCGATCGAATCTCTCGACGGCACGCCGCAACCGCTCCGCGCGTATGTTCCGCGGCTCGCACGCGAGATCCGCGCGCGGCTCGGGCGGCGCGTGCTGTCGCTGCGCTACTCGCGGAGCGATGTCGAACAGTTCTATCGCCGGTTCGCCGCATATTACGTCCCTCTCGCGACGCTCGAGACCTGGTCGCGCCGCGCCGATCACGCGATCGCCACGCGCGAGAATCCACTCTACGTCCCGCTCGACGACAACGACGAGCTCGCCACGCTCGCCGCAGACCTCCGGCGCGAACGCACGAAGCTCGAGCCGACAAATGCCGCGGATCCCGAGACCGGCCTGTTCATGACGGAGCACGGCAAGCTCGCCGTGATCTTCGTACGCCCCGCTGCGGACAGCCTCGATCTCGCCGGTTCCGCTGCGTTGCTCGACGAGCTCCGCGCGATCGCTGCATCGACGAATCCCACCGCCGCGGGCGTGCGGATCGCCGGCTACACCGGCTCGATCCCGAACGCGATCTCCGAGGTCAGCGCCGTGCGCCACGACATCGTGAGCTCCGCGCTCGCCGTGATCCTGTTGGTCGGTGCGGCGATCGTCTTCTACTTCCGCTCCTCGCGCGTGCTCGCCGCACTCGCAGCACCGCTCGCGATCGGTGCCGCCGTCGCGCTCGGTTTCGCGCGCCTCGCGATCGGTCACCTCAACGCGCAGACCGCGTTCCTCGGTGCGATCATCGTCGGCACCGGGATCAACTACGGGATCATTCTCGTCGATCGCTACCAGCGGAGTCGAGGCGATCTCGAAGTCGCGATCGCCCAGTCGCTGCGCGCCACGCTGGTCGCCGCGCTCGCCACCGCGGTCGCGTTCGGCGTGCTTGCCGCGGGCGAGGTCGAGAGCTTTCGCCAGTTCGGTTGGATCGGTGGTGTCGGCATCCTCGCGTGCTGGCTCGCGACGTTCCTCGTCGTGCCCTCGGTCCTCGTCGTGCTGCCGCCGCGCCTGCGGCCACCGCGCCGCCGCGCCGGTCCACTCGCCGTGTTTGCGACGGCCACCGGTCGAGCGTGCGAACGGTTCCCGCGCACGATCCTCGCCGCCGCCGCGTGTTTCACGCTCGCCGGTGTCGCCCTCGCCTATTCTGCGCGGGACCACGCGCTCGAATCTGACATGCGCGAGCTCGCGACGCGCTCGTCGGCGATCGACGGGATCGAGAAGCTCGACAACCGCCTGCGCGCGATGGACGACCGCTCGTCGACGCCTGCCGTGATCGCGACGCGCGATCGCAGCGAAGCGCGCCCGATCTGCGACCAGCTCAACCGCCGCGCCCACAGCGACCTCGCCGGCATCGTCGTCCGCTGCTACTCGATCGACGATCTGTTTCCGCAGGACCTCGCGACGCGCACGCCGATGTTGCAGCGCTTGCGCACCACGCTCGCGAAGATCGATCTCGACGATCTCGCGGACCGCGCCGACCTCGGCGAGCTCCAGCGCGCACTCGCCGAACCGCCGCCCGCCGACCGCGACCTGCCGGCGCCGCTCGCCGAGTACTTCACCGAGCGCGACGGCTCGGTCGGCAAGCTCGTCTACGTCGACCCGGTCGACGAGCACTTCGAAGCAAACCTGTACAAGTTGACCGACGCGATCCGCTCGATCCACCTGCCCTCGGGCACGACGCTCGAATCGTCCGGCGAGCTCGTCGTGTTCGCCGACGTCCTCCGCGCCGTCCGCCGCGATGCGCGCGTGCTGACGCTCGCCGCGATGCTGCTCGTGTTCGTCGTGCTCGCAGCCGTCACGCGCCGCCTGGCGCCCTTCCTGCGGGTCTCGGCCGCGCTCGTCGCCGGCGTCGCCGTGATGCTCGGCTTCGCCGTCCTGACCGGCCAGAAGCTCAACTTCTTCAACTTCGTCGCGCTGCCGACGACATTTGGCATCGGCATCGACTACGCGATCAACATCGAGGAGCGGCTGCGCCACGCCGCCGGCTCGATCACCGCCGCGGTCGGCGATGCCGGCCCGGCAGTGCTGCTCGCATCGCTGACGTCGTGCCTCGGCTACGCGTCGCTGCTCGGCGCCGATAGTGGCGCGCTCGTCTCGTTCGGCCGCCTCGCGATCGTCGGCGAGCTCGCCTGCGTGCTGCTCGCGATCACGATCGTGCCCGCTGCCTTCGCAGCCCGCCGGCGCTAGGCGCGGCGGCGGCGCACGAGGAACATCGCACCGAGGCCGAGCAGGAACAGCGGCGCACCGCTGTTTCCGGCCGTGTTGCAGCCACCCGTGCCGCCGCTGTCCGCACCGGGCCAGCAGACGCCCTGGCCTGCAGCACCGGACGCGAGGCAGCTGAACCCGCTCGGGCACGTGTTCGCCGTCGGGTCACAGCTCGACACGCAGTACTTGTTGCCCGCGCCGTCGTCGCCGCAGCTGCCCGACGCGCAATCGCTGTTGCCCATGCACGGCGAGCCGAGGCCGCCCATCGCACCGGGACCAGCGACGCACACGCCGGCGTTGCACACCTGGTTTGCGCCGGTGCAATCGCTGTCGTGCATGCACGTGCTGCCGTAGACGACCGTCTCGGTCGCCATCGCGGTGTTGCCCTTGAGATCGGTTCCGATCACCACGAGCGTGTGGCTGCCCTGGCTCAACGTCGACGGCGTCGTCCACTTGAACGGTGCGGTCGTCTCTACGCCCACCGAGGTGCCATCGAGCTTGAGCTCGGCACTGGCCACGGCCTGATTGTCGGTAACGTTGGCTGATACGACGAACCCGGGCGTCACCGACGCATTGTTGGACGGAGCCGTGATCGCTACCGTCGGTGGCGTCGTGTCGGGAGCGCTCGTCCCGAACAACTGCGAGATCGTGGTGATTTCGTTCTGAGTCGCCTGCCCGTTTCCGGCGCAGACGTGAGTCGCTGTTCCGCCGCTTCCAGAACAAGTCGAACCAAACGGCGACTGGCTACCTTGGCAGTCGCTGCCGCACTTCTGATTATCCTTGTAGTACCGCATGCCCGAGTAGTTGTTGTACGTCATCGGATCGGTTGCATCGACGACGTGATCGAGCGCCCACGTGTGCGCGATCTCTTGCGCCGCAGTCGCACAGATCTCGAGAGGCTTGTTGCTGTAGTACGCGTCGTTCGCGAAATCGAACACCATCGTGTTTTGGATGTAGGGCTGGCAACTGCCAACCTGGGAACACGGGAATGGCGCGATCCCGAGAACGCCTGACTGCTCTCCAACTTGTGCGCCGGTTCCTGCGACGATGATCTCGAGGTGCGGCGTGGTGCCGGGATCCACGTCCGTGATGGTGACGTTGAACTGCGCATACGTCTGCTGCATGCAGGTCATGACCTGACCCCAGACGGCGGCGCTCTGCGAGAACTGACTAAGGTTTCCGCCCTCGATCGAGCTGTGATCGACGCGGTTGTCGTCCGAGTTGGTCTTGGTGATGTTGCACCCACCGGTGCACTTGTTCATGAAGATGATGTTCGTGCCGATCGCCGATGGTGGCGCGACCAGCTCTTCGGGTGCAGGGATGTACAAGCCAAAACGACCGCCGTTGCGTTCGTAGTACACGGTGTGCCCCTTGCCGGCCGCGGCAACCGAGGTCAACGCACCAAGACTCACGAGCACAGCAGCGGTGTTGCGCATCATCGGGGTCCGTTGTAACGGCCAACCCCGGGAAACGCGTCAGCTTGGCGCTATCTTCATTTCGCTGACGTGAGACTACGTGTCTGCAACGCCAACGCCGCACTGGCTAGTGGAGTTGCTCATCTACCGCAGCTCGTAACGATGCGAGAACGTTGGACCGAATGCGGCCACTGCGCGTCGAACTTCGCGAGCTCATCTTCGAACGCAGTATGGCTGCGGCATCTAGCCTCGATCTCGATCGCGGCTGCGTCCTCGGCGAGCTGGCCGTGGCCGGCGGTCTCGCGCTGGTAGACGACGAGCGTCGCGAGCGCGTTGGCGGGATCGTTCGCGCGCAACGAGGACATCGCGGTATCGACGAGCTCGACTTCGCGCGCGAGTGTCGGCGGCTCGGAGGGTGGTTTGATTTCCGGCGCTGTTTGCGGAGGCACGCTGCGCACCCGCGCGAGCGGCGGCACGGCCACGCGCTCCGCATGCACCGCACTCGCGACGCGGACGTCGATCTGCGAATCGAGATCGACCGTGGTCGCGGGCGTGACGATCGGCGCGGCTGCTTCCACCGCGGGCTGGCGCGCGACCAGCCATGCGGTCGCGATCAACGCACCGACGATCGCGGTGACCGAGACGACCTTGGCGGCGCTGATCGCGGCGGCCTTCGGCGCGACCGAGGCGGCGCGCGGCGTGGTGGTCGCGAACGTCGCACCGGCTCCGACCGCGACGGCGACCTTCGCGCGGACGCGCGCGGCAACTTCGGCCGACGGATCGAGGCCGCGGCGCGCGGCGGCGACGAGATTGCGAGACGTAGGACCGAGCGCGCTCATGGACCGACCTTCGCGCGGACGCGCGCTTCGAAGTGCTGGCGCGCGATGCGGAGGCGCGAGTACGTGGTGTTGAGGTTGAGCTCGAGCAGCTTCGCGACCTCGGGCACCGACATTTGCTCGAGCTCGACGAGCGCGAACACGGTGCGCTTGTCGTCGTCCATCGTGTCGAGGATCGCGAGCACGGTCGCGGCGGCTTGCGCGCGCGAGAACGCGGCGAACGTGTCGCTCGGCGCGACGAAGTCGGCATCATCGAGCGGCTCGGTGCGCGTGTCGCGACCGGCGCGGCGGCGATGCGTGCCGGCGACGCGGCGAGCGATCGCGAACAACCAGGTCGTGACCGCGGCGCGGCCTTCGAACTCGGCGAGCCGGCGATGGACGACGACGAAGACGTCTTGCGCGGCGTCTTCGAGCGCGGCTTCCGGCACGCCGAACGTGCGGAGCACGCGCCACACGAACGCGAAGTGCGCCTCGTAAACGTCGTCGAACGAGGGCAGCTCGAGGGCCGGCTTCATCACGTGCGCCACCGCGGGCATCTGCGGCGTTGGTGCCGCGAGCCCGGCGGATCCGTCACGGTGAAGGAACAGCCTCATTCCCAGCCGACCTCGATGCCGACGGTCGCGCGCGCGGAGATCGGCGACGGCGCGTAGATCACCGCGCCACTGGATTCGGTGAACTTGACGCGCTCGATCGCGATCAGCGCCTCGGTCGAGCCGACGAGCCGCAACCACGGCGTCATCGGCCAACCGACGCCGAAGCCGGCGCCCGCGGCGAACCAGCGACCGCCCTGATCCGTTGCGGAGAGGTTCGTGCCGGAGCCATCCATCGAGCCGACCTCTCCCTCGACCCACGCGCGGAGCGGCAGCTCTTCGGGGCGCCAGCCGACGCGAGCTGCGGTGACGCCGAGGCCGACGTCGACGTGCGAGTTCGTGCGATCGGCGCCCGAGGCGAGCCACTTCGTCGCGGCGATCTCGGCGAGCGTCGAGTTGTGACGCGCGCTGATCGCGACCTCGGCACCGAGGCCGACCTCGGGGACGATGCCGATCCCGGAAACGCCGGAGAGCCGCACGCCGAGGCTCCATGGATGCGAGACCGCGGGGACGGCGAGGTCGCGATGCACGGCCTCGGGCTTGACGCGTGGAACGACAGCCGCTGCGGCTGCGACCGCAACCTCGGTCTGCGCGACGCGCGGAACCGCGCCACGCTCCTCGGCGACGCGCGACACGATGATCGCGATCGCGTCGGCCAGTGCATCGCAGCGATCGCTGGTCAGCGAGCGGACGTCGGAACCGAGCGTCAGCTTCGCGATGAAGTGGCCGTCGTGCTGCCAGACCGCGATCTGGATCTCGAGCGCGGGATCGAGTGCGCGACCGAGCCGCTGCTCGACCCGGGCCTCGATGCTCGACACGCTCGGGCACGCGGCGGGCGCATCCCACAGAAAGCCGACATCACCGGCACTCGCCGCACGCGCGAACAGGACCCCGGCCAGCACGACGGCTCGCATGACGTGCCGACACGCCGCCGAACCCGCTGTTGCAGAGCCGAGCACCAAGCTGGTTAGTGCGCATGGCGTGCCCGATCCGTTGAACTATTTTGGCGTGCAACTCCGCGAGATCTGGTCGCCGCGTGCCAACGACGGTGGCGGTCAGCCGACCCCAGGGAGCCTGGCCGCGACCAGATCGACGATCGTCGCCGGGGCGTCGATGTGAAGCCAATGGCCGGTCTCGACCCGCTCGACATGGATGTGTGGCGGTGGCGAAGCGACCCGCGCGCGGTCGGCGGCGTTGACGACGTCGGAGCTCGTCGCGATCACGAGTTCGAGGTCGCCGAGTGCCGGATCGAATGCGCTCGCCCACAGATCCTGCGCGAGGTAGTCGGCGATCATCTCTCGGATCGCGGCGAGGTCGAGGCGCAGCGCGTAGCCCTGCTCCGCCGGTACGACGTTCATCGCGAGCCACTGCGCGAGCGGCTTCGGATGGCCGGCGGCAACGACCGCCGCGACGAAGTCGTCGCGCTTTGCCCATGTCGGCGGCAGCTTCTCCATCAGCGCGATCAACTGCGCGACCGTCTCCGAAGAATCTTCGGCGCGATCGGGGCGCGCACCCGGTGACGAATCGAACATCCAGGTCTGGCGCATGCCACCGAATGCGCGCGTCGCGAGCGCGACCTTGCCGCCGAAGCTATGCCCCGCGATCGCGGTGACGTTGCCGAGCTGTACTGCGAGCGCTCGCACATCGTCAGCGCACGCCGCGACGGTGTTCGGCGGTGTGCCGTGCTCGCTCCGGCCGTGCTGGCGCAGATCGACGAGCACGAGCCCCCACTCCGGCCGGCGCTCGACGACCTTGCGCGCGATCCCGCGCCAGTTCCCGCCGGAACCGAGGATGCCGTGGAGCACGATCATCCATTGCGCGGGGGCGCCGTTCGCGATCGGCTCGTGATGCAGCTGCGCGGGCACGCCGCGACGGTATCATCACGACGTGCTCGGCGAAGCCGGCTTCGATGTCACGCAGGAGCTCGATCTCGGTGCGACCGGGATTCCGGGCTTCAAGGGTCGCGGCCTGCTCGTCGGCAACACGCGCGCGCTGTGGCCGATCTTTATCGCCGCGCGCAACGCAGATCCCGAGCTCCGCGCTTCGCACGATCCGCTCGACCTCTACACGGAGCGCACGCTGGCGCGCGCGTTTCCCGGCGCACGCGTGTGGTTCGCACATCGCCAGTACGACGCCGCGTTCTTGCCGTTTCAAAGGATCGCGGTCGTCGCAGGACTCGCCGCACTCGCACCGACGCAGCTCGTGATCCATCCGATCTACGGACCGTGGTTCGCGCTGCGCGCGGTCGTCGCACTCGACGGAGATCCGCCGGCGACGCGACCTCTCATCTATCGCTGTACCGGCACGTGCGAGCAGCGCCTCGCCGACGCGTTACAAACCGATGACTGGCGCGCGTGGCTCGCGATGAGAGACGCGTGCTGCGTGGGGCGCGAATTCCGCTACGGCGAGACACAGCTCGCGTATCACTACACGAAAGACCTCGCCCTGCTGTCTTGATGTGACGGCCTGGTGCCCGCGTCCCCGGTGTGCACGGCCGCGCGCGAAGCGTTTTCAGGATGTAAGGCGTGGCACGTCGGCTGCTTCTACCGACGACGATGTCGAAGCTGTTTGTTCTCATCGTCGCGGCGTCGGGATGTGGGTTCTCGCCGACGACGCTTGGTGTGCAGGCAGATGCACAATCATCGGAGGTGACCGGCGACAGCGGAACACCGACGCCGGCGACGTGCCACGTCAGCGATACGAGCCTGCGCCTGTGCCTCGACTTCGAGGACAGCTCGCTCGATCCGACGGTGATCGATCGCTCGTCGTTCCATCACGACGGCGCATCGCAGCTCGTCACTGCGGTCCAGCGCAACGCTCAGCAGGCCGCGCTGTTCGCCGCGACGTCGACGATGCGCGTTCCCGAGACGCCCGATCTCGACATCGCGAACAACCTGACGATCGAGCTGTGGAGCGAGCTGTTCGATCCGACGACGCGGCCGTGGCTCCTCGACAACGACGGCCAGTACGCGCTCGCGGTCGATCACGACTACCTGTTCTGCTACGCGAACGGCTACTACGCGAACACCGGGATCAACCTCGGCGTCAGCGCGTGGCATCACCTCGCGTGCACGTACGGCGGTGGGAAGTTGATCGCGTACGTCGATGGCAAGCAGGCCGGCTGCCAGCAGGCGTCCGGCATGATCAATCCGAACGCTAACACCGACGGCACGAACGTCGGCTACGCGCTCGTCGGCGGCATCGACGACGTTCATGTTTATGCGCGCGTCCTCGACGACGCCGAGATCGCGGCCCACGCGGGCGCGGTCGCCGGCACGCCGGTGCCCTGCGAGTCGAACAACTAGCGTTTGATGATGCCCGGTGGCGTCTTCAACATCTGGTAGATGATGCCGAGCGGCGCATGGATCGCGACGACGAACGCTTGATCGCTATCGCGCGGGCCTGACACGCGGCGCTGATACTCCGCCGCGAACACCGCCCAGCCGACCTGCGCTTCGACGATCGTGCCGCCGACCGAATCGACCGGGAACACGGCGATCTGTGCGGTCAAACCGTTGACGACCTCGCTGTAGCCGAGCTCGACGCCGAGCGACGACGAGGCGAGCGGGCCGAGCTGACCGGCGAGATCGAGGCTGATGAACGTAGGCTCGTGAAACAGCAGCACGCCGACGCGCGCGGAGGTGAGCCACGACCGCGTGGTAGCGCCCTCGCCCGCGTGGACGCGCAGTCCGCCGGCGATGTCGAGATCGAGCCCGACGCCCTGGCGCGACAAGAACGGATCGTTCGCCAGACCGACGTGCGGATCGATCGTCACCGGATCGCCATGCGCTGTGCTCGCGAGCGCGACCAGGACGACGAGCGCGCGCAGCATGACTAGCCAACGCTCACGAGCAACTTCGCGCGATAGTCGATCGCGTCTTCGATCGCGGCGCCATCGATCGCGTGCGCGAGGCACTCGCCGCTCGGGTTGCGCGCGTGCGCGTGGAGGCGCTTGCCGCGGACCTCGACGTCGAGGACGGCGGCGAGCGTCGGCGCGTCGCGCGTACACGCCGAGCGAGCCCCGGCGAGCGCTGCGGTGATCGGCTGGATGTGCGGCGCGGGAGCTTGATCCGCGGCGAACGTCGCCTGGATGTCAAAACGGGGAAGCCCCGGGCTGCTCGCGAGCATGATCTCGACGGGTTTCGCAGCCGGAGCGGGGGGCGCCGCCACTCGCGTGTCGCTATCGCAACCGAAGAAGCAGACCCACGAGATCGCGAGGACGGCGCGCATGACTACGGCGATTCCTGCTCTTGGCAGTTGGTGAGGCCGGCCGGCGTGACCGCACACACATAGACTGCCTTGCCAAAGAAGCCGTTCTTCGCGACGAGTGCCTTGCCATCGCTGGTGCCACCGACCGACGCATACGTGCTGCATCCGACCATGGCCATCGAGAGGGCGATTCCGAGACTGAGTGCTGAGAGCTTTTTCATACGATTTTCCTGGTTAAAAAGAGACGTGACGAAGCGAGGACGCGCGGCCCCGCTCGAATGGGCAGTTTTTCTGAGAGAGATCTCCCCCTCGTAATTTTCCGTCGAGCTGCGGTACTGTGGCGGGTCCGATGGTGGACGCGCTCGAACCGTTCCATCCGCTGATCGGCGGCTGGTTCCGCGATCGCTTCGGGACTCCCACGGAGCCGCAGCGAATCGGCTGGCCGCGCATCGCGGCGGGCGAGGACGTGTTGATCGCGGCGCCGACCGGCTCCGGCAAGACGCTCGCCGCGTTCCTCGCGTGCCTCGATACGCTGGTACGCCGCGGCCTGGACCGGCCGCTCGAGTCGCGCACCGAGATCCTCTACATCTCGCCGCTCAAGGCGCTGTCGAACGACGTCCATCGCAACCTCGAAGCGCCGCTCGCCCAGCTCGCCGAACGCGCCGCGCGAGAGGGCGTGAAGTTCCCCGACATCCGGATCGCGACGCGGACTGGGGATACGCCGGTCGGCGAGCGCGCGAAGATGGCGAAGCATCCGCCGCACATCCTCGTCACGACGCCCGAGTCGCTATTCATCCTGCTGACCACGGTGAAGGGCCGCGAGGCGCTGTCGCAGCTGAAGACGGTGATCGTCGACGAGATCCACGCGATCGCGGGCGACAAGCGCGGCGCGCACCTGGCGCTGACGCTCGAGCGCTTGGATCGCCTGGTCCATCAGACCACCGGGCGTGCGCCGGTCCGCGTCGGGTTATCGGCGACCCAACGTCCGATCGAGCGGATCGCGCGGCTGCTCGTCGGGATGAAGCGGCCGCTGCCGCACATCGTCGACGCGGGACACAAACGCGAGCTCGACCTCGCGATCGAGATCACCGACGACGAGCTCGCAGCGGTCGCGAGCAACGAACAGTTCGGCCGGGTCTACGATCGGATCGCGGAGCTGGTCGCGCAGCATCGCTCGACGATCGTGTTCGTCAACACCCGGCGGCTCGTCGAGCGCGTCGCGGCGGCGCTCGAGCAGCGGCTCGGCGAGGAGCACGTCGTCGCGCACCACGGCTCGATGTCGCGCGCGTTGCGGTTGGCGGCCGAGCAGAAGCTCAAGCACGGACAGGTGAAGTGTGCGGTCGCGACCGCGTCGCTCGAGCTCGGTATCGACGTCGGCACGGTCGATCTCGTGGTCCAGCTCGGCTCGCCGCGCTCGATCGCGACGCTGCTGCAGCGGGTCGGGCGCTCGGGCCACACGCTCGGCGCGACGCCGAAGGGGCGGTTGTTCGCGTTGACCCGCGATCAACTGGTGGAGTGTGCGGCGCTCGTCCGCGGCGTCCGGCGCGGGAACCTCGACGCGATCACGCTGCGCGATGCACCGCTCGATATCTTGGCCCAACAGATCGTCGCGGCGTGCGCGGCCGAAGAGATGCGCGAGGACGACCTCGTCGCGATGATCCGCGGCGCGGCGACGTATGCCGAGATCAGCGACGAGCGGCTCGAGCAACTGATGACGATGCTCGCCGAGGGCGTGTCCGATCGGCGCGGCCGCGGCGGTGCCTATCTCCATCGCGATCGGATCGGCGGCATGGTCCGCGCGCGGCGCGGTGCGCGCTTGGCGGCGATCACGTCGGGTGGCGCGATTCCCGACAACAACAACTACACGGTCGTGCAATGGCCGGACGAGACGCCGGTCGGCTCGGTCGACGAGGACTTCGCGATCGACAGCTCGGCCGGCGATATCTTCCAGCTCGGCAACACGTCGTGGCGGATCCGCAAGATCGAGATGGCGCGGGTCGTCGTCGAGGATGCGCGCGGTCAGCCGCCGACGATTCCGTTCTGGTTCGGCGAGGCGCCAGCGCGCACCCGCGAGCTCTCGGATGAAGTCAGCGCGTTGCGCGGCGAGCTCGATGCTCGGTTGGCGAGTGACTCCGACGACGCGATCGCGACGTGGCTCGCGGCCGAGACGTCGATGCCGATGCGCGCGGCGCAGCAGATGGTCGCGTACCTCGCAGCGAGTCGCGCGGCGCTCGGCGGGTTGCCGCGGCGCGACCTGATCATCGCCGAGCGGTTCTTCGACGAAGGTGGCGGCATGCAGCTCGTGCTGCACTCTCCGCTCGGCGGGCGGATCAACCGCGCGTGGGGCCTCGCGCTGCGCAAGAAGTTCTGCGTGTCGTTCGACTTCGAGCTCCAGGCCGCGGCGACCGACGACGGCATCGTGATCTCGCTCGGCCAGCCGCACAGCTTCCCGCTCGACACCGTGTTCGCGTTCGTGCCGTCGAAGCAGACCAAGGAAGTGCTCGTCCAGGCGCTGCTCGATCGGCCGATGTTCGAGATCCGCTGGCGCTGGAACGTGACGCGCGCGCTGACCGTGCTGCGCCGCAAGAACGGCAAGAAGATTCCGCCGCACCTGATCAAGATGCGCGCTGCCGACACGCTGTCGGTCGTGTTCCCGCAGGCCCAGGCCTGCGCGGAGAACATCGTCGGCCCCCGCGAGGTTCCGGATCATCCGCTCGTGTTCGAGACCATCCGCGATTGTCTCGTCGAGGCGATGGACTGCGAAGGCCTCCAGCAGATGCTCGAGCGGCTCGAGTGCGGCGATATCCAGGTGCTCGCGCGCGACACCGTCGAGCCGAGCCCGCTGTCGCACGAGCTGTTGAACGCGAACCCGTACGCGTTCCTCGACGATGCGCCGCTCGAGGAGCGCAGGACGCGCGCGGTGCAGTTGCGCCGCGGTCTGCCGGTCGAGCCGGGAGATATCTCGACCGCGCTCGATCCGACCGCGATCCTGCTCGCCGGTGAAGAGGTCGCGCCGATCGTGCGCGATGTCGACGAGCTCCACGATGCGTTGCTCGCGTTGTGGTTGGTGCCCGAGGCGCGCGGCGAGCTGCTCGCGCCCGAGGCGCAGACCTGGTTCGATGGCCTGCGCCGGAACGGTCGCGCGACGCGGGTGACGTACGGCGACCATGCCGCGTGGGTCGCGACCGAGCGGCTCGGCGCGGTTCGTGCGGTGCTGGGTGAAGCGATGTGCGATCCGGCGCTCGCGACGCCGGCGTGGTCGCAGATTCCCGATCGCGAGGTCGCGATCAACAAGATCGTCAGCTCGCACCTCGATCATCGTGGCCCGGTCACCACGCGCGAGCTCGCCGCGGAGCTCGGCCTGCCGATCGCGGATGTGCTCGGTGCACTGCTCGCGCTCGAAGGCGACGGCGCGATCCTGCGCGGTGCGTTTCGCGAGCCCGAGCCGACCGCGCAGCGCACGGTGCGTGCCGCGATGGCCGCTGCCGATGCGGGGCTCGAGGACCTCGAGTGGTGCAATCGCCGCGTGCTCGCGCGGATCCATCGCCTGACGCTCGCGAAGCTCCGCAAGGAGATCGAGCCGGTCAGCGCGTCAGCGCTGATGCGGTTCCTGTTGCGCTGGCAGCGAATCGCGCGTGGCTCGCAGCTGATCGGTGCGGATGGGCTCGGCCGCGTGCTCGAGCAGTTGCAGGGCTTCGAGACCGCCGCCGGTGCGTGGGAGCGCGAGGTCTTGCCGGCGCGCTTGCATGGTTACGATCCGCAGTGGCTCGATCAGCTGTGCCTCGTAGGGCAGATCGTGTGGTGCCGGTTGTCGCCGCGGAAGAGCGACGGCGAAGCGGTGCCGGCACTGTCGAGTGAAGAGCAGGCAGAGCTCATCGCTGCGATCGATCACGTGTCGCGCGCCGTGCCGCCGCTCGAGCAATTTCCGCCGGTGTTGCGGGATGCGATCGCCGCCGGCGACAAGGCCGGGCGTAGCGCGCGGCGCGCATCCGCGAACAGCAACTTCGATCCGAGCCCGCTGACCCCGGCGTTCGGTGCACGCGGCGAGGCGCGCTCGCACGACTATTTTCCGCGTAACGCACGTTCGCGCAACGTCCGCCTCGATCCGGTGGTTGCCGAGGCGATCGCCGATCAGACGCCGCAGCTCGAGGCCGCGACCGCCGCACTCGAGGCGACGCTCGCGACCGCGCGTGCGGGCGGCGCTTCGAACCTCGAATGTGCGGTCGCGGCCACCGCCGCGCTGACCGGGAAATACGGCGTGCTGCCGGTGGGTGTCGCCGCGCTCGTCGGTAATGCGGTCGCGCCGCCGCCCGGGCGAACGCCGCGGAATGCACCGTCGCGCTCGGCGCCGCTCGCGTTGATGCTGCGCCGCGATGTCGGCTGGCTGCGCGCGAGTGGGGCGGTCGCGCAGGCAGAGGCACCGGCACTGTCAGCGCTCGCGACCACGATCCGCGATCACCTGAGCACGCGCGGTGCGTCGTTCCTGGGTGATCTGGTCACGGCCGTCGATGCGAACCCGGATCAGATCGAAGACGCGCTGTGGGAGCTCGTCGGTGCGGGGCTCGCGACGGCGGATGGCTTCGCGAGCTTGCGCGTGCTCGTCGATCGCAAGCGCGGTGAAGTGAAGAGCCCGTTCGATCGTACGGGCGCGGCGACCGGATTGCCGCCGGTGCGCAAGTGGCAAGAGGCGATCCGGCGTGCGCGCACGCGCGATCGCGAACGGCCTGCACACGCGCTCCGCTCGCTGCCGACCGCAGCGGGTCGATGGTCGCTGTTGCCCGCGATCTCGAGCGAGCCGACCGATGCCGAAGCATGCGCGCGCCAGCTGCTCGCGCGTTACGGCGTCGTGTTCCGCGACTTGCTCGCGCGCGAGTCGAGCTTGCCGCCGTGGCGCGACTTGCTCGTCGCGCTGCGCCGGCTCGAAGCGCGTGGTGAGATCCGCGGTGGCCGGTTCGTGACGGGCTTCGTCGGCGAGCAGTTCGCATTGCCCGAAGCGCTCGACGAGCTGCGCGGCGTGCGCGAGCCCGGGCCGTATCCCGAAGTCTGCCGGGTCGCAGCGACCGATCCGCTGAACCTGGTCGGCATTCTCACGACCGGTGCGCGCGTGCCCGCGATCCTCGGCAACGCGGTGCTGTTCCTCGACGGTCAGCCGGTCGCTTCGCTCGAAGCGGGCGAGCTCGTCCCGCGCGCGCCGCTGCCGCGTGGCGCGAGCATCGACGACGATCTCACGTATCACGCGCCGCCCCGCCCCGTCGCGGCACCGACGCAAGCTGCATTGCCGCTCTAGATGCGCTGGTTCGTCAGCACCTGGCGCGGTCGGTTCGTCACCGTGTTCGTGCTCGCGCAGCTGCTGTTGCCGCTGCGCTACTACATCCACCATCGCGATCCGCACGACGAACGCTTCGCGTGGCGGATGTTCTCGCCGATGCGAATGGTCCAGTGCACGCCGCACTTCTCGATCGACGCGAAGCCGGTCGAGCTGCGCAGCGAGTTTCACGAGGCGTGGTACGAGATCGCGGCGCGCGGCCGATTCGGCGTGGTCGAGGCGATGGGCGCGGAGCTGTGCAAGCGGCACACGGGTCAGCGGGTCGAGGCCGACCTCGCGTGCACGTATCTCGACGGCACGCAGCGGACGTACGGTGGCTACAACATCTGCTCGGTGCCGCAGCTGTGAAGTTCGAGCTCGAAGTTCCGGCGGCGAAGATCGCGTTCGGCAGGTTCGTGCTGTTCGCGCTACTCGCCGCCGATGCCCTCGCGCAGATTCGTCACGCGCCGCGCTACGGGAGCGGGTTCAACGTCGCGCAGCTGCCCGGGCTCGATGCGCTGGGGCCGGATCGCGTCGCGTACGGATTGTGCGAGCTCGTGCTCGCGTACGCGTTCATCGTGATCGCGTGCGGCGTCGGAACGCGCTTTCTCGTGCCGATCGCGGCGGTGGTCTACAACTGGCTGTACTTCGCCAGCCAGCTCGATTCGTATCAACACCACTACCTCGTCGCGATGCTGTTGATCGTCGCGTGTTTCGTGCCGTGGGAGCGACAAGGCGCGCTCGACCAGCCGGTGACGTCGTGGGCGCTGCGGCTGATCTTGGTCGAGCTCGCGATCGTTTACTTGTGGGCGGCGATCTCGAAGCTCGATCCACAGTGGCTGGATGGGTCGGCGCTGGCGATCCAGTTGCACGGCTCGATCCGCGGGTTGATCGACGCGACGATCGGCCTTCACGCGGTTGCGATCCTCGTGCCGATCACGGAGCTCGTGCTCGTCGGCGTATGGCTGCGGCCGGCGTGGCCGTACCTCGCGCCGCTCGGCATCTTGTTTCATTTGGGGATCGTATGGACGGGGCTCGAGATCGGGTTGTTCGCGTGGCTGATGATCGGGTTGTATCTGTTTGTCGTTCCGGATCGCGTCTACGTGACGGCGGTGCGCTGGCTCTCGCCGGTGCGGGCGCGCGCCGGGGAGGTCGCGGCGTGGCTCGAGGCTCGTCGCTGGCGCGTGCTCGGGGTCGCAGTCGCGATCGGTTTGGCGTGCGGGATCGGGTGCAACTTACCCGGCGCGCTCGGTCTGGCGATCATCGCGTCGGTGCGCGTGGTGCTCGCAGCGCGGCGCGGCCAGCGGGTCGTGGCGATCGCGCTCGCCCACGCGCTGGCGCTGACGATGTGGCTCGCGATCGACCGCACGACGTCGATCGCGCGCGACT
>Ga0105245_10000040_pt1 | contig 144005 bp, 145 predicted proteins | sample KBSM54metaG_FD_81523 | JGI IMG/M metagenome (GOLD analysis project Ga0105245, IMG submission 81523) | Miscanthus rhizosphere microbial communities from Kellogg Biological Station, Michigan, USA - KBS M5-4 metaG | ecosystem: Host-associated > Plants > Roots > Rhizosphere > Soil | place... | reverse complement strand
GGCCAGCCCGAGCGTCTTCGATGACGTCCAGCCCCACGAGTGGCCCTGGCTCAGGGCCAGCAGCAGCGCCGTCAGCCAGCCCGAGAGCAGGACGGCGCCGAGCCAGTTGATCCCGGCGGGCGCGCGGACCGGCGACTCGGGGACGAAGCGCCAGGTGGCGAGCGCCGCCGCGACGACCGCGACCAGCGGGATCCAGAAGAGCCAGTGGTAGTCGAGGCGCTCGAGGATCACCCCGGAGAGGACGATGCCGAGCCCGCCGCCGATGCCGAGGATTGCCGAGAGCATGCCGATGCCGCCCGCGACCTTCTCAGCCGGGAACTCGTCGCGAACGATGCCGTAGGCGAGCGGGAAGATGCCGCCGCCGGCGCCCTGGATGAAGCGCGCGGCGATCAGCAGCGCCAGCGAGCTGGAGACCGCGGCCAGCAGGGTGCCTCCGGCGAGGATCACCAAAGTCCAGAGCAACAGGCGCTCCTTGCCGTACATGTCGCCGAGCCGGCCGAGGATCGAGGTGCCGACCGAGGCGGCGAGCAGGTAGCCGGTGAGCAGCCAGGTGATGCCGGTCTCGCTGGTGCCCAGGTCCGCCCGCATCGTCGGCAGCGCCGGCACCACCGCCGAGCTGAGCAGCGCGTAGGCGAGCCCACCGAGCGCCAGAACGGCGAGGGTCAGGTTGGGATGCGTCCGCTCCAAGCGAGCCGCAAGCTAGCGCAGCGCCATTTGTACGCTTTGTACAAGACCAAAAATCTAATCTGCCAATCCACATCTAAAGGCGAGAACCCCAAAAGTCGATGGGCGGGGACCAAGGCATACGACTTTGGTCCAAATTCGACAAAAAGGGGAAAGAAAATGCGCTGGATCACCAAGAAGAGAGCTTTCATCGCTCTCGGCTGCACCTGCGCCCTCGTGGTGACCGGCGCCGCGATCGCGTATTTCACGTCAAACGGCTCAGGCACCGGCTCGGCCACCGTTGGCTCGAGCTCGGCGGTGACGCTGCACGCGACGATCACCGGCAACCTCTTCCCGGGGTCCTCCTCGCCGGTGACGTTCACGGTCGACAACCCGTCTTCGGGCGTGCAGCGGGTCGGCACGGTCAGCCTCGCGAGCATCTCGGTCGACGCGGGCCACTCCGGCTGCAGCACCAAAACCAGCGGTGAAAACCCCGACTTCACGATGGCGGCGGTTCCCGTCAACCAGGTCTTCCAGACCGGCAACGGCCAGGCCGTCTCCGCCACCGGAACCCTGGCGATGAACGAAACCGGCACCAACCAGGACGCTTGTCAGGGCGCGGCCCTGACGCTGCACCTGACCAACAACTAGGTCCGAAGGGCTTGGCGGGCAATGCGAACCACTCGTGGCGCGATCTTCGTGCTGGCCGCGATAGCCGCCCTCGCGACGGTCGCCTACGCCGCCTCCCCGCACGGTTCGCAACCCGGCTCCGCTCCCACCCCGGAGCGGAGCCGGGGCTCCGCCTCGCTGCCCAGGCCAAAGATCGCCATGCACCCCGCCAAGGCATCGCCCTCGACCAGCGCCAAGTTCGTCTTCACCGCTCGCGGCGGCAAGCCGCGCTTCCAGTGCCGCCTGGACAGGCGCGCCTGGAGCGCCTGCCAGTCGCCGCTCACCTTCAGCCGGCTGGCGATCGGCACGCATAACTTCTCGGTCCGCACCGCCGGCAAGCGAGGAGCGCACGGCAAGGCAGCCAGCTTCGCCTGGCGCGTCCTGGAACCGAAGGACTTCTCGATCTCGCCGCAGCTCTCCAGCCTCGGCGCCCTCTATCCGGGGGCGCCCGCGCAGGTGCTGCCGCTGACGATCGCCAATCCCAATCCGGTCCCGATCCTCGTCACCAGCCTCGACGTCAGGGTGGCGGCCGATCCCGCTGGCTGCTCGAGCAGTGAAAACCTCCTGCTCAGCGGCGCCGGCATCTCGGCCTCCAGCCCACTCACCGTGCCCGCAAACGGCTCCGCCGGCCTGCCGGCGCCGGGCATCGCCGCCCCGACGATCTTCCTGCGCGACCTGCCGGTCAACCAGGATGCCTGCCAGCGGGCGCAGTTCCCGCTGTCCTTCTCCGGGAGCGCACGGGGATGAGACGGCTGCTGCCGACGAGCGCCACGAGCATCGCGATCTTCGCCATGCTGGCCGGGACGGCGGCGGTCACGGCCCTTGCCTACTTCACCACGACCGGAGCCGGCGAAAGCACGGCGAAGACGATCTCAGCGCTCACCCAGCCGACGATCGCCACCGCCACCCCAGCGGCAGGCGGGACGGTCACGCTGAGCTGGGCCGCTGTCACGGCGCCCGGCACTGGCAGCGTCAGCTACAAGGTCGAACGCAACGGCAGCGCCGCCAGCGGCACCTGCGCCTCGGCGCCAACGACGAGTTGCGTCGACAACGGCCTCAAAGCCGGCACCTACAGCTACGTGGTCACGGCAACATGGCGCTCCTGGTCGGTGGCCAGCGCGAGCAAAGCGGCAACCGTTACCGTCGGGCCCGTCCACCACTACACGCTCACCGCCGCCACGGCCGCGCCGACCGCCGGTGCTGTCGACAACCTGACGATCACGGCGAAGGACGAAGGCGGCAGCACGGTCACCAGCTACGCGGGCACCAAAAGCCTCACCTTCTCGGGCGCCTCCAGCGGGCCCGAAGGAACCGTCCCAACCGTCTCCGACTCCTCCGGCAACGACGTCCCCTTCGGCAGCGCCACGGCGATCGAATTCAGCGGCGGCGTGGCCACTGTCAACGGGTCGAAAAACGGTGCGATGAAGCTCTACAAGAGCGGGGCGGCCAGCATCGGCGCCAGCGACGGCTCGCTTTCGACCGAAGCCCCGCTGGCGGTGACGGTCTCCGGGGCCGCGGCTTCGAGATTCTTGCTCGCCGCCGAAAGCCCGGCGCCGGCCGCGGGCTCAGCCGACAACCTCACGATCACCGCCCAGGATGCCTACGGCAACGTCGCCACCTCCTACGCGGGCTCCAAGAGCCTCACCTTCTCCGGCGCCTCGGCAAGCCCTGGAGGGAACCAACCCACCGTCGTCAACAGCGCCGGCACGGCGACCAACTTCGGCACCGCCACCGCGATCACCTTCGCCAGCGGCGTCGCCGCCGTCTCCTCCGCCAAAAACGGCGTGATGAAGCTCTACAAGAGCGGGGCGGCCAGCATCAGCGCCAGCGACGGCACGATCTCCTCCAAAGCGCCGCTGGAAGTGACTGTTTCGCCGGCCGCAGCCTCGAAATTCGCGCTGGCGGCCACCACGACCACGCCCGCCGCGGGGGCCGCCGACAACGTCACGATCACCGCCCAGGACGCCTACGGCAACGTCGCGACCTCCTACGCTGGGGCGAAAAGCATCACCTTCAGCGGCGCTTCGGCGAGCCCCAATGGAACCGTCCCCACCGTCTCCGACTCCGCCGGCAACGACGTCGCCTTCGGCAGCGCCACGGCGATCGAATTCAGCGCCGGCGTGGCAACGGCCAGCGGGTCGAAAAACGGCGCGATGAAGCTCTACAAGAGCGGCTCGACCAGCGTCAAAGCCGGGGATGGCACGCTCACCACGCCCACCGCCCTGACCGTGACCGTGGCGGCCACCGCCTCACGGCTGCTGCTCGCCTCCTCTGCGACTAGCCTGACGGCCGGAGGTTCGGCCAACCTGACGATCACCGCTCTGGACGCCTACGAAAATACGGTCACCACTTACACCGGGTCCAAGAGCCTCACCTTCTCCGGCGCCTCGGCGAGCCCCGGCAGCAACAAACCAACCGTCGCCAACAGCTCTGGGACAGCGACGAGCTTCGGCAGCGCCACGACGATCAGCTTCACCGCCGGCGTCGCCGTCGTCACCACGGGCAAGAACGGGGTGATGACGCTCTATGACGCCGAGGAAGCGGGCATCCTCGTCAGCGACGGGACGATCTCCAGCAAAGCCCCAGTGAAAGTGACCGTGAGCACGGCGGCGATGTCGAAGTTCGGCCTCACGGCCGCCACCACGACTCCCAACTCCGGCGCCGCCGACAACCTCACGACCATCGCGCAGGACGCCTACGGCAACACGATCACCTCCTACTCGGGCCCGAAGAGCCTCACCTTCGGCGGTGCTTCGGCAAGCCCCAGTGGAACGGTGCCGACGGTCTCGAATTCCGAAGGCGCTGACACCGCCTTTGCCAGCGCCACCGCGATCAGCTTCAGCGACGGGGTGGCGAGCGTCTCGGGCACGAAAAACGGCGTGATGAAGCTCTACAAGAGCGGCGCGACCACCGTTACCGTCAGCGACGGCTCGTTCTCGGGGACGCTCGCGGTGACGGTGGCCGCGCCCGCCACCAAGCTGCTGCTCGCCGCCGCCACCACCACCCCGGTTGCCGCCGCCACCGACAACCTCACGATCACCGCACAGGACCCCTACAACAATGTCGCCACCGCTTACACCGGCGCCAAGAACCTCACCTTCGGCGGCGCCTCGGCGAGTCCCAGCGGAGCACTGCCGACGGTCGCCAACAGCTCCGGCACCGCGGTCAACTTCGGCACCGTGACGGCGATCAGCTTCACTAGCGGGGTCGCCAGCGTCTCGACGACCAAAAACGGCGTGATGAAGCTCAACCGTGCCGAGGCGGCGAGCATCACGGTGAGCGACGGCTCGATTTCCAGTGCCACTCCGCTCGCGGTCACGGTCTCCCCCGGCGCCGCGGCGCGCTGGGGCATCACCAACATCAGCGTCAGCGCCGGCGCGCTCGGCTCGAACTGCCTGTTCACCTGCACGCTGACCGGCCTCGGCAACAGCGGCACGGTCAAAGCCAAGGTCGCCGTTACCGACAGCGTCGGCAACACGGTCAGCAACCTCGGCACGAGCCCCTCCGCCAAAGTCACCACCAACGGCACCGGCACGATCAGCGGCAGCCCGCTCGCGATCCCCAGTACCGGCGCCGCCGAATCGGCGACGAGCTTCACCTTCGTCTCCAGGTCGTCGGGAGCCTTCACCGAAACGCTGACGGTCGCCCTCGTGGAAGGCACCACCTACGCCAACGCGACTCTGACCGCGAGCAAGTAGGCCCCCCGACCAGCTGCCGGCCGCGGGCCAGAAGCCGGCCATCGCGACCTTGGCCAGCCGGGTCCCGAGCAGCCCGTCGACCCCGAGCTGAGACCATTTCCCGGTGCCCGCCGTCGCCACGATCGGAATCTATGACTTCGACCTCGCGAGCTTCCTCGGCACGCTGAAGAGTGCCGGCGTCGGCACGGTGGCCGACGTAAGGCAACGGCGCGGCGTGCGCGGGCCCGAGTACGCCTGGGCCAACGCCAAGCGGCTGCAGGCCTCGCTTGCGGAGGCCGGCCTCGGCTACGTCCACCTGAAGGAGCTCGCCCCGACCACCGAGCTGCGCCAGCTCCAGTACCGGGAGGACGACCGGATCGGCGAGGGCAAGCGCTCGCGCACGCACCTGGCCCCTGAGTACGCCCGCCGCTACCGCGAAGAGATCCTCGCCGTCGCCGACCTCGCCCCCCTGCTCGACCTCGCCGAGGCCGAGCTGCCGGCGCTGCTCTGCGTCGAGCGCGACCCCGAGGCCTGTCACCGCTCGCTGGTCGCCGACCGGCTGGAGCGTGAGCACGGGTTCGAGGTGACCCACCTGCGGCCCGCCTGATCGATTGATCCCGCTATGGGGGTCAATCGATCGTTTCAGCGGCACTATCCGGCCGCGATTGCCTCGAGATCGAATTGGGTAGAGCCCCAGCTATGCCCGATTCGGAAGAGCAGCTGGACGAGGAGCAAGCGATCGAGCGGCTCAATGCCGCGCTGCGCCATCAGTACCGCTCGGCGCTCCAGTATTCAATCGTCGCCGCCAGCCTGCTCGGGCTCGAGGCGCAGGCCCTGGGCCCGCGCCTGACTGGCTTCGGCGACGAAGAGCTGAACGGGGTCCGCCAGCTGATCGAAAAGATCGTCTCCTTCGGCGGCCAGCCGACCACTGAGGTCGCCGAGCTCCGTTTCGAGGAGCGGGCCGCCGACTCCCTCGCCTGGCTGGTCGAGTGCGAGGCCGAAGTCGTCGAAGCGCTGCAGGAGGCGATCGAGCCAACCGGCCGCGAGGGCCGCTCGGAGGCCCTGGAGCACCTGCTCGAGCACATGATCATGCGCAAGCAGCACCAGATCGACTTCCTCCGGCGCGCCACCGCCTGACAGCCAAGATCGAGGGGGCCGCGTTCAATGGGTCCAGATAAACGAGCCAAAATTCACCTTTTACTCGACCGCTCGCCGGCGACGTGGACTTCGAGGGCGTGGATCTGTTCCTGGCCGTAGGAGCCGATTTCGATCGGGCCGGCAGCGCTGATCGTCTCCCCGATTCCCGGCAGCGGGTGAGGGCGCAGGCCCTTGCGCACGTCGATCACGCTGATGCCGGGCAGCGTGATTCCCTTGGGGTCGCGGAGGACGAAGTGGGCGTCGCCGTCCCCGTCGGGGTCGACCCGCTCGACGTAGATGATTTCCCCTGCAGCGCTGCGACAGCTCGGCTGGCCGCTGGGGCAATGGGAGGCCTGCACCTGCACTTTGGCCTCGGCTTTCGCCTCGGCCGGCCGCGGGTGAGACCTGAGCACCGGTCGCTCGCCCCTCTTTGACTCTTCGCCGCCCGCGGCATCCCTGGCGCCGCCGCAGCCAACGGCACTGGCAAGAAGCAGCGCGCCCGCCAGAAGCGCACCGGTCGCAATCGCCCTTTCCCGGATCACCCGCCACATGAGAGCATGGTTCCCGCGATGAGCGACTTCCTCGTCAAGCGCGACGACCTGCGCGAGTGCCGGATCGCCGAGTCGGAGGCCCCCGCGGCCGGCCCCGGCCAGGCGCTGCTGCGGGTCGACCGCTTCGGCCTCACCGCCAACAACGTCACCTACGCGGTGATGGGCGAGGCGATGTCCTACTGGAACTTCTTCCCGACCGGGGAGGAGGGCTGGGGACGGGTGCCGATGTGGGGCTTCGCCGAGGTCGAGCAGAGCGAGGTGGACGGGGTCGAGGCCGGCACCCGGCTCTACGGCTACCTGCCTCCTTCCTCGCTCCTGCTGGTCACGCCCGCGAGCGTCGACCGCGGCAGCTTCGTCGATCGCTCGGCCCACCGCGAGGCCCTGCCCTCCGCCTACCACCGCTACCTGGCCACTGGCAGCGACCCCTTCTACCGGGCCGACAGCGAGGACATCCAGATGCTGCTGCGGCCGCTCTTCTTCACCTCCTTCCTGATCGACGACCAGCTTTCCGACGAGGGCCTGGCGGAGCGCGGCCCGATCGTGATCTCAAGCGCCTCGAGCAAGACCGCGATCGCCGCGGCCTTCCTGCTCTCGCGGCGCAACGGGGTCGAATTGGTCGGCCTCACCTCGCCCCGCAACGCCGAGCTGGTCGAGGGCCTCGGCATCTACGGCCGCACCGTCACCTACGAGGAGATCGACAGCCTCGACCGCGGGCCCGCCACCTACGTCGACGTCGCGGGCGACGGCGCCGTGCGCCAGGCGGTCCACAGTCACTTCGGCGACGAGCTGATCCACAGCATGGCCGTCGGCGCCTCGCACTGGGAGGAGCTCGGCGCAGGAGCGGGCAGCGAGCTCCCCGGGCCGGCTCCCACCTTCTTCTTCGCCCCCGACCGGGTCAACAAGCGCTCGGAGGACTGGGGCCCCGCGATCCTCGAGCAACGTGTCGCCGAGACCTGGCACCCCTTCTGTGAGTGGATTGCCGGCTGGCTCGCGGTGATCCACCGCTCCGGCTTCGAGGCCGTCCGCGACACCTACCTCGAGGTCCTCGAGGGCCGGGTCGACCCAAAGGCCGCCCACGTGATCTCCCTCGACGCCTAGGCGTGGACCAGGTCGTCCAGGTCATCGGCGCGATGCTGATCCTCGCCGCCTACATCGCCGCCCAGCTCGAGCGGCTCGACCCCCGGTCGCGCCTCTACCTCGGCCTCAACCTGGCCGGCTCGCTGATCCTCGCCGTGCTCGCCGCCAGCGGCTCCCAGTGGGGCTTCCTCCTGCTCGAGTGCGCCTGGGCGATCGTCTCCTTCTGGGGGCTCGTCAGCCCTGCCCGCCAGGCGGGCAAGCGGACCTCGGCGCATTAGGAATCGAGAACCTAAAACCTGGCGCTCGACTGATCCGCCGGGCGGGACCTCCCGCAGTGGGGTTCAAACCCCTCTCAAAGGAGCGCGATGGAACCCGACAAGACACTCGCCCAGACCAACGTCGACGACGTGGTCTGCCAGGCGGCCGGCGATGCGGCCGAAACCCTCGATCCGGGCGACACCAGGCTCGGCTTCCTGAAGAAGGCCGGGCTGGCCGGCGGTGCCGTCGTCGGTGGCGGCGCCCTGATCGGCGCCTTGACGCCCGCCGCGGCGATGGCCAAGGGCAAGGGGCGCCCGCCCGCCTCGTTCGGCAAGGGCGACGTCGGCATTCTCAACTTCGCTCTCACGCTCGAGTACCTCGAGGCCGCCTTCTACAACGAGGCGACGGCCAACCAGAGCAAGGGCAAGTTCATCAAGGACAAGCAGGCCCAGGTCTTCCTCAAGACGGTGACGACCGACGAGAACGCCCACGTCGCCTTCCTCAAGAAAGCCCTCGGCTCGAAGGCGACCGCGGCGCCAAAGGTGGACTTTGGCTCGACCACCTCCAACGAAGCGTCTTTCATCAAGACCGCCGTCGCGCTGGAGAACACCGGCGTCCACGCTTACTCCGGCCAGGCGCTCAACATCGCCAGCCCTGCCTACATCGCAGCGGCGCTCTCGATCTGGTCGATCGAGGCTCGCCACGCCTCTGTCGCCGGCCTGCTGCTCAGCGGCAAGCCCTCTGGAATCACTCCCGACGGCCCCTTCGACACGCCGCTGACCGCGGCCGAGGTGCTGAAGGCAGTCAAAAAGACAGGCTTCCTCCAATAACGCCATCGCACCCGGGGCCTGGCGACTTTTCCGCCCATTTCACCGATAAGTCGCCAGGCCCGCCGCAGAGTTTCTTCGACACAACCAAGACTGGAGGCACACAGTGCCAAACATCGGACCAATGGAGATCATGATCGTCCTCGTCATCGCCCTCGTCGTCTTCGGGCCCAAACGCCTGCCCGAGCTCGGCAAGTCGGTCGGCAAAGGAATCCGAGAGTTCCGCGGCTCGGTCTCGGGCGAGAGCTCCGACGCGAGCGACGCGAGCGAGGACTCCCCGCTCGCCGTCGACCAGCCACCCGTCGTGGCCGCCCACGGCCCGGCGACGAAGACCGACCCCGCCGCCGGCTCGCGCGCCTGAGCCAGCGACGATGCGCCGCGTGAAAACCCTCGCCTACGAGGACGAAGTAAGCCTCGTCGAGCATCTCGACGAGCTGCGCGCGCGCGTCGTCGTCTCGATCGCCGTCTTCGGGGTCGCCCTCGGCCTCTGCTTCTGGCAGAACCACCTGCTGCTCGAACTTGCCAACGCGCCGCTGCCCGGGGGGCACGACAAGCTGCTCACCCTGGGGATCAGCGAGCCGTTCACGACGACGATGACGGTGGCGGCCTACGGCGCCTTCGTGCTCTCGCTGCCGATCGTCCTCTACCAGGCCTATGCCTACGTGCTGCCGGCCTTCAGCAAGCAGCAGCAACGGACCGTGGGACCGCTGCTGCTCCTGGTTCCAATCCTCTTCATCGCCGGAGTCGTCTTCGGTTATCTCGTCGTGCTGCCGGCGGCGACCAAGTTCCTGCTCAACTTCAACGGCTCGCAGTTCAACATCCAGGTCCGGGCCAGGGACTACTACAGCTTCTTCGGCACGACCCTGCTCGCCTGCGGCGTCGTCTTCCAGGTCCCGGTCGGTGTGCTCGCGGTGACCAGGCTGGGGATCGTCAGCGTGCGGCAACTGCGACAGAACCGCCGCTACGCCTATCTCGGCTGCGCCGTCCTCGCCGCCGCCCTGCCGGGCGTCGATCCCGTTTCGATGCTGCTGGAGACGGCCCCCCTGATCGCGCTGTACGAGCTCAGCATCGTCCTCGCGCGTGCCTTCGGCGAGCCGGCGGCGCTTGGCAAGCCGGTTTCCGAGAAGCCATAGCTTTCCGCCGATCCGAGTGCGAACATATGTTCGTATCCAAGATTAGGAGAGGAAATGCCCCAATTCGACGCATATGAAGACCTCGTCGGCAAGTGGCGCTGGCGCCTGCTCAACGCGGATGGCGGCACCGTCGCCACATCCGGAGAATCGTTCGATTCCCACTGGCACGCGCTGCGCGCGGCCGAAAACGTCCGCGGAGTCGCGACCGGAGCCTTGATCTCCGGAACCCCCGCCGATGGCGTCAAGGACGCCCTCGACGAGATCATCGATCGCGAGCTCGTCTGGACCTAGCCCTGCGCGTCAGTCGCGTTTGAGGACGCCTTTCACCTTGTCGGCCACCTTCTCGACGCCGTCCTTGGCCGCGCCGGTCGCTTTGTCGACCTTGCCCTCGCGCTTGAGGTCGTCATCACCGGTGAGGCTGCCTGCGGCCTCCTTGACGCGCCCCTTGGCGTCGTCCTTGTTCCTGATCTCGTCAGCCATCGATCGCTCCTTCTCTGGTTGCTTGTCGGCATCCCCTACCCGAGACCGGCTTGGGTTATGCGGTGCGTCCTCCTCCTGTCCGCAGGCCGCTTCCGCTGCAGGCACGCCCTGTTTCCGGCCTGGGCCGGCGGGTAGCGGAAGCCGGTTAAGAGATTCGATGCATTAACGCAAGCTCAGGAGGGATTCGATGTCCACCATTGCCATCGTCGTAATCGTCGTCGTAGTTCTGGCGGTGGTCGTCGCCCTGGCCGCGATCGCCTCGAAGCGCAGGCGGGAACGGCAGCTTGGACGCGCACAGGGCGCGGCCCTGCACGATGACGTCAGCCACCACCGCGAGCGGGCGGACAGCGCCCGCAGCGAGGCGCAGCTGGCCGAGGAGCGGGCGCGCCGAACCGCGGCCGAGGCAGAGCTGAACGAGCGCAAGGCCACGGAGCGCGAACGCGAGCTGGAGCAGCAGGACTGAGAGAGGCGGGCGAGGCGGTTCGCTAGCCGCGGATCGCCTTGCCGGCGATGTTCTTGAGGCGGGTTTTGTCCCGCTGTGAGAGGTTGCCCGGGCGCCCCTTCGACTTCTTCACCAGCCGCCCGAATTCACCCTGTTCTTTCTGGGTGAGGTTCTCCTGGACCCGGTCCCGGCCTTTGGCGGCCAGCCAGAGGACCACGGTCCAGACCATCCGCCACGGGATCCGCTTCCAGACGGCGGGGGCGGCGCGCTTGGCGATCCAGAAGGGCATGGGCTTGACGTACCCGAAACGCTCGGGTAGCTACCCGAACTCGATCACGCTGCGGATGCCGTCCTGGGCCTCCATCAGCTCGAAGCCGCGGTTCACCTCGTCGAGGGAGATGCGATGGGAGAGGAAGGGCTCGACGTCGATCTCGCCGGCCAGGCAGCGATCGACCAGCTGCGGCACCTGCTCGCGGCCCTTGACGCCGCCGAAGGAGGAGCCGGCGACGCGGCGCCCGGTGATCAGGAAGCGGGGAACGACGTCGAGGGTCTCGCCCTTGCCGGCGACCCCGGCGACGGTGCAGAGGCCCCACCCCATGCGGGCAGATTCCACCGCCTGGCGCATCACGGCGACGTTGCCGGTCGCCTCGAAGGTGTAGTCGGCGCCGAAGCCGCCGGTCATCTCGAGGATCCGCTCGACCGCGTCCTCGCCGCCGGTGAGCAGGTCGGTGGCTCCCTGCCCGCGGGCCAGCTCCAGGCGCTGCTCGGAGAGGTCGACGCAGGCGATCCGCCCGGCGCCCTGCAGGCGGCAGCCGGCCACAGCGCCGAGCCCGACCATGCCGGCGCCGAAGACGACGCAGGTGCTGCCCGGCTGCACCGCGGCGGTGTTGATCGCGGCGCCGAGACCGGTCGAGAGGCCGCAGGCGAAGAGGCAGGCGTGCTCGAACGGCGCCTCCGGGCTGATCTTGGCCAGGGCGATCTCCGGCATCACCGTGTACTCGGCGAAGGTCGAGCAGCCCATGAAGTGGCGGATGCCGTCGCCGTCGCGGGAGATGCGGGTGGTCCCGTCCGGCAGGAAGCCCTTGTTCTGCTGCTCGCGGATCGCCAGGCAGAGGTTGGTGCGCGGGTCGAGGCAGTGGACGCACTCGCCGCACTGGGGCGAGAAGAGGGTGACGACATGGTCCCCGGGCGCCAGGGAGGCGACATCGGGTCCCACCCGCTCGACGACCCCTGCCCCCTCGTGACCGAGCACGGCAGGCGCGTAGCCCGAGGGGTCGGCGCCGGAGGCGGTGTAGAGGTCGGTGTGGCAGACGCCGCAGGCTTCGAGCCGGACCAGGACCTCCCCCTCGCGCGGCTCGGCCAGCTCAACCTCCTGCACGGCCAGTGGCTCCCCGAACTCCTCCAGCACCGCCGCCCGCATCCTCATCGCTGCATCCTCCCTCACGGCCGCGCGAAAGCCAAGGCGTAAGCTGGGCGCGTGCCGGCGTGGCCTTCGATCTCCTACGGCGAGTGGAGCGAGACATGCGACACGCTGCACGCCCACACGCAGCTGCTCGGCAAGCTCGCGGCCCAGCTGGCGCCGCCGGAGCCGCAGCTTCAGCACGCGGCCCTGCGGCTGGCCCCGCGCGGCTGGGAGACGGCGCCGCTGCCGGCGCCCGACGGCTCGGGAACCTTCGTCGTCGCCCTCGACCTGCACGCGCACGAGGCGGTCGCCGAACACAGCGGCGGCGGAACTCGTCGCCTCCCCCTCACCCCCAACCGCTCGGTTGCCGAGGTCACTCGGGAGGTGCTCGCCGCCCTGCGCGAGCTCGCTGGCCTCGGTGAGATCGACCTCGCGCCGCAGGAGGTGCCCTGGAGCACCCCGCTCGACGAGGACACCGGCCACGCCCGCTACGAGCCCGAGCGGGTCGCCGCCTACTTCGCCGCCGCCACCCGCGCCGCGCTCGTCCTGGCCGAGTTCCGCGCCCCCTTTCGCGGCCGCAGCACTCCCGTCAACGCTTGGTGGGGCTCCTTCGACGTCGCCGTCAGCCTCTTCTCCGGCCGCCCCGCCGAGCCTCCCTCCGGCGACTTCATCATGCGCAACGCGATGGACGCGCAGGAGGTCGCCGTGGGCTGGTGGCCGGGCGATGCCAACTACGGCAAGGCCGCCTTCTACGCCTATGCCCACCCGGCTCCCGACTCCTTCTCCGGCGCAGGCGTCTCACCGGCGGCAGCCAGGTGGGACGGCGACCTCGGCGAGTACGTCCTCGACTGGGAGGACGCCATCGCCAGCGGCGACCCGCACGCCGCCGCGCTCGAGTTCGCCCGCTCGGTCTTCGAGCACGCCTGCCTCGTATGCGAGTGGGACCCGGCGCTGGCGGCGAGCGCCAAAGGCACCCCGCCGCCCGTCTCTTAGGAGAGGCTCGAAAGCGCCGTGGCGACGGCGAAGCCGAGGGTTGTGACCAGGCCGGCCACCCGCCCTGACTCCCGGCTCGCCTCCGGGATCATCGAGTCGATCAGCATCACCAGCAGCGCCCCCGCGGCAAAGCCGTCGACGCCGGCCCGCAGCTCGCCGGAGGCGGCGTCGGCGAGCGCGTAGCCGGCGACGGTTGCGAGGGTGCAGATCGCGGCGACGGCACCCCAGAGGACGAGCACGCTGCGCCGGCTTTTGCCCGCGGCGCGCATGTCGCTGGCCGAGCCAATGGCCTCGGGCAGGTTGGAGACGAAGATCGCGACGAGGAGGCCGATGCCGACTCCCTCGCCGCCGGCCAGGCCGATCCCGAGCACGAGCTGCTCGGGAATGCCGTCGAGAAAGGCGCCGAGCGCCAGCGCCGTGCCGCCGCTTGAAGCATCCGCATCCGCCCGCCCGCCGCGGCCGCGGCCGGTCGAGGTGCGGGCGGCGATCAGCCCGTCGCAGGTGAAGTAGGTGAGCGCACCGGCCCCCAGGCCGATCGCCGTCGATCCAAGGCTGCCGACCTCGATCCCCTCAGCGGCCAGCTCGAAGCTGACCGCGCTGATCAGCGCCCCCGCCCCGAATGCCAGCACCAGCCCCACCTGCCTGTCCGGCCAGGGCCGGGCGAAGGCAAGCGAGGCGCCCAGCAGCAGCGAGGAAGCGGCCAGTGCACCCCATCCGAGCGCGGCAGTCATGGCCGGATCAATAGCGCAAGGCCCGGTCCACCGCTCGAAGATCGCAATCGCAGTTGCTGGGAGCCCCGCGGTTGGGAGGAACCACCGGCCGGGTAAGTTGAGGGCGATGGCGGTCTCACTCGAGGGCACGGTGGCACTGGTGACTGGAGCCAGCAGTGGCATCGGCGAGGCGACCGCACGGGCGCTGGCGGGCCAGGGCGCGAAGGTGGCGGTGACGGGACGGCGCCTGGAACGGCTGGAGCGACTGGCGAGCCAGATCGGCGGCGGCGGCCACACGGCCCTGGCGATCAAGTCAGACGTAGCCGACCAGGAGCAGGCAATCGCCGCCGTCGACCGCACGGTCGATGAGCTCGGCCGGCTCGACATCGTCGTCAACAACGCGGGCCAGATGCTGCTCGGCCCGATCGAGGGCGCCCCCACCGAGGAGTGGGAGCGGATGATCGACATCAACCTCAAGGGCTTGGCATACACCACCCACGCCGCCGTCCCCCACCTGCTTGCCGCCGCCGAGGACTCGGCCCGCAACTGCGCCGACCTGGTCAACATCAGCTCGGTCGCCGGCCGCCTCGCCCGCTCCGGCTCCGGCGTCTACAACCTGACCAAGCACGGCGTCGGTGCCTTCAGCGAGTCCTTCCGCCAGGAGTTCGCCTCGCGCCGGGTGCGCTCGACCCTCATCGAGCCCGGTGCCGTCGCCACCGAGCTCACCGACCACATCCGCGACGGGGTGAGGGAGCAGGTGCGCGGGCGCTTCGCCAACATCCAAACGCTCGAAGCCGACGACATCGCCGACGCGATCGCCTACGCCGTCACCCGCCCCCCGCACGCCTGCGTCAACGAGATGCTGATCCGGCCTACCGAACAGGTGGGCTGAGCAGGCCCGTCACCGCCCGCGCCAGCTGCTCGCCCTGCACGGTGAGCACGTACTCGGTGTGGGGCGGGCGGCCGGGGACGAGGCGGCGCTCGACGATCCGCGCCGCCTCGAGCTGCTCCAGCCGCTCGGAGAGCGTCGTCGGCGAGACGCCCGGGAGGGACTGGCGGAACTCGTTGAAGCGGACGGCGCCGCCGGCGGCAGCGTAGATCGTCGCCAGCGTCCAGCGGCGCTCGAGCAGCTTGGCTGCCGCCCGCACCTCGTTCGGCAGGGGCGAGCAGCTACGACATCGCGGCGACATTCGCGCCCTTCTCGGCCGGCTCGAGCGCGTGCTCGAGCACCTCCTCGACGCTCATCACCGGGTGGAAGGTCATCTGCTCGCGCACCTCCTCCGGCACCTCGGCGAGGTCGCCGCGGTTGCGCTCGGGCAGGATCACCTCGGTCAGGCCCGCCGCGTGGGCGGCCAGCACCTTCTGCTTCAGCCCGCCGATCGGCAGCACCCGGCCCTGCAGGGTGACCTCGCCGGTCATCCCGACCGTGTGCTTGACCGGGCGGCCCGAGAGCAGCGAGGCCAGGGCGGTGGTCATCGCCGTGCCGGCGCTGGGGCCGTCCTTGGGGATCGCCCCGGCGGGAACGTGCAGGTGGAACTCGCGCTGGAAGCGCTCGGGGCCGATCCCCAGCTCCTCGCTGTGCGAGCGCACGTAGGAGAGCGCGATCCGCGCCGACTCCTTCATCACGTCGCCCAGCTGGCCGGTCAGGACCAGGCCCTTGTCGCCCTCCATCGCGGTCGCCTCGATGAAGAGGACGTCGCCGCCGGTACCGGTGACCGCCAGCCCGGTGGAGACGCCCGGGATCGCCGTGCGCTCGACCGACTCCTGGAAGAAGCGCTGGCGCCCCAGTGCCTCGTGCAGGGCCTCGGCGTCGAGCACGATCGGGGTCTCCGCGTTCCCGGCAGCGATCCGCGTCGCGGCGCCGCGCAGCAGCTTGCCCAGTTCGCGCTCGAGCTGGCGCACGCCCGCCTCGCGCGTGTACTCGGAGATGACGCTGCGCAGGATCTCCTCGCCCGCCTCGACCTCCTCCGGCTCCAGGCCGTTGCGCTTGAGCTGGCGCGGCAACAGGTAGCCGCGCGCGATCGCCAGCTTCTCGTCGGTGGTGTAGCCGTCGAAGGCAATCGTCTCCATCCGGTCTAGCAGCGGCGCCGGGATCGTGTCGGTGAGGTTGGCGGTGGCGATGAAGACGACCTCGGAGAGGTCGACCTCGACGTCGAGGTAGTGGTCGCGGAAGGAGTGGTTCTGCGCCGGGTCGAGCACCTCGAGCAGCGCCGCCGAGGGATCGCCGCGCCAGTCGGCGCCGACCTTGTCGACCTCGTCGAGCAGGATCACCGGGTTCATCGTCCCGGCGTCGCGCAGGGCGCGGACGATCCGTCCCGGCAGGGCGCCGATGTAGGTGCGGCGGTGGCCGCGGATCTCGGCCTCGTCGTGCAGGCCGCCGAGGCTGATGCGGACGAACTCGCGCCCCAGCGCGCGGGCGATCGACTCGCCGATCGAGGTCTTGCCGGTGCCGGGCGGGCCGACCAGGGTGAGGATCGCGCCGTTGGCGCGGCTGTCGTCCTCGATACCGCGCTCCTCGCGCAGCTTGCGCACGGCGATGAACTCGGTGATTCGTTTCTTCACGTCATCCAGCCCGGCGTGGTCGGCGTCGAGCACCTCGCGCGTGTGCACGGGGTCGAGCCGCTCCTCGGAGCGCTTGGCCCAGGGGATCGCGACCAGCCAGTCGAGGTAGCTGCGGATCGTCGAGGACTCCGGCGACTGCTCGCCCTGGCGCTCGAGCCGGCGCAGCTCCTTCTCGGCCTGCCCGGCGACCGCCTCCGGCATCTCCGCCTCGGCGATCTTGCGCTCGTACTCGCCGATCAGGTCGGCCTCATCCTCGCCCAGCTCCTTGCGGATCGACTCCATCTGCTTGCGCAGGAAGTACTCGCGCTGCTGTTTCTGGGCTCCGGACTCGACGTCCTCGCGGATGCGGCTGCGCACCTGCAGCTCGGCCAAGCGCTCGCGCTGCAGTTCGACCGCCAGCTGCAGGCGGGCGGAGACGTCGATCGCCTCCAGCAGGCGCAGCTTCTGCTCGTTGGAGACGTCGGGACTGAGGCCGGTGGTGTCGGCCAGCGCCCCCGGCTCCTCAACCGAGCGCAGGAAGGCGGCGATGCGGCCGTCGTCGCCGCGCAGCTCGAGGATCTCCTCGACCACGGCGCGGTACTCGCGCGCCAGCTCCTGGGTGTGCTCGTCGTCGGGGTGGCCGTCGTGGACCTCCTGCACGTCGATGCGCAGGGTGCCGTCCTCGCCCTCCTCGCCGGCGACCGCGGCGCCGGCCAGCCCGCGGTGCAGGCCGACCACGGTCGCGGCCGGGCCGCCGCGGCGCGAGCGGCCGGTCTCGACCACCTCGGCGACGACGCCGACGCGGCCGTACTCGCCGTCACTGCGGGGCAAGAGGAAAACGCGCTCCTCCTCGCCGGTGTCGATCGGCAGGGTCGCGGAGACACCGGGGAAAACAAGCGCATCGTCAAGCGGAATCAAGAGATAGGCCATAGCTGAGTCCAGTTTCTGTAGTTAGTCCTAGAAAGAGGATAGCGAGTGGCACCCGCGGGCTTGATGGGCAGGTCTGGGAACCGTCTAGGCTTGGCGGCCGTGGCACGCTTGGCACGCCGGATCCTCTCCGACTCCCAGCTCGAGACCCTCGCCGGCAAGGGGGAGGAGCGAACCGCGGAGGTCGGCGAGAAGCTCTTCGAGGTCGGCGACGCGACCTATCCCTTCATCGCGGTTCGCGAGGGTGAGGTCTCGATCACCGATGCCGCCGGCCGCGAGATAGTCCGCCATGGTCCTTCCAGCTTCCTCGGCGAGATGAACCTGCTCTCCGGGCAGACGGTCTTCCTCACCGCCGTCGTCACCCAGCCCCTGCGCTACGTCGCCGTCGACCGCGAAGTCCTGCGCCAGCTGCTCTTCGAGGACGGCTCGCTCTCCGACCTGCTGCTCACCGCCTTCATCGAACGGCGCGAGCTGCTGCAGCGCGAGCAGGGGGTCGGGATCGAGATCATCGGCTCGCGCGAGTCGGCTGAGACCCGCCGCCTGCTCGACTTCGCCCGCCGCCAGCGCCTCCCCCACACCTGGCTCTCGCCGGAGGAGAGCGAGGAAGCGGCCGCGGTGCTCGCCGGCCTCGCGCCCGAGGAGATCCCCCTGGTGCGCCTGCCGGGCGGCACCGAGCTGCGCCAGCCCAGCAACGGCCAGCTCTCGCGGGCGATCGGCGTCGGGCGCGAGCTGGAGCCGCGCGAGGAGGTCGACCTGGTCGTCGTCGGCGGCGGCCCGGCCGGGCTCGGCGCCGCGGTCTACGGCGCCTCGGAGGGGCTCGACACGCTGGTCATCGAGAGCACGGTGCTGGGCGGCCAAGCCGGTACCTCCCGCCGCATCGAGAACTACCTGGGCTTTCCGGCGGGCATCAGCGGCGGCGAACTGACCAGCCGCGCGGTGACCCAGGCGCGCAAGTTCGGCGCCCGTATGGCAACGCCCTACCGGGCCGCCGCGCTCGAGACGGACGGCGACCGCCACCTGCTCCGGCTCGAGGAAGGCAACGAGATCCTCGCCCCGGCCGTCCTGCTCGCGACCGGCGCCGAATACCGGCGCCTGCCGGTCGAGGGCCTCGACGAGTACGAGGGGCTCAGCGTCTTCTACGCCGCCGGCCCGCCCGAGGCACAGCTCTGCGGCGGCCAGCGGGTCGGCGTGGTCGGCGGCGGCAACTCGGCGGCGCAGGCGGCGATCTGGCTTGCTCGCGGCGGGGCGCTGGTGACCCTGCTGCACCGCCGCGCAGATCTCAGCGAGACGATGTCCAACTACCTGATCGAGGACCTCGATCGCTATGGCGTCGCGGTCCGCGACCGCAGCGAAATCAACGCCCTGCGGGGTGAGGACGGCAAGCTCGAGGCGGTGAGGTTGACCGGCGGAACCGAGCTGCCCTTCTCGCACCTCTTCCTCTTCCTCGGCGCCATCCCCTGCACCGACTGGCTCGGGGATGCGATCGCGCGCGATCCCAAGGGTTTCGTCCTCACCGGCGCCGATGCGGGCGCCGGCGGGCTGCTGGAGACGAGCGTCCCCGGCGTCTACGCGGCGGGGGACGTGCGCGCCGACTCGATCAAGCGCTGCGCCACCGCCGTCGGCGAGGGCGCGGCGGTCGTCCGCTTCGTCCACGAGCGCCTCAACGCGGGGGCATCCGTCTAAGCGAAACGAGAGTTGACCCCACTGGAGGTGCGTCAACTCTCGCTTGAATGAGCTCGAGCGGTTGGGGTCATCAACGCGACCGGCAGCGCCAGGCCAGCGGAGCGGCGCAGGGTGGCGATGCGGCGGCCGGGCTGGACCGCGTCGCGGGCCTCGCTGGCGTGCTCGCCGAGCCCGGCGACGGTGGCCTCGAGGTCGGGAGCGACGAAGGCGAGGCCCCAGAAGAACGCGGGCCTGTCTCCCCCGGTCCGCTCGGTCGCCTCGGGAGGCGCCTGCACCACCTCGAGGATCTCGGCACCGAGCCGGAAGAACGCCTGCCGCGGTGCCCCGGCCGGGGTCGGCTCCTCACGGACACGGCGCAGGTCGAGGCCTGCCTCCTGAAGGACGGCGACGGTGCGGTCAAGGTTCGAGCTGATCGCGACCACGTGATCGAGCGCTGTGACGCCGTTGGGCTGCGGGGCCGGCTCGCCGGGCGCCTCGCGGCCAGAAAGGGAGGTGGGGAGCCCGTCCAGATCGATTTCACGGGCGCTGTTCCCTTGCCCTCCGGCGCCGGCCCCGCTGAGCCCGCGCAGCGACCAGCCGACCAGTCCCTTGCCGGCGTCCCGTCCCGCCAGGCGGATCCGCACATCACCGACCACGCAGGTGTCATCGTCGACCGCGAAGCCAAGCGCCGCCCAGGCCGCCGGGTCGTCAGCCACCGTCAGCTCGTCGATCGTCACCGCCACGCGCCCACCGTACTTTCTGATGCCTTTGCACCCCTATAGACGTGAAAAGGCATCAGAAGATCGCTTCTCAGGCGAACGCCAGGATTCCGGCGAGTGAGGTTAGGAAGGTGCCGCTGGGGCGACCTCGAGGACCGAGAAGCCGAGGCCGACCAGGATCGGCCTGAGAATCGAGCCGCCGCCGATCGCGTAGATGCCGCCGATCACGCCTACGGCGAAGAATAGGACGACGACCCGCCGACGGCGCCTGAGGTCCGGGGTGCCCGCCGTCGGGCGGGACGCGGCAAGCGCGAGCCAGGTGCCCAAGGGGAACGAGGACAGCAACGACCACGAGGAGGCACGAATCCCAGCTGTCGAGCAGCGTGACCCGAACCACGGCGCGAGGATCAGGAGGCGGGCCAGCCACCCGCCCGACCGCCCCCGGAGACGCCTACCGGCGTGGTCAGGGTCGCGAGGCAGAATGCCACTACCGCTCCCAGTTGAGACTGAACTTAGCCTTCGAGCCACACTGCCCTACGACTCCGATGCCCACCCGGGTCGACCGAGAGACGGCCGGCCCGGGTGGGAAGTTGATCGGCTCTTGACGACTAAACGCCGCTGATGGCGTACGCCAGGCCTGTATGTACTCCTCCCAGCTTGGCCCACGCACTGCCTGAGATAGTCGTCGCGTGTTCGGCGGTTTTACTGACCACCCACAGTTCGGTTAATGAGTTGAATGCTGCGAATAAGTGTTTCACCAGGTGCGTTAACGCCTGGTTTTCACTGTCCTTCAGCGCAAGTTTGCCAAGCACCGGGAGCGAAGTACCAAGCGGGCAACCCGAAGGGAGGCTGATGGTCGCGAACGTTTCGCCTTCGTCGGGTAACATGATGACGACGTCATCTTTGGTTTTGTCTGCTAATTCATGTAAGCCGACTAAGCCGTGGCCGGGTTTGGTGATAATAAACCCTTGACCATCCGTGGGATCTTTCGGCGTGCATTCGGGAGACGCTGCGCCGTTCAGGTCGGTTGAGCAGCCACTGAATAACACTTTCGATTCTTTCTCTTCACCAGCCCCTTTCCCGATGGCGCCCGCGCCGAAGATCTTGGCGTTTACGGTTTTGACTTCGGTGCATAAGAATAAGACTTTGATTTTGAGAATTTCCGTGTGCAGGGTGAGCACCGAACTGTCTTTTTCAAATTCAACGATTGCTGGTAATTCGGTTCCCGTTTTTATTTCGCCTTTAGCGTTTAAAATTAACCACGTTCCTTCGGCCTGCGCCCCGGTGACGCTGAAGGCGATCAGGCCAAATACGGCGCAGAGGCCGAGCACTACTACTCTCGTACGGGTCATTGTCGATTCCTCTCACTATTTGGGTTACGGTTTTCGGGAAAGGCTCAGGGCGGCGCTCCGGGACGGAGCTCCTCAGGGCGCGATCGCCGTTGGCGACCATGGTCCCGTCCTCTTCGACTGGGAGCCCATGAGCGAGACCCACTGTCAGGTGGCGTCGCGGACCGACACGTTCCTCTCCCGCTCCGGGGCTGATGTCAAGGCTTTGTTACCCGAAGCGAACCTAACGTGTATCAGGTGGGCTTGGTTTTACAAACCGTGGTTTTCCGCAGCCTCATGGGTTTTTGTCATGTCAGCTCGAGTGCTTGAGAAGACCCTCTAGCGTCTCGCCGCTCACGACCGACTCCGGGCGCTCGGCGACCACGTCGGCGCCGGATTCGGCCTCCTCGTCGCGCCGCTTGACCAGCAGCCACTGGGGCTTTTCGCCGCCGCGGCCGGTGCGCTGCAGGGCGAAGCCGCCGCGCAGCTTCTCGCCGTGGAGGACGAAGACGGCGTGGCCGCGCTCGAGCGCCTCGGGCCAGGGAACGCGGCCGCCCTGCTCGTAGCTGCCGCGGTCCCAGACGATCACGCCGCCGCCTGCCGTCGGCCCCTCGAAGTCGTTGTGGGACATCTCGTGATCCTCAACCTGGACCGCGAGGCGTTTCACCGCCGGGTCCATCGAGGGGCCCTTGGGGACGGCCCAGGAGCGCATTGCCCCGTCGACCTCGAGGCGCAGGTCGAAGTGGTGTGCCGTCGCCGCGTGCTCCTGGACGACGAAGACGCCGGCGCTGACGCCGCGGATCGCGAACTGCTCGTGGCCCTCGACCTTGACCGGTTCTACTCCTACGTCCTCGACCCGGGCGCCCCGCGGCCCCCTGCGGAGGAAGGCGACGAGCCCCTCGACAGCGGCCTCCGTTCCCTCGGCGTGGACCGAGACGCTGCCGTCCCCGGCGTTGCGGACCCAGCCCCTTGCGCCGAGCTCATCGGCGCGGCGCCGGGTCGCGTCGCGGTAGCCAACGCCCTGCACGGCGCCCCGCACGCTGGCCCTCACCGCGGTCGAGTCCGTGTCGGCCCGCTTGGCCACAGCGGAACGTTAATCGCTGGCCGCCCTCAGGCCTCTGGCGGTGCAGCCCCCAGGGGCTTGACCGCTTTTGCAACCGTTGCTATTTTTTGGTTATCGATCGATCGGTAATCAAGAGAAATCCCGATACGGGCGCCCGTATCCGCGACGCTGCCGTTCGGCTCTTCGCCGCCCGCGGCTACGGTGCCACCGGCATTCGAGAGATCGCCGACGAAGCCGGGATCACAACTGCGGCCCTCTACCACCACATGGGCAGCAAGCAGGACCTGTTGCTGACGATCATGCGCGACGCGATGCACGAGATGGTCGCGGGCGCCCGCTCCGCCCTGGAGAACGCCGATGGCCCGCCCGAGGAACTCGCCGGGATCGCCCGTGCCCACGTCATGTACAACGGCGAGAACCTCCTCGACGCCTACGTCGGCGACGCCGAGATCCGCTCGCTCGACCCGCCCAACCGCGCTCGCATCGTCAAGCTCCGCGACGAATACGAGGCGCTCTGGGCCGAGGTGATCGCGCGCGGCTCGGCGGCGGGCGACTTCGAGATCGGCGACCAGAAACTCTTCCGCCTCGCCGCGATCCAGATGTGCAACGGCGTCACCTACTGGTACACGCCCTCCGGCCCGACGCCGCTGGCCACGATCGCCGGCGAACTGGCCGGCTTCGCCCTCGCCATGGCCGGCTCCCCGTACCGGCCGGATCTCACCACGCACCCACCGGCAGCCGCGCCCAGCGGAGAGATGGGCTGAGATGGACGGCCTCCGCGTGTATGCATTTCACGGCGGGGGCGAGATCGCCGACATGTCCGTCTTCGACCCCTTCCACCCCGAAGTCGGGACGAAGGTCGAGATTCCCTACTTCTTCTACGTAGTCGCCCACCCGGAGGGCAATGTCCTATTCGACACCGGTGGCCACCCGGCCCTGATCGACGATCCCCGGGGCCGCCTCGGCGAGGCCGCCGATGCCTTCGAGGTGACGATGGAGAAGGGAGATGACGTCGTCAGCCAGCTCGACTCGGCCGGCTTTGCGCCGGAGGACGTCGAGCACGTCGTCCTCTCGCACCTGCACTACGACCACGCCGGCGGGATCGAGTTCTTCCCCGGCTCGGCCTTCTACGCCCAGCGCCGCGAGCTCGAGTTTGCCCACTGGCCGCCGGTGTACCAGCGCGAGATCTACCTGCCCGCCGACTTCGACCACCCGGTCGAGTGGGTCGAGCTCGACGGCGAGCACGACCTCTTCGGCGATGGCCGGATCGTCGTCTTCCCCACCCCGGGCCACACGGCCGGGCACCAGTCGATGCTGGTCCAGCTCGACAGCGGCCGGACGCTGATCCTCGTCGCTGACGCCGCCTACGTGCCGCGCAACATCGAGGAGAGCGTGCTGCCCGGGATCGTCTGGAGCCCGGACGCGATGGTCTCGAGCTGGCAGCGCATCCGCGCGCTCGCCCGCCGCCACGACGCCGAGCTGATCTTCACCCACGACCTCGAGTGGCCGCAGAAGACCTCGGTGGCCCCGGAGCGCTGGTACGAGTGACCCCGGCGCCGGCGAATCGCCTCGAGGCCTCCTGGCCCCCGCTCGATTCAGCCGTCGCCGACCTGCCCGCCGACATCATCACCCTCGCCCGCGAGGCGCTGGATCGCGAGCCGAGCGAGCCGGCCTTCGTCTTCGACGACGGTACTGTCGTCACCCGCGAGCGCTTCCGCGCCGCGGTCGAGGACTTCGGCGGCTACCTCGCCGAGAGACTCGAGCCCGGCGATCGCGTCCTGATCATGCTGGAGAACCGGAGCGAGTTCATGGTCGCCTGGCTGGCGGCGAGCGCCTGCGAAGCCAGCCTCGTCTCCGTCAACACCTCGGCCGGCGAGCACGACGCCGGCCACATCGTGCGCGACTCGGCCGCCAAGCTGGCGATCTGCGGCGCCGGGCACGAGCAACTGATTCGGGCCGTGGTCGAGCCCGGCGAGACGGAGGTGGTCGTGGTCAGCGGCGCCGAGCCAAACGGCCTGGCGCATTGCGCCGGCGAGTCGGGGCCGCTGCGCCTTGCCGAGGTGAGCGTCGATCCCGGCGCGATCACCAACGTCTATTACACCTCCGGCACGACCGGCCCGCCCAAGGGCTGCATGGTCGCTCACGACTACTGGCTCCGCTTCGTCGAGCTCTACCTGGGTCTCTATGGGCTCGACGCCGATGACCGCCTGCTCTGCTGCCTGCAGTTCTTCTACAACGACCCGCCCTGGCTGTTCCTGACCTCGCTGCGCGCGGGCGCGCCGCTGGTGACGATGCGCAGGTTCAGCGTCTCGCGCTTCTGGCCGGTCGTGGCCGAGAACCGGGTCACCCGGCTCTTTGCCCTCGCCTCGATCCCGGCCCTGCTGCTCAAGGCCGAGCCGCGCGAGGAGGAGCGCCGGCAGGAGGTCGAGTTCGCCCTTCACATCGGCATCCCGGCGCAGCTCCACGCCGAGTTCGTCGAGCGCTGGGGCTTCCCCTGGGGCGAGGGCTACGGCCTGACCGAGTCCGGCCTGGTCGTTGCGATGCCGCTCGAGCACGCCAACGAGATGACCGGCTCGGGCTCGATCGGCCTGCCATGCCCCGGCGTCAGCGTCCGCCTCGCCGACGACGAGGGGCGCGAGGTCGCCACCGGCGAGCCGGGCGAGATCCTGATCAAGGCGCCGGGGATGATGCGCGGCTACCTGAACCGGCCTGAGGCGACCGCGGAGACCCTCACGGACGGCTGGCTGCACAGCGGCGACCTCGCCCGCCGCGACGAGGCGGGCTACCTCTACTTCCTCGGCCGCAAGAAGGACATCGTGCGCCGCGCCGGCGAGAACGTCGCCGCGGCCGAGGTCGAGAACGTCCTGCGCTCCCACCCGTCGGTGCTCGAGGCGGCGGTGGTGGCGGTGCCCGACGAGTTGCGAGGCGAGGAGGTCAAGGCGTACGTGGCGTTCGTCGACGATGCGAGCGTTGTCACGCCGGCGGTCCTTGTCGAGTTCTGCCGCGACCGCCTCGCCAAGCACAAGGTCCCCCGCTACATCGAGCGGCGTACGGAGCCGTTTCCCCGTACGCCCTCGATGCGGGTGAAGAAGAGCGCCCTGGTCGCGGAGGTCGAGGACCCCTTCGCCCTCGCCTGGGACCGCGACCTAGAAATGCCCGACTGGAACGAGAGAAAGTCAAAAGAGAGGTAGGAGTCAAAATGGAGTCGACGTCCAACCGCATTTCCACCCTGCGTGGGGGCTCAACGGGACTGGGAGGCGCGGTCGTGCAATCGGCGGCGTTGATCGGGCCCGCGGCGGGGGCCACGGCCGGGTTCGTGTTCATCGCAAGCGAGAGCGGCTTCGCCTCGCCATTCGCGATGGCGATCGGCATGCTGTTCTCGCTCTGCCTCGCTGTGATCATCGGCGAGTTCGCCCGCAAGCTGCCAGCGGCGGGCTCCTTCTACACCTACCTCTCGCACGCCTTCGGGCCGAAGGTCGGCTTCGTCACCGGAGTGATGCTGTTCGGTGCCTACGTCCTGCTGTTGCCGTTCCAGCTTTGCTTCTTCTCGACCTTCGTCAGCGAATACCTCGACGGCCAGGGCGTGACGATCGCCTGGCAGTGGCTCGCCGCGGCGCTGATCGTCTTCTCCGCGGTGATCACCGTCGTCGGCCTGACGCCGTCACTGCGGGTCGGGCTCTTCTTCCTTGCCTTCGAGATCCTCATCTTCGGCCTAATCGCGCTGATCGTCCTCTTCAACGGCGGCGCCGACGGTCTCAGCCTCAAGCCCTTCGACCCCTCTGAAAGCGCGCTCGGCTTCTCGGGACTGATCTACGGCCTCGTCTTCGCGATCTTCGCCTTCGTCGGCTTCGAGTCCTCGACGACTCTCGGCGAGGAGGCGCACGAACCGCGAAAGACGATCCCCCGCGCGGTGCTGGTGACGACGCTCGCGGTCGGCGCCTTCTACGTCTTGCTGATGTACGCCGGGGTGGTCGGCTTCGGCCTCACCGAATCCGGGCTGGAAGCGCTGCAGAGCGACGGCACCCCCTTCGACACCCTGGCGCGGAACTTCTCCGGCCCGTTCCTCGGCACGCTCTCGATCATCGCCGTGATGACCAGCTTCATCGCGCTCAACATCGTCACCGTGACGGCGGCCTCCCGGATGATCTTCTCTATGGGACGGGACCGGATGCTGCCGCCCTGGTTCGATCACGTCAACGACAAGGGTGCCCCGAGCCGGGCGATCATCGCGGTCGCGGCGGTCTTCCTCGCCATCACCCTGATCCTCGGCTCGATCTACGAGCCGGGTGAACTCGCCTCCTGGGCGGCCTACCTCGCGACGCTCTTCTTCATCGCCGCCTACGCCCTGCTCGGGGTCGGAGTGGTCAAGTACTACTACGAGCAGCACCGGCCCGAGTTCTCGCTCTGGCGCCACCTGATCGTGCCGATCGTCGGCCTGGTCGGCGTCGGCATCGTCACCTACGGCAACGTCCACCCCACGCCGCCGTCGCCGCTGCGCTACTTCATCTGGGCGACCCTGGCGACGATCGCGGTCGCGATCGCGATCGCCCTCTACCTGGAGCGGCGCAACCCGACCCGCCTGGTCGAGGCCGGCCAGCTCTTCGCCGCCGCGACGCCGGAGGAGGCGGACGTGCGCGACGACGTGCCGCCGTACGAACCGGGACGCCCCGACGGGCCGCCAGAGCAGCGGCACGCAAGAGGCGCGCATGGGCATGGCTGAGGGAGGCCCCGTGATGGCCGTCACCGAGGAGCGTGCCGAGGGCGTCGGGACGGTAACCCTCTTTCGCCCCGACGCCCTCAACGCGATGGACACGGCGACCTACCGCGAAGTGACGGCGGCGCTGCAGCGAATCGAGGACGACCCCGAGGTTCGCGTCGGGATCGTCACCGGGGCCGGCGGGCGCGCCTTCTCGGCCGGCGCCGACCTCAAGGAGATGCACAGCCGGGCGCCCGAGGATGCGCCCTGGGCGCCCTGGCGCGCCGAGCGCTGGGACCTCGGCCTGACGATCTCCAAGCCGCTGATCGCCGCGATCGACGGCTACGCGGTCGCCGGCGGGCTCGAGCTGGCGCTCTTCTGCGACATCCGCCTCGCCACGCCCGCCTCGCAGTTCGGCGCGCCCGAGGTCAAGTGGAACCTCCTGCACGGCTTCGGCGCGCTGCGGCTGCCGGCCGTGGTGGGTCTCGGCAACGCGATGCGGCTGCTGCTCAGCGGCGAGTTCATCGGCGCCGAGGAGGCGCTCCGCATCGGCCTCGTCAACGAGCTGGTCGCCCCGGAGGAGCTGATGCCCGCCGCGCGCGAGCTGGCGGCGACGATCGGCTCCCGCGCCGCCGACGCCGTGGCGATGACCAAAGAGCTCGCCCTGCGCGGCCTCGGCGCGCCGCTGGAGCAGGGCATGCGCCTCTACCACTCATACATGAAGGCCCTGGAGGGCTCTGAGGAGCAGCTCGAGCGCACCGGCGGGTTTGGCGGCGACGGAAAAGTGAGGGCCTGAGCGTGGCGGAGCCGCTGATCGACTTCCGGGTCAAGCTGCCGACGCGCGACACGCGCGAGCAGCCGCAGCCGCCCGTCCCCGAGGAGTACCTGCACTACGACGAGGTCTACGAGGGCTTCCTGCAGAACCTCGACTGCACGGTCGAGGACTGGCTCGAGGAAGCTGGGCGCTGCGGCGTCGACCTGGGCGTGATGCAGGCGGAGGTCGAGTGGGCTAAGCCCGGGGAGCTGAACGATCGCCTGGCGACGGTCGTCCGCGACAACCCCGACCGCGTCGCCTGCGGCTTCGGTTGCGTCGACCCCCGCGACACGATGGCGGCGGTCGAAGAGGTCGACCGGGCGATTCTCGACCTCGGCCTCAGCGGCATCGTCTTCGAGCCGGGGTTCCTCGGCCTCTCGCCGGTCGACCGCCGCTGCTACCCGGTCTACGCCCGCTGCGCCCAGCTCGGCGTGCCGGTCGGCCTCCACACCGGGATCAACTTCTCCTCGCACGGCCCGCTCGAGTTCGAGCGACCCGTCCTGATCGATCGCATCGCCTGCGACTTCCCGCAGCTGGCGCTGATCTGCCATCACGGCGGCTGGCCCTGGCCCCACGAGGCCGCCGCAGTCGCCTGGAAGCACAAGAACGTCTACCTCGAGTTCGGGGCGATCGCCCCTCGCTACATGGCTCCCGGCGCCGGCGGCGGCTGGGGCGACATCGCTCACCTGATGGACACGGTGCTGCGCGAGCAGGTGCTCTTCGGGGCCGACTGGCCGATGCTGCACTACGAGCGGGCGCTCGAGGAGATCGAGCTGCTCGGCCTGCGGCCCGAGTCGCGCGAGGCTTACCTCGGCGGCAACGCGCGGCGACTGCTGGAAAAGGTCGAGGTCACGGTCGAGACCGCGGAGGCGGGCGGGTGAGCGAGACGGTCCTTTACGAAGTCCAGGAGGGGGTCGCTCGAGTCACCCTCAACCGGCCCGACTCGCTCAACGCCTGGACGCCCGAGCTCGGCCGCGCCTACTTCGACCGCCTGCAGCAGGCCGACGCCGACCCCGAGGCGAGGGCCGTCGTCGTCACCGGGGCAGGCCGCGGCTTCTGCGCCGGGGCGGACTTCGAGTACCTGGAGGAAGTCGAGCGCAACGGCTCCCCGGCGGAGCCCGACCCGCGCCCGCAGAGCCTGCCGCGCTCGCTGCGCAAGCCGGTGATCGCCGCGATCAACGGGCCCTGCGCCGGGCTCGGGTTCGTGATGGCGATGATGTGCGACCTCCGCTTCGCGGCGGCGGGGGCGAAGCTGACCACGGCCTTTGCCCGCCGCGGCCTGATCGCCGAGTACGGCCTTTCCTGGGTCCTGCCCCGGGTCGCGGGGAGCTCCACCGCGCTCGACCTGCTGCTCTCCGGCCGCACTTTCCTCGCCGAGGAGGCAGAGCGGCTCGGCGTCGTCGACAGGCTCACGGAGGAGGGCCGCGCCGCCGGGGAGGCTCAGGCCTACACGGTCGAGCTCGCCCGCTACAGCTCTCCCGCCTCGATGGCGACGATCAAGCGCCAGCTCTACGACGACCTCATCCGGGACCTGGCCCAGGCGGACGCCGCCGCCGTCGAATACATGGAGCAGTCCTTCGAGCGTCCCGACTTCCGCGAGGGCGTCGAGAGCTTCGTCGAGCGCCGCGCCCCGGACTTTCCGCCGCTGGACAGCTAGGCACGCGCGCTGTGCTGCTTCGATGATCGATTGCCCGGGCCATAGGCCGGGCAATCGATCATCGAAAGCTCCGAACAAACGCTGAGACCGGGGGGTGGCGACCAGCGGCAGGGGTAGGCTCGCGCCGCATGCCATTTCTCTTCTTTGCCGCGATCGCGCTGGCCGGCGCCGCGATCCACCGTCATCGCGACGAGCAGCCTCGCAGCGCGGCCCGCACGCTCGAAATCTTCCTGGTCTGGTGGATGGTGGTCGCCGTCGGCATCGCCGCGATCTTCGGAGCCATGTTCCACTTCTTCGATGGCCCCGACACGGCGCGGGAAATCGGCTTCACCAATGGCGACGGCGGCTTCCAGACCGAGGTCGGCTTCGCCGACCTCGCGGTTGGCGTCCTCGGTGTCCTCTGCACCCGCTTCCGCGACGGCTTCCTCCTCGCCGCCGTGATCGCCGTCTCGATCTGTTACCTCGGCGACGCCTATGGCCACATCCACCAGGCCGCGATCCACGACAACCACGCCAGCGACAACACGGGCCTCGTCCTCTGGGCCGACTTCATCGTTCCCCTGGCCGCGATCGCGCTCTACGCCCTGTGGCGCCGTGCAGCGAGCGCGACTCGACGTCCCGCACCGGCGTCGTAGCCCTCCCGGGCACTCGACTCCACTACGTTGAGCTGAGATGGCCGATCGATTCCAACCCCTGCACGGGCGCTGCATGTGCGGCGCGGTCAGGTTCAGCGTCGGTGCACCGCTGCTCGGCGCCCTGTACTGCCATTGCCGGCGCTGCCAGCGCCGCTCCGGAACCTCGCACTCGATGACGGCGCTCTGCGCGCCTGGGTCCTTCTCCGTCACCGAGGGCGAAGAGCAGCTCCGTGCCTGGGACCCCGGCGATGGTTGGGTCAAGTCCTTCTGCTCGACCTGCGGCAGCCACACCCACACGACGAATCCGGACGACCCCAACCTGGTGGCAGTGCGGCTGGGTTGCGTCGAAGGCGATCCGGGCGTCAGGCCCTCCGCCCACCAGTTCACCACCTACGCGATCCCCTGGGAGCCGATTCCCGACGATGGCCTGCCGCGCTTTTCCGAGCGACTCGGCGAATGACCGAAGCTCCAAAGGAATCGGCAGCCAAGCGCTTTCTCGCCTCCGCCCGCCGGCTCAACCGCCACCCCCGCCTGGTGGAGCCGGCGCGGCTGGCGCGCGAGCGTGCCATGGGCGACGACGAGTTCGTCGACCGCCTCTCCACCGCCCGCGGCCGCCCAGCCGACCTCGCCGCCCGCCAGCTCGTCACCCATCGCGGCAAGGACCAGGGGCTGCTCGGCGAGCTGGGGATGACTGCCCTGCAGGCCTGGCAGCGGCTCTCCGAGTCGCAGGACCGCGGCCGCGGCAAGGTCGACGTTGCGATCCTCTTCACCGACTTGGTCGGCTTCTCGAGCTGGGCGCTGGAGGCCGGCGACAAGCAGGCGATCGGCCTGCTGCGCCAGTTCAGCGAGAGCGTCGAGCCTGCGGTCGCCTCAAATCAGGGGGAAGTGGTGAAGCGGCTCGGCGACGGCCTGATGGGTGCCTTCTGGGACAGTGGCAGCGCCGTCGAGGCAGCCTTCGCCGCGCAGGAGCGGATGCGAGAGATCGAGGTCGACGGCTATCGCCCGCTGCTGCGGACAGGCATCCACCTCGGCCGCCCGCGCAAGCTCGGCGGCGATTACTTCGGGGTCGACGTCAACATCGCCGCCCGTCTCGCCGAGGCTGCGAAGCCGGGTGAGGTCCTCGTCTCCGGTGTCGTTCTCGAGGCACTCGACGACAACGCCATCGTCGCCAAGCGGCGGCGCTTCCGCGCCAAGGGCGCCCCCGGCGACCTCATCGCGCACGCGGTGCAACGGCGCTAGCGGCGAGGCCCGGCTAGGAGAGCAGCAACTGCTCGCCCTGGGCTCCCGCCCAGTCCTGCGCGCCCTCGAGCTCGAGCAGGTAGCGCTTGCGCTCGAGACCGCCAGCGTAGCCGGTGAGCTGGCCTTCCTTGCCGAGGACCCGGTGGCAGGGAACGACGATCGAGAGAGGGTTGCGGCCGACGGCGCTCCCCACATCACGCGCCAGGACGGGGTCGCCAAGCTCTCGCGCCATCTCCCCGTAGGTCGTTGTCTGCCCGTACGGGATCCGTTCGATCAACTCCCACACCCGCCGCTGAAAGTCATCTCCGGCGACGCTGGTCTCCAGCTCGAATTCGGTTCGCCTGCCGGCGAAGTACTCAGCAAGCTGCTCTTCCGCGCGCTCGAAGCCAGACTCCGCTCGGACACCGAAAGCCTCCGGCGGTGGCATGTGCCAATGACCAGGGAAGTAGAGCCCGCTGAGCACCGCGCCGCGGGCGACGAGCGTCAGCTCCCCGAACGGAGAGTCGATGGTGGTGTGCGTCGCAAGCATGCCAATCCCCTCATTGCTGCCGTCATCCATATAAACGCCCCGATCGGCGCCTTCGTGAGATTCCACCCCTGAGAGCATTTTGCGCGCAGGCGGAGCACACTGTTGCGATGGCTGAGAGCCCGCTCCTGATCACGATCCCGATCAGCCATTACTGCGAGAAGGCCCGCTGGGCGCTCGACTGGGCGGGCATCGAGTACCAGGAGCGGGCGCACCTCCAGGTGATCCACTGGGTTCCCGTCAAGCGCGCCGGCGGGAAGAAAACCGCGCCCGTGCTCGTCTGGGGAGACCAGGTCTTCGCCGACTCGGCGGACATCGTCGAGGAGGCGAGTGCACGGGGGCAGCCCGGTCGCTCCCTGTTTCCCGACGATCCAGCGGCCGCGGCCGAAGTCCGCGGGCTGCAGCGCGACTTCGACGAGCGCCTCGGGCCCGAGGGGCGCCGCTGGATGTACTTCAACCTGCGCGGCCGCCGCGACATCGCGATCGCCTACGCCTGCGCCGGCGTACCCGCCTGGCAGCGCCGCGGCCTGCCCCTGGCCTACCCGTTCGTCGCCCGGGTCATCGACCGCTATCTCGACATCACTCCCACCAGCGCCGAACGATCCGAGGCGACGGTCCGCGCGGTCTTCGACAGCGTCGCCGAGCGGCTCGGCGACGGCCGTCCCTACCTCTGCGGCGAGCGCTTCAGCGCCGCCGACCTCACCTTCGCCTCACTGGCAGCATCAGTGCTGATGCCCCCCGAGTACGGCGTGCCCCTCCCCCAGCCAGAGGAGCTCCCATCGCCCATGGCGGCCAAAATCAATGCGTTCCGCGCCCACCCAGCCGGGGAGCACGCCCTGAAGGTGTTTCGCGAGGAGCGAAAGGCCAGCAATTCATGACCCAAGCAGTTCCACTTTTTAGAGTGGTTCGAATTTAGTACCACAAATTTCTCTTTTCACTGGTAGCTTGGCCGCTCCCATGGCCTCTTTATCTCAAAAGGCTTCAGCGGCGAAGAGAGCACTGCTCGTACTGCTGCAATTGGTGCTCTACATCTTGTTCCAGGCCGGTACAGCGGAAGCCGCCGCGGAAAACGGAACCATCAGCACGTCCGGTCCCCTGACTCGAATTCAGGTAACTCCCGAACTGAATTGCGCAGTCGAACACGCCGGAGACGTTGACCCGGAGTTCTTTGGCGACAGCGCCTGCGGCACGTTGGTCGCGGTGCAAGGGCAACTCTATGGCCCAGCCTCGATTCCAGCGGGAAGCGGTACTGGGAGCAGAATCCCATGGAGCAGCGAGGGCCAAACCTCCGGCGGCTCCGGGACCGTTGTCAACCCATACCGTGTCGTGACCGAAGTCGACGGCGGAGGCCTCGACCTGACTCAAACCGATACATACGTGTCCGGCTCCGAGTCATATGGCACTCGCGTGTCGATAGAAAACACCACAAGCTCAGCGCTGACGCTGACGCTCTACCGTGCGGGCGACTGCTACCTGCAAAACAGTGACTATGGCTACGGCACCGCCGACCCTCAGGCGGGTGCGGTGGCCTGCAGCGCCGGAACCGAGCCGGGAAGCAGGATCGAGCAATGGGCGCCGCTTACTTCCGGCTCCCGCTACTACGAGTCGTTCTACGGCAGCGTTTGGGCCGCGATCGGCAGCGAGCAACCCTTTCCCGATACCTGCGACTGCGATACCTACCAGGACAACGGCGCCGGCCTTTCCTGGACGACGACAATCCCCGCCGGTGGCACCAGGTCCTTCTCACATCTCACCGCATTCTCACCCACCGGAGAGCAGGTCGAGGACTCCGACGGCGATGGGTTTCCCGATTCCTGGGAGGAACCGGATGGAGGCGTCGACACGAACGGCGACGGCAATCCCGACTTTCGGCTGTCCTCGTTTGGGGCGACACCGGACCGGCCGGACATCTTCGTTCAGGTGGGATGGATGAGGACCCACTCTTGCCTCCTCTTCTTCTGCTCGGACACCAACCGTCGCCCCTCTCTCGCCGCCCTCAGGGACGTGCAGGACGCGTTTTCCGAACACGGCATTCGACTGCACATAGACGCCGGGCCCAACAGCCTCATGAACCCCGACACCGGAGCGACCTGGGGCAAACTGAGCCGGGGAGGCGGCTCGGTGGACGGGCCGTCGAGGATTTCCGGCTGGAACGGCACAACTGGTGACTTCAACTGGAAAGCCGCCTTCGATGGCTATCGCAACACGCTCCTGCCGGCGGAGCGCAGGCGCCTCTTTCACTTCGCGCTCTACGTCGGCAGCTTCAACCCCGAAGGCAACAGCGGCCTCGCCAGGCCCGGGAAAGGGGATGGGTTCGCCGGGGCAGACCTGATGGTGGCACGCGACGTCTTCAACGCCACGCGCATCGCTGAGGCGGGGACCTTCATGCACGAGCTGGGGCACAACCTCGGGCTCACCCACGGTGGCTCGATCGCCGAGGAAAACGTCAACTACAAGCCCAACTATCCCTCAGTGATGAACTATTGGTGGCAATTCTCCGGCACCTATAAGAACAGCCAACTGGGGTTGCTCGACTACTCCGAGGGGACCTTGGAACCGCTTGACGAGTTCTTCCTCAGCGAGAGCGGTGGGCTCGAGCCTGACAGCGCGGCCTCGGACATCGCAACGAAGTGGTCCTGCCCCAATAGGTCGGTCCGCGGCCCGTCTCCGTCGATGTTCGATGTCGACTGGAACTGCAGCGGCAAAATCGACGCCGGCACGGACGGCACCAACATCAACAACCCGGCCTTTGCCTCGTTCGACGATTCGACGCTGGAAACGATGCATGACCATGACGACTGGGGATCGCTGGTCTTCGATGGCGGGGGAGCGCTCGGTGGCGCCGGCGATCCCGCTTCGGCGCTTGACGAAGCGCCGGTCGAAGAGGCGGAAACCGCGGAGCTGAAGAGCGCCGCCGGTGATCTCCATACCGTTGAGCTGAGCGGTCCCGAACAGCTCTCGATCCAGGCGAGCACCGCGGCACCGGTCAACCTCACGATCACCAATCACCACGGCGGAACGCGCACTTACGATCTAGACACCAGCACCGAAGGCCTGTCGCTAGCGGGGCTCCCGGGGCAGGTCACTCTCGCGGGCAACGAAACCCGAACCCTGCCGGCAACACTGAGCGCAGGCGCTCCTAGCGACTCAGCCTTCTTTGAGGTCGACGCCAGCTCCGGAGAACCGATCGACGCCGACTCCGCGGTCGCAGAAGTATTCGTCGTCGCCCACGAAGTCGCTGACCAGCCTGGCCGTGCACGCAGCTCATCCCTCGGCGCGACCCGAGCGAAAGGTACCCCCCCGAGGGTGTCAATCCTCAGCCGCAAGGCCAGGCTGACGAAGTCGGGCAAGGCCAAGATCAAGCTCTCCTGCGGTGCCGGCGAAGGACGGTGCGCAGGAAGGCTGGCGCTGGCCCGCCGCGCCCCGTCCCGCGCCAAGGGTGGCAAGCATAGGAACGGTGCGCGCTGGTCCACCGTCGCGTCGGCGCCCTTCTCGATCTCGGCCGGCAACACAGCCAACGTCTCGCTGACCCTGCCGCCATCGGTTCGAAACCTCGTCGCGTCCACCCGCAGCCTGAGCTTCCGGGCGACCGCGGCGACAAGCGTCAACACGTCGCACCGGCAGGTTTCCCTCAAGTAACTTCGCCTGCGGGGGCGCCGGCGGCTAGCGGCGCCGCGGGTCCATCGCGCGGGAGATCACCACGCGCTGGATCTCGTTGGTGCCCTCGTAGATCTGGGTGATCTTGGCGTCGCGCATCATGCGCTCGACCGGGTACTCCTTGACGTAGCCGTAGCCGCCGAGGACCTGGATCGCCTCGACCGTTACGCGCATCGCGTTGTCGGAGGCGAAGAGCTTCGCCATCGAGGTGTGCTTGGCGAGGCCGGGATCGTTGCGATCGGCCATCGCGCAGGCCTTGTAGAGCAGCTCGCGGGCGGCGGCGGTGCCGGTCTCCATCTCGGCCAGCTTGAACTGGATCGCCTGCAGGTCGAGGATCGGCTTGCCGAAGGCGACCCGCTCGGAGGCGTAGCCGGTCGCGTAGTCGGTCGCCCCCTGGGCGATGCCGACCGCCTGCGCCGCGGCGCCGAGGCGGGTCCTTTCCAGCGTGCCGAGGGCGACCCCGAGGCCGCGGCCGACCTCGCCGATCACGTTCTCGGCCGGCACCCGCACGTCGTCGAAGACCGGCGAGCCGGTGGGCGAGCCGCGGATGCCGAGCTTGTGCTCGAGCTTGCCGATTGAAAAACCGGGCCTGTCGGCCTCGACCATGAAGGCGGTGATCCGCCGCTTTTCGCGGTCGGTGACGGCGAAGACGACGTAGAAATCGGCCACGCCCGCGTTGCTGATCCAGTTCTTCGAGCCATTGATCACCCATTCGTCGCCGTCGAGCTCGGCATGGGTCCGCATCGCCGCCGGGTCCGAGCCCGCCTCCGGCTCGGAGAGGGCGAAGGCGGGCGTCCACTCGCCCGTGGCGCAGCGCGGCAGCACCCGCTGCTTCAGCTCATCGCTGCCGAAGAGCCGGATCGGCAGCGACCCCAGCTCCTGCACCATCAGGATCAGGGCGCTGGAGGCACAGGCCTTGGCGATCTCCTCGACCGCCATCTGCAGCATCAGCGTGCCGGTCCCGGTGCCGCCGTACTCCTCCTCGAAAGGCAGGGCGAGGATGTCGTGCTCGGAAAGCAACTCGCGCACGTCGCGCGGGTATTCGGAGCGCTCGTCGATCTCGGCGGCGCGCGGCGCGATCCGCTCGCGGGCGATCTGCCCGATCGTCTCGCGGAAGTCGAGCAGCTCCTGCGGGATCGCGTAGACGTCGGTTCCGGTGCTCGCGTCGCTCATCGGCGCCCGGGACCGTACTGGGAGTCGCGCCGCGCTGCGTCCCAGCGCCGGCGCGACTCTTCATCCGGCGCTAAGACCGATGCTTCTTCTTGTGCTTCTTGGGTTTCTTGTGCTTCTTGACGCAGACCTTGCGCCCGTGGCGTTTGACCTTCTTAAGTCCCTTGCGGCACGTGAGCGCTTTGGGTTTCGCCTTTGGGCGCACCGGGGGCACGACCTGGGGTGCGGGCGGCGTGACGATCGGGGTCGAGCCCGGTTTGCTCAAGCGCGCGTTGATGCCGGTTGTAGTGCTGGGCGCGGTAACCGAGACCGCGGCAGCGGCATTCGGGTCTGCGGTTTCGTTGTAGTAACGGGTTTCGTAGCCAAAGAATTCAGCAAAGAACCCGACCTGGTAGGTGCCGGTCGCAAGGCCTTTGACCAGGTAGTAGCCGGCCGGGTCGGCAAAGGTGCAGCCACCAGGCCTCACGGGCGAGGTCACGCAGACGAGTGCTTCTTCCACCCCGGGGCCGCTGGCGGCGTCGGTGACCCGGCCTTCGATTCCGCCCCCGGCTTTCATTTCCGCGTCGACGCCCGAGACTGTTCCGCCAGCCACGATCGAGACCGGGTCGGCGTCTTCGTAAGTCGAGGCGGCGTTGAAGAACTGCGTGGCGTAGCCGAAATCGGAAGCCCAGAATTCGACTACATAGCTTCCGTCCGCAAGGCCGCTGAGTGCGTATTCCCCACCCGGCCCCGTTTCGACACAGTCGAGGATTTCGAATTCGACCGGATCGAGGGCACAGGCTTCGACTTCTTCGATGCCGGCTTTGCTCACCGCGTCGACGACTTCACCTTTGATCGTTCCTGCGGCCGACGCCGAGCCGGTGGCAGCGAAAAGCGAACAGGCCGCCATCGCCAGTGCACACAGCAGTCCGATCCTTGGACGAGAAATCATGGGTGTCCTCCCGGTCGAATGACCCGGCGCACTTTATAGATATTTGAGTAGTCCGCTCCAGGAACCTACGAATTACCTACTCGCTCTCAGTCACTCGGAGCGAGACCAGGCGCCAGGGGCCGCGCCGCCAGCGCTTCGCGCGCCTCGCGGTCGAGCTTCGCCACCACCTCGGCGGCGGGGCGGGCTTCAGCCAGCCCGTGCGCCTCGCCGGCCCAGAGGTTGATCACGTCCGGATTGCCCGTCTTGCGGCCATGGGCTCGCAGCGGCGAGACGAGGTGGTGGACCTGGGGGTAGGCGAGCGGCGCGGCGGCGCTGTGCTCACCCTGCAGGCGGTTGACGATCCCGCGCGCCAGCCGTCCGGAGAAGGCGCGGGTGAGGCCGGTCGGCCGGGCCGAGGCAAGCGCCTCCCGGTGGGCGGGCGAGGTGCCCGCCTCCGGGCAGAGCATGAACGCGGTGCCCAGCTGCGCCGCCACGGCGCCCGCGGCCAGCACGGCGGCGATTCCGGAGCCGGTTGCGATCCCGCCGGAGGCGACCAGCGGCAGCCCGGCCTCCGCGCGGACGAGCTGCAGCAGGGCCAGCAAGCCGTACTCGACCCGCTCGGGACGATCGACGAAGGAGCCCCGGTGCCCCCCGGCCTCGGCGCCCTGCACGACGAGCGCATCGGCACCGGCTCGGACCGCAATCGCCGCCTCCTCGGGATCGGTGACGGTCACCCACACCTCCGCGCCGGCCGCCTGGAGCTCGTCGATCAGCCCCTCCTCCGGACAGCCGAAGGTGAACGAGACGACTGCGGGCGGGTCCGCCACCAGCGCCGCGCACTTCGCCTCGAACTCATCGTCGTCGAATCGGGGCTGACCGAGATCGACCCCCGCTTGCTCGGCAAGGGGCGCAAGCCGCCGCGCGTAGGCCTCGACTGCCTCCGGGGCCGCGGGAGCGCCGGGCGGCATGAAGACGTTGACGCCGAAGGGGCGCCCCGTTTGCTCGCGCAGGTTGGCGATCTCCTCGCGAACTTCCCCCGCCGACCTGTAGCCGGCGGCGAGGAAACCGAGGGCGCCTGCCTCGCAGACGGCGGCCGCCAGGGCGGGGGTCGAGGGGCCTCCGGCCATTGGCGCCTGAATGATCGGTACCGGGAAATCCACAGCGCAGTTCTACTACCCGCGCCTAACGAGCGCACCGCGGACCCGCCCGGACCTGCTTTTGGTGCGATCCGGGCGGATCATGAATTAGTCGTCGACTAGAGATTGCTAATGCTGAATTTCAGGCCTTCATGTTCGCCCGTCAGGAATAGCCAAGTGCTACCTAAAATGACGGTTTTATGTTCTTCGGTTTTGCTGATCACCCACAGTTCGGCTCCCGGGCCGACTTCCGATAAGTGTTTAACCAAATGCGTTAAAGCCAGGTTTTCGCAATCTTTGAACACCATTTTCCCAATTACTGGAATTTTGGTACCCAGCGAGCACGTCGCGGAAAATTCGAATACCGCAAATACTTCACCTTCGTCAGGTAAGACTTTTACCAAGTCTTCTCCAGCAATTCCTAAGAAGGCTAAGCCATGACCTGCCTTGCTAACGATCGTACCCGCGCCATCGACTGCATCTTTCGGCGTACATTCTGGAGATGCGACGCCGTTGAGGGTCGTCGTGCAGCCGCTGTATAAGATTTTGGAACCTTTAACAGCCCCTTCGGCTTCGCCGACGCTCCCGTTTGCCAGCAGCTTGGCATTGATCAATTTGACTGTGGTGCATGTGAATAAGACTTTGACTTTAAGGATTTCGGTGTGCAGGATATGTACAGACTCCGCTTCGGCGCCGAGCGACGCGTGTAAGACTGCACCTTCTTTGATTTCACCTTTTCCATTTAAAATTAACCACTTGGCGCCGGTCGTCGCCTGCGCTGCGGCACTAAATGCCGTCAGCCCCAGCACCACGGCGCAAAGGCCCAGCAGTCCTAGCTTTGTACGGGTCATTTCTTGATTCCTCTCACTTTGAGTTACGGGTTTTCGAGAAAGGCTTAGGAGCAGCGCGCTCCGGAGAAGATCAGGTCAAGCGCCCGCTCCTGCGGATGCTCTCAGCGCCCGCCGTTTCACTGCCCATGGGCACGACCCACTGTCAGGTGGCACTGCATGACGGACATGGTTCCTCTCCTGCCTCGGGGACTGGTTTCGAGACGGAATATTCCCGAAGCTGACTTAAGTCGTACCAGAGGGCTTTTGGGTTTTCAAACCGTGGTTTCGCCTAGACATGAGACTCCAGTCAGTCTCTAGATCGCAGCGGCTGCAAGCGCGTCTTTTCGACCCGGGCGAGCTTGCGCTTGAGGCGCTGGAACTGGGCCTCCTCGCGCTGGGAGCGTTCGTAGCCTTCGAAGGCGAGGTTCTTCTTCTCCAGCGGGTCCGTCTTCAGGTCGTACATCTCCCACTGCGGCGGCTTCGGGTTCTTCTTGCTCGTGTCGTAGTACTTGGCGAGCTTCCAGCGGCCTTCGCGGATCGAGACGATGTGGTTCGGGGGTTTCGGGTAGGGGCCGTTCTTCTGCCCCGACTGGAAGTCGTCGTAGGTGAAGACGACGTAGTCCTGGACCGGCTTCGCCGTCTTCGGCTTCAGCACCAGCTTCGAGTAGTCCACCCCCTGCCAGTTGGCACGGGTCGACTTGGGAGCGCCGGCGAGGCTGGCCAGGGTGGGCAGGAAATCGACGTGGGAGACCAGCGCGTCGGTGCTCTGCGGCGACGGGTAGAGCTTCGGGTTGGAGTAGACGAGCGGCACCCGCGTCGCCTCCTCGTAGAAGTTGAAGTTCTTCTGGCGCATGCCGCCGTGGGTGAGGCCCATCTCGCCGTGGTCTGCGGTGCGGACGATCAGCGTGTCGTCGTAGAGGCCCGCCTCTTCCAGTTTGTTCAGCACGTTGACTATGTAGTTGTCGGAAGAGCGCATCAGGTTGCCGTAGTAGTTGAGGTAGGCGCGCTTTTCCGCCTCGGTCCGCGGCTTGCCGGTGAGGTTGAAGATCTTGAGGAACTGTTCCTGCGCCGAGGGCTTGGTCGAGAGGTCTTCTTCGTTGGTCGCCGGCACGCCGATGTCGCCCTGCAGCCAGGACTTGTCGTAGCCGGCTTCCTGGAAGGTTTTGCTCGGGTAGAAGAGGACGTCGTGCGGGTTGACCAGTGAGATGACCAGGAAGAAGGGCTGCTGCTGGGCCGCCGCCGAGCTGAGGTACTGCATCACTCCCTCGTCGCCCGCCTCCGGCGAGCCGACCGATTCGATGAAGCGGCCGTCGTTGTCGACGAATCCGCCGCCGGCCTCGGGGACGCTCTGGTTGGCGCCTGCGTCGGGCGGGTTCCAGCGGCTGAAGCCGTAGCGCTCCAGGTCGGAGGGCTGCGCGTTTTCCTTCTGCGCCGGCTTGGAGCAGTGCCACTTGCCCTTGTAGATGACGTTGTAGCCGGCGGCTTTCATCACCGTGGCCAGGTTCGAGAGGGCCGGCGGCCGCGGCAGCTCCACCTGGTACGGGTATTCCGGGAAGGGCATGTCTTCCTCGAGCGTGTACTTGACCCCGTGCTGGGCCGGGAAGTAGCCCGACATCAGGGTCGAGCGGGCCGGCGAGCACATGCAGGCGTTGGTGAAGGCGCGTTCGAAGCTGACCCCGTGCTGGCGCAGCCGCCGCATCCCCGGCAGGTTCTGCCGCAGCCAGTTGGGCGGGAAGTGCTGGATCGCCCGCTCCTGGTCGGTGAGGATGAGGACGATGTTCATCCCGGCGACGTTGCGCCTGCCCCCCTTCCCGGCCCCGAGCGCCCGCTCGACCCCGGCACCCTGAGCCAGCAGCGCCGCGGCGGCTGCGCTGGCGCCAGCGCCAAGCACCTGCTTGCGGGTCAGTCCGCCCTGCTCGTCGCCGTCCCGCCGCTCGTCCCGCTCGCTCATCGGTTCCTCCTGAAGACGCCGACCGCGTCGCTTTCGAATGCGGTCGAGTAGAGATAACGGCCGTCGGGGCTGAGCGCGATCGAGCTGACGCCCTTCAGCGCCCGGGCCGGCGTGCAGTCATGCAGCGAGGGCGGGCCCAGGCAGCCGGCGGCGCCCGGCTTCTGCGCGACGGAGCCGGCCTTGCCGCGGTTGAGGACGGCGATCGCCCCAGTCTTGAAGGCGGCGACGTAGGCGTTCTTGCCGTTGGGCGAGAACGCCAGGCCCTCGGGCGCGAGCAGGGCGCGGCCGAAGGAGCAGCCGGCCGAGCGCAGGAAGATCAGGCAGCCCTTGGTCCCTTCCATCTGGGCCAGGGCCCCGCTGGAGCTGTTGCGGGAAAAGGAGGTGACGCTGTTGCTGAACAGCGAGGTGACGTAGGCCCCGTCGCCGTCGGGACTGGCCGCGACCGCGTTGGCCCCGGCGAGCTGGCGACCGACGGTGCAGCCGGTCAGTGCGCTCTCGACGATGCAGCCGCTGCCGTCACTCGCCTGCGCCAGGGCGCCCGTGGCGGGGTCACGCGAGAGGGTCACCACCGCGTTCGAGAGTGCCGTCGCGGCGTAGACATTGGCGCCGTTGGGGCTGATCGCCAGGCCCTCGACCGAGTCGAGGGCGATGCCGGTGGTGCAGCCCGCGGTTGCCTCGGCGATGCAGGCGGCGCTGCCCGCCAGCTGCGCCAGCGCCCCCGTGGCCGGGTTGCGGGCGAAGGCGGCGACGGAGTTGCCGAAGAAGGAGCCGACGTAGACGTTGTTGCCGTCGGGACTGACGACCACGACGTCGGGGGCGAGGAGCGCCAGGCCGGAGGCGCAGCCGGGAACCGGCAGGCCGGAGATGCAGCCCGCGAGCGGCGGCGGCAGCTGGCGCAGCGCTCCCGTCTTCGGGTTGCGGGCAAAGGCCGTGACCGAGTTGCCGGCCCGCGAGGTCGCATAGGCGTTGCGCCCGTCGGGACTGATCGCAACCGAGTTCGGTTCGTCGAGGCCGATCGCGCCCGCGCAGCCGAAGGCACGCTTGGCGGCGACGCAGCCCGCCGTCTTCCCCGCCTGCCTGAGGACGCCGGCCTGGCGGTCCCGGGTGAAGATCGCGATCGCGTCGCTCTTCGAGGATGCGACGTAGACCTGCCGCCCGTCCGGGCTGACCGCGATCGCCCGCGAGCCCATGAAGGGGCCCGGCCCGTTGAGCGCCCGCGCCCGGCCGCAGCTGCCCGCCTTGGCGGAGCGGTCGACCAGGCAGCCGTGCTTGCCGGCGAGCTGGACCAGCGTCCCCGGCTGCGAGCGCTTCGGGTTCTGCTGTGGCGATTGCGGGTGTTTTGGCGCCTGCGGCTTCGGTGCCGCGTGGGCGCCGCCGGCGAGCGCAAGCACGGTGAGGGCAGCCGTCACCGCGGATATGCGCCTTGCCCCATTCACCGCGGCCAACCTATGCGGCCCGGCGGACACCTCCGCCCGCCGGGCCTCCCAGGTTCAGTGCTTGCCGGGCATCAGGTCGCCCACCACGCCGATCCGCAGCCCCAGCCACGGGTAGGTCGCGGTGAAGAAGGTGTTGTCCTGCGGCTGCAGGCCGACCGCCGAGAGCCAGAGCTGGTAGGCGGGCGCGTTGGAGATTCCGCCGTGCAGCCGCCGCCAGACCCGCTTGCCCCTGACCCCGAACGGGGGCGCCGTGATCGTGTCGGTCCACTCGACCGCGTTGCCGCCCTGGTCGAGCGTGCCCCAAGGCGAGAGGGTGCCGGCCTGGCCAACCGTGCCGAGGCTGCTGGTGTAGGCCTTTCCATAGCTTTCGGCCGGCAGGCCGAAGGGATTGTCGGCCGCGCAGGCTTCCGCCGTCTGGTTCGAGGGACACCAGCTCGGGGGCGGAGTGGTGGCTTTCGGGTTGTGGTAGATCGCCAGGGGCTGGGTCGAGGAGTTGGTGACGTCCCCTGTCGCGGGGTCGAGCGCCGCTTCCTTGGGCGCCATTTCTTCGGAGCCGAAAAGGCCGGGGTTGGTCGGGTACTGCCAGTAGGAGTAGGTGCCGTGGCCGGTCGGGTCGTAGTAGGCGGCCTTGATCCACTCGTTCTGGCTGGGGATTACGAAGCCCTTCTTCTTCGTGCGGGCCGTCTTCGGGTTCCGCATGTCGTACATCCCCCGCTCCGTTTCGGGCGAGAGGCGCACCCGGTAGAGGGTGAAGCCGTAGGGGCCTTCGGTGCCGCTGCTCTTGGCCAGCAGCTTGCCGTTGTAGAGCGAGTTGGCGAAACGCGCCGAGCGCAGGAAGTTGGCGAACCCGTAGGGCTTGCCGGCCCATTCCGGCGCCGCCAGCGAATAGTGCTGGCCGGCCGGAGCACCGGCGTTGAAGTTGACCTGGCCAAAGCGGGGCCAGGCCGCCCCGCTCTCGTTTTCGCTGTAGAGGCCGTGGCGGTTGCGGCCGAGCGGGTCGGCCGTGTTGAGAAACGCCACCCACTGCCCAACCGTCACCTCGAGCTTGCCGATTCCGTATTCGTAGCCGACCCTGCCGACCATCATGCACTTGCGCCCGCGCTTCTTGCTCTTCGGCTGCGGCGCTTCCGCGCAATTGCGGTAGATCGCGTTCGTGAAGGGCACGATGGCCGCTGCCGGATTGCCCGGGGCACCCACCTCCATGGCCTTGAAGGTGAGGACAGGGGGCGCCGACTTCTTGGCCAGGGCACCCGCCGGCAGGGCGAGGGCAACGAGGGCCAAAACGATCAGGGCCGGCGCCAGGCGCCCGCGGAAGGCGCTAAGCGCCGGGTGAGCTTGCATGACCCCTCCCTTCGCCAGGATTGGATCGATTCCCTTTCGCGGTGCGTCCGTCTCCCCCAACAGGGAGGATGTGCGGGTGCCCGCACCGCACCGCCAGAAAAGACGCGAGAGGCCCGACTACGGCTGGGTGATCTCCTTCGGCTGCAAAACCACCGGCACCCTGCGCCGCCTCAAGGTCGACACCGACCCCGCCTCCGACACCAGCCCGGTCGAGATCCCCTGCCCCTGCGGGGAGACCCACCGCACCACCGTCTCCCCCTACCGCCGCCGCCGCGCCGCCGACGAGCCCTTCGACGTCGAGGTCACCTCGCTCGACGAGCTGCGCTGATTCGGGTCCGGCTATTCCGCTTCGCCGCCGCAGGCCGGCTGGCTGCTGCCGAAGGCCACGCAGAAGAGTTCCACCATGTCGGTCATGTGCTGGTTCAGCCTCGCCAGGGAGGCGGTCATTTCCTTGCCGTTGGCGGCCGTCGCTTCGAGCGCGCCGCTCATCTTCGACATCGAGTCCCGCATCGCCGCGATCCCTTCGCTCGCTTCCTTCGAGGAGGCGCTGGTGGCGCCGATTCCGCCTTCCAGCCGCTTCATCACCCGGACCATCCCCAGCGTGCTCTTCCTCGTGGCGCTCATGTTGCGTCCCATCGCCACCATCCCCCTCGACATGCTGCTGGTGCTGGCGACCATGGTGCCGAGGCCGCCCGACATCTGCGCCAGCTGCCCCTGCACGCCGCCGAAGCTGCGGATCGAAGCGCCCATCGCCCCGATCTGCTCGGCGACGCCTTCCTGCGCCGCGCCCAGCCCCTGCAGCCCGACCAGCTGCGAGCGCATCCCGTTGAGCGGAACCGTCATCGACCGCGAGAGCCGCCGCATCTGCCTGGTGAGCACGGAATTGCTCGTTCCCTGCACCGGCGGCGGAAGGGTTGAGGTGACCGGGGCAGCGGCGCGCTGCGGTGGCCGGCCGGCGTCGGCCAGGCGCCAGAGCTGAACGTTGGTGACGACGAGGAGGAGGACGACGGCGCCTGCGAGCACGGCGAGCAGGGCCTTGTCGGCTTCGCGGTCTCCCCCGCCCCTTGCTGTCGCCGTGGCGGTCACCGCGCCTCGCGGCTGGGCTGCAGCGAGAGGAGCCGGCGACGGAGGTGGATCCGCACCTCGCTCACGCCAAGGCGCTCTTTCATCGCCAGCCGTTCGCTGGTCACGAGACGCGTGGCGGGCGAGATCCACAGCGTCATCGCCTGGGCCCCGCTCACCGCCCCCCTGTATGAGACCGAGGACTTGACGCCGGTCACCTTCAGCTGCCTGCCGCCGGCGCGGAAAAGGCGCTGGCCTAGCCCGGTGACGCTGTAGGAGCCGCTCGTGCGGCCGCTGAACTGGCCCGACCACTGCGAGCCGGTATTGCTGCCGAAGAGGACGGCGGGGACGGGCCGCACTTCCTCGGAATGGCCGAGCGCCTCGACCCGCAGGCCGACAAGGAAGAGTTCGTTGCCGCGGATCACATAGGTCTCCGTGTTGGCCAGCCGCTCGGTGTAGCGCTTTTGCATGCGAAAGCAAGTGAGGCCGGGCAGGTGCCTCGCCTTGGTCACGATCAGCTCGGTGACCTCGGGCAGGTTTTTGACCCGCACCGCTTCGCTTGGGATCCCCGACCTGCCGCGGGTGCGGTAGAGGTAGGTGCCGGGAGTGGGCGGCAATTGCCTTTTCGGCCGGCGGGAGCCCTGGGCCGGGCTGCCCGCCGAGTCGCGCCCGGCGCCGCAGCTCTTCGCCGAGGGGACGGCCGGCGGGGCGATCGCCGCGGGGCGGGCCTGCGTGGCCGCCGAGCCGCAGCCGGCCAAAGCCAGCGCGGCGCCGGCGCAGGCGAGCGCGACCGCCAGGGCCCGCAGGCGCGGCGCTCGCGCTCGACCCCCTGGAGCAGGACCTTGCATCTGCCCGTCCCGGCTATGGCGCCGTGACCGCCCAGGTACCGACGGCCGCCGCTTTGCTCGTCCCCCTGAAGGTGAGCAGCGCCCCGCTCACCCCGGAGAACGCTTCCGCCAGCGCCAGGCCCTGGTTTTCGGCCGTGTAGAGGCAGAGGTTGCCTTTGGCCGCGAGGGGAAGCTGAACGCTGCCGGGGCATTCGGCCGCGTGTTCGCTCCCTTCTTTCCCTTCCGCGATCAGGTGCACCTGGGGCGGGATCGCCGTGCGTATCGAGAAGGAGACCGAGCCCGCGCCTTCGCTCACGCCGGGTTCCACTTCCGCGCCGACGGCCGCGGCGATCCAGGTTCCCGACTCCGACCTGCCGGAGGGCAGGGCGCCGCCCGCCGTCCAGGGGCTTCCTTCGGCCCCCTTCGGCCCCGCCGGGCCCTGGGGACCGGCCGGCCCTTGCGACCCCTGCGGCCCGGCCTCCCCCTGGTGCCCGCGAGGACCGCGCGGCCCGCGCAGGGCGCCGCGCCGCCCCGCGGCAACCGGGCCGTGACCTTCTCCCGCGGTTCCAGCCTGCACCACCAGCCGGCTGCCGCCGGCAAACGCGCCGCCGCTCATCGCGAGCACCGCCGCGATGAGCGCGACGACGCCCGGTGCACCGAAGTTCCTCCCCAGTCTCGAGAACATCATCCCTCCATCCTGTTTGCGATTTGCCGGCGCCCGGCGGGGTGCCCGCCGGCGCTTCCGCAGCGCCCCCGGAACGGCGCCCTCCACGACCTCACCGCGCCCGCCTGGGAGACGAGCCGGACGCTGGCCTTCCCCGCCGCGCCGCAGGGGCCGCCCGCGTTGGTGAGAAAGCCCCGCCTGCCGCCGTTCAGGGCGAGGACCAATTTCGTCAGCTGCAAGTCGGGAAGCTGCCGGAAGTCGACCCGCACCCGGCCGCCCGCCAGGCGGACCCGGCCGGTCACCTCGATCTCCGGGCGGCCGGCGCCGGCGAGGGCGAGCACGAGCTCGGGCGGCCCGCCCGGCGCCGAGCGAAGGTAAGCCGGCCCTTCGAGGGGGCGGTCGAGCAAGGCGCTCCGGGCCGCGACGTGGCCAACAACAGAGCCGGGACGCAGGCGGCGGCGATCGAGCCGCTCGCCCGCCCCGAGGGTCACGCGCAGTTCGGCGATGCCCGCTTCCGCCGCCTTCGCCCTCAGCACCGCCCGGACGGCTGGGTGCTGGCCCTCGCCGGTGCCCGCCGTCACCGCCAGGCCGAGCCGGGGAGCGAAGGCGAGGCCGCCGCATCCCGAAACGCGAAATCCGCTGCGCAGGGCCGTGAATGCCCCCGAGCCGTCCTCCACCGCGGCCGACACCTGCTTGCCCGCGCAGCTGCTGGGGGCGCGCACGAAGCCGGGGCGGTCGAGCACCAGGCGCATCGCGCTGAGCTGCAGCGGGATGCCGTCCAGGGCCCGCGGCGGGGCCGCGGCGCGGGCGCCGATCGCGCCGCTGCGCCGGTCCACCGCGAGCGCCACGCGGCCGACGACCGCGCCGAGGTCGAAGAGTGGATCGCCTGCCTCCCCGCCGGCCAGGGCCGGCGTGATCGTGACCAGGCTTAGCGGCGCGCCCTGGTAGGGGCCGGCCAGGTAGGCGTCGCCGCGAAGCCAGAGCTGGCTCGATGCGGGCCCGATCGCGGCCAGCAGGGAGCCAACCCGGGCGCCGGATGGGCAGGAGGGATCGTTCCGCTCGGCCATCCCCCCACCGGGTGCTTCCCGCGAGCGCGCCCGCTCGATCTCGTCCTCTCCGCAGCGGGGCAACCGCCGCGCGTTGAGGGATAGCCCAGGGGGCAGCCCCACCTCGAGCCCGCCGATCTCATCTCCCCTCAGGTCGAGCACGAAGGGCGAGGAGCCGTTGGCGGTGGCCTCGCGCAGCCCGGCCCGGAGCCGGGGTGCACCCAGGGCCCGTGCGGCCGCCGGGGAGCACTCCCCTCCCCCCGGCCCGCTCGAGTAGGCGTAGCGGCTGAACAGCTGCGCCGGCGGTCCCGACTGCGGCGCCGAGACGGGGGTGAGCTGCAGCTCGATCTTCCCCTCGCCGCAACCGGGCGGCGAGACCAGCGGCGCCCCCGGCCCGGAGAAGAGGTCCAGGTGCACCGAGTCGAGCGGCAGCGGCGGCAGCGACTCGAGGCTCGCGCGCAGCCTGCCGCTGCCCGGCTCGGCGTCGACCCTGACCGGCAGCTTCGCGGTGAACCCGTCGCCGCCGAGGACGAGGTAGAGAGCCAGCGGGCTGTCGAACGGGTTGCGAAACGGGGTAGCGAGGTAGACGTCGCCCGTGAGCGGCGCTTCGGCGACCGGCGTCTCCACGGTCGCCGTGCCGATCTTCGACCGGGCGGGGCACGGCCCGGCGGCGGTGCCGCCACCGGGCGGGCACCCGGCCAGGCCGCCGGCCGCGGCGGGGTTGACCGCCATGCCCTGCGGCAGGGTCAGGGTCGCGCTGCGCAACGGCGGCGTCGCCAGGCCGCCGCGGTCCCGCGGCAGCTGGACGCGCAGGTCGATCCCCGCCGGCGCCCCGGCTTCGCCGGCCCGCGGCTGGATCTCGGCCCGCGGTTCGAAGCCGAGCCTCTCGCAGCCTTCCGGGGCCGGGACGAGAGAGCCGTAGGCGGGGTCTTCGGGATCTTCGGGCAGCCAGCGGCCGGGCGCGCTCCAGTAGCGCAGCCGCGCCCTCGCTTCCCGCACACCGGCGTCGCAATCGGTCGCGTTGGAGACCAGCGGCATCGCCGGGCCGCCGAGCGAATTCCCCCACTGGCCGGTTTCGGGATCCCACCTTTCCGGGTCGTGGACCGGGTCGGCGGGGACCCCCCAGACGGTCATGAACGGCGCCGGGACGAATTTCGTCAGGGTGGTTTGGGTAGACGAGAGCGTGATCCCGTAGTCGCCGCCTGCCCGCAGGTCGGCGTCGAGCTTGATCCCCACCCTGGAGCCGATCAGCACGTAGGGAAAGCCCAGGGTGGCCAGGTGGCCGTAACCGGCGGCGAGCTTGTAGAGGGGGAAGGCGCGGTCCGGCAGGGCGCCCGCGAAGACCACGCCCATGACCCCCACCTGGCTCGCGGCCGGGCAACCCCCGGGGCCGCCGGAGATCGTGTTGGTGAACTCGGCCTCGGTGCAGGGAGGAACTTCGCCGAGGTCGAGGATCGGCCCCGGCGGCAGTTCGGTGACGATGTCCTCCGGCGCCTGCGACCCGTCGAGCGCCGCGTCGTCCCCGCTGACGTCGAGGGCGGAGGTCACCGAGAGGTCCACCGGTTCGCCCGCCTGCGCGGCGAAAGGCGCTTCGAGGAGGGCTTTTGCGTCAGGGGCCCGCTGGTAAGGAGGAGGGAGTTCTCCTTCCACCGTGCGCAGCGGAATGCTGGCGTGGAGCCTGTAGCTGAAGAGCCCGGGAACGATCCCGGCCGCCCCGGCGCGGGCAATCGGGATCGCGGCGAGGAAGCAGGCGAGCGCCAGGAGGAAGGCCAGGCGGCGACTCATCGCGCGACACCCCCCACGGCGGCCTTCCGCTCCCTCGCCTTGCGCCGGTGACGGTGCTTGCAGCGCCCATGCCCTGTCTGGCCGCGGCGAGCGCAGCGCCGCGGGCGCCGCGGCGGGGGCGCCGCGGCCGCGGCTTCCGTGCCGAGCGCCTCGGCGGGCAGCGGCCCCCCGCTCGCCGGCGGCCGGCAGGCTTCGCCTCCGCAGCCGGGGGCGGGGGTGCCCTGGGCGGCGAGCCCGCCCTCGACGCGCGCGTCGTAGACGTCGAGCAGTTCGTCGCGGTCCTGGCCCACCAGCGGCGCGGCGCTGAAGAAGAAGACCTCGTCCCCGTCGGCGGATGCGTCGGCGAGCAGGGCGGGGCGGTCCGGCCTGGCGCCGGAAAGCAGGTACAGGCAGCCCGCCTCGGCGCTCGCCGCGGGACACGACCCGGCGCCCGCCGCCTCCCACTCGTAGACGTCCTGGCAGGCCGGGAAGCCCTGGCGGGGGAAGCCGACCGGGGGGCAGCCGCCCTCGCCGTTGCGGTCAGCCGCGACCAGGGGGTCGACCGACTCGAAGAAGACCCGCTCGCCGTCGGCCGAGAGGTTGCGGGTGCGGGCCGCGGTGGGCCGGCGGCCGAATTCGGTCGGCGGGAAGCTCGTGCCGAGGGTGGGCGGCCCGGCCGGGGCGGCGCCGCTCGGGTCGCACGAGACGCAGGTCACCTTCCCGTCCCCGAGGCGGAAGAGGTAGAGCTCGGGAGTGCCCCCGCCGGCGTAGGCGGTGAGCTGGCGGCGGGAGCGGAAGAGCAGCGTGCCGCCGCCGGCGGAGACCCGCGCCGCCTGTTGGAAGCTGGGGCTGAAGAAGGACCCGGTCGGGGTCGCGGCCCAATTGGCGGCGTCGCTTTCGGCGGGCGCGCCGCCGCTCTCGAGGCGGGCGATGAACCGGATCGTGCCGCCGCTGGCGACGTAGAGGTTGCACTCGCCGCTGGCGGCGCCGGGGTCCTCGCTGCAGGTGCCCGGCTGCGCCGCTTCGCCGCGCTCGTTCGGCTCGCCCGCGAGAACGCCGTTGGCGGCGAAGTAGACGCGGGAGCCATCCGCCGCGATGCCGAGCACGCCGAGCACTTCGGCGCCGTTGGCCTCGCCGGGATCGGGGGTGAGGTCGGACAGCTCGCCGCTGCCGGCGTCGTAGCGATAGAGGTCTTTGGACCCGTTCTCGATTTCCGAGGTCACCCAGTAGAGGTGCGAGGCGTCGACCGCCATCCCGGCCCCCCTGCCCGCTTCCGGGATGAATTCCCGTTCGACTTCTTCGAGGTCGAGGTTGGCGCGGCCGACACGGCGGCTGGCCGCGGTCGACCAGTAGACGTGCCCGGCGTCGACCGCGATCCCGCGCACTTCGTCGAGCGCGCCGACGAAGGCATAGATTTCGCTGGAGCCGTCGAGCTCGCAGCGGCTGACGTACCCGTTGGGGTTGTTGGTCGTCCAGTAGAGGTGGGCGCCGTCCACCGCTATCCCCTGGGGTACTTCGGTCGAGCCGATGAAATGAAAGCTCGGTTCGACGCCGCCGCCGTCGATCCCGGCCCGGGAGATCGCGTGGGCGGAGCCGTTGGACCAGTAGACGTGCGCCGCATCGACGGCGATGCCCTTGGGGTCTCCGGCGGCGGCGATGAAGTCGGGTTCGGGCGGGCTGGTGCCGTCGAGCCGGAGGCGCCCGATCGACCCGTCGTCGCCTTCGCTCACCGTGGCCGGGCTCGTCCAGTAGAGGTATTCGCCGCCGACCGCCACCCAGCCGGGGCTGGCGAGACCGCTGGCAAGCTCTTCGGCATCGCTGCCGTCGAGGTGGGCGCGGCCGATCGAGCCCGCTGAGGGGTTCGCCCAGTAGAGGTGCGAGCCGTCCACGGCGATCCCGTTCGCGGGGGCGTTGACGAGGCCGGGTTCGATCGCGCCCCCGCCGCCGGCCGGGGTGCGCACGATCCCCGGCGCGACCTGGCTGGCGCCGGTGCTGGCGTCGTCGGTGAGGTCCTCGGACGAGGTGAAGAACGACTTGCCGCCGTCCGCGCTCGCCCACATGAAGGCGGCCGGGGCCGGTCCCTCCGGATCGGTCCCTCCCGGGCCGCTGCCGTTCGTCTTGCGCGAGGCCGAGAGCCTGACCGTGCAGGCGAGGGCGGCATTCGTGCAGGCGCCGCCCGCGTCGAGCGGGCTCTGGGCCGCGAGTGGGTTGCGGCGCAAGTAGAGCTGGCCGCTGCCCGCCGCGGTGAAGTAGGCGGCGCCACCGCTGGCGGAGACCGCGCCCTGGTCCTGCGTGTAGTAGTCGCGGCTCGCGCCGCCTTCGGCCAGGGTCGCCGCCGTCGTCCCGCGCATCCAGTCGTAGGAGCCGCCGATCGCCCCTTCGGGGGGCGCGCTGCCGTCGTTGAGGACGCCGACCAGCCGCACCTCCCCGCTGGCGCGGTCCCACTCGTAGAGATTGGGCTTGCCGGGAATCGTCCCGTCGACCCCCGGCAGCGCCTGCGGGGATTCGAAGGCGACGAGCGAGTCGTCCGCCGATGCAGCGACGAAGCGGGGGGTGAAGCCGGGCGTCGGCGGGACGATGGTGCGCACCGTCCCGCCGGCCGTCGAGCGAGCCAGGAGCGCCGTGAGCGGCGTTGCGGGTTCGCGGTCGACGGCGCGGACGAAGACCCAGGCGAGGTCGGGCGCGATGCCGATCACTTCGGAGCTTCCCCTCATCTGCGCCGGGGTGAGCAGGGGTTCGGCGGACCAGGCATCGCCGCGGCGGGCGGCGATGCTGGGCGTGTATTCCTGCACGGAGGTGCCGCTGGGCCCGCCGAGGAAGGTGACGGCGGCGCCGCCGCTCGCGGCGCGGGCGATGGGCGCTTCGCCCTCCGCGCCTGCCCCGTTCTTGTCGAGCGGTGTGGCCTGCTCGTATGCGCGGCAGTCCGCCAGCCCTTCGCTGGCCCCGCCGAGGCGAAGCGCTTCGTTGCCGCATTCGCCGGGCCCTGCCGCGGCCGCGGCCGTGCCGGCGGCGCCGAGCAGAAGCGAGCCGCAGAGCGCGAGCAGCGGGGAGCCGAGCAGCAAGCGGCGTCTGGCGCGTTTCCCCCTCACGAGACGGCGATTTTGCTCCTGCCCCGAGAGCCGGGTCAAATTCGTCCCATCACTCCCAACTCCGCAGAGGATTCGGACCGGGGCGGTGGCTTCGGCCACCGCCGGGCCGCGGTGGTCCTCGGCGCCTGGGCGCTTGCCTCCTGCCTGGGGGTGCTGGCCTGGACCCAGCTGGGGCCGCGCCTGACCGGCTCGGTCGAAGTCCCCGGGTCCCCCTCGCGGGCAGCGGCGGAGATCCTCAGCCGCGAGTTCGGCGAATCGGGCAAAAGCTCGTTCGTGGTGCTCTTCGACGCGCCGGCCGCCAGCTGGCGCTCGGCCCATTACGTCAGCGGCATCGAGTCTTCGCTGGCGCGCGCGGCGCGCGTCATCCGCGGCCGGCCCACCCCGCTGCACAGCCTCGGTCCCGAGATCAGCTACGCCGGCCTGGCGACCCGGATCTCCGGCCAGGCCGCCCGCGAGCGCGTCGCCGCGGTCACGAGCGCGATCGGCCGCCACCCGCGCACGCGGGTCAAGGTCACCGGCTTCCCGGTCGTCTCCAGCGAAGTGAGCGAGATCATCGGCAGCGACCTGCACCGCGCCGAGCTGGTCGCGCTGCCGGTCACGGCGCTGATCCTCCTCGTCTTCTTCGGCTCGGTCACGGCAGCCGCGATTCCCCTCCTCTTCGGCCTGGCGACGATCTCGGTGGCGATGGGCGTGATCTGGCTGGAGACCCTGTTCGTCTCGATCCCGATCTACGCGACCAACGTGGTCACCCTGGTCGGGATCGCGATCGCGATCGACTACTCGATGCTCTACGTGGCGCGCTACCGCGAGGAGGCGCGCGACGGGCCCGCGGCGGTTGCCCTGCCCGCGACGGCGCACACGGCCGGCCGCGCCCTGGCGATCTCCGGCGCCGTCGTCACCGCCGGCCTGGTGCCGCTGGCCTTCGTCTCGATTCCCTTCTTCAGCGGGCTGGGGCTCGCCACCGTGATCATCCCGATGGTCTCGGTGCTGGCCGCGGTCACGCTGCTGCCCGCCCTGTTGCGGGTCCTCGCCCCGCGCCTGCAGAAACGCCCGCTGCGCCCGCGGCGGCGGGGGAGCGGCCCCTCGCTGGGCGAGCGCATGGTCGCCTTCGTGATGCGCCGCGCGCTGCCGATCGCGCTGGGCGCCAGCGTCCTGATGCTGGCGATCGCCCTGCCGGCGACGCAGCTCGACCTGACCGGCGGCAGCGGCGAGTTCACCACTCGCACCGAGTTGCACGACGAGCGGGGCGAGCCGATCACCCCGCCGCTCACGCCCTATGAGCTCGTTATCGACAGCGGCCGCGCCGGCGGGGCGTGGCGCCCGCCCGCCCTCGCCGCCGAAAGGCGGTTGCTGCGCGACCTCGCGGGCGACGACGCGGCCGAAGCGGTGCAGGCGCCCGCCGCGGCTGGCTCGCGCCGGCGGGCGACGCGGCTCGGCCTCCTCGACCCCAGCGCCCGCTTCGCCCAGGTCCGCATCAGCGGCGCCAACCTCAGCGGCTCCCCCGGCGCCGAAGCGCTGATCGAGCGCCTGCGCTCGGGCTACGTGCCCCGGGCCGGCCTTCGCCCTTCCCGCGCCTGGGTCGGCGGCGCCCCCGCCTCCGACTACGACTTCGTGCAGACGGTGAAGGAGACCGTGCCGGTCCTCGCCCTCGTGATCGTCGCGGTCATGCTCGTGCTGCTCACCGTCCTGTTGCGCTCACCGGTCCTCGCCCTGAAGGCGATCGCGATGAGCGCGCTCTCGGTCGCGGCCGCCTGCGGGGTCCTCGTCGCGGTCTTCCAGCTCGGCTGGGCGGGGCCGCTGAGCCCGCCCCAGCCAGAACGCATCGTGGCCTGGGTGCCGGTGCTGCTCTTCGCCGCCCTCTTCGGCATCTCCACCGACTACGAGATCTTCATGGTGACCAGGATGCGCGAGGAGTGGCTGCGCTCCGGCGACAACGAGCTGGCGGTGAGGACCGGGCTGCGCCTTGTCGGCGGCATGATCACCGCCTCCGCCCTGGTGATGCTGGTCATCTTCGGCGGCTTCACCGCGAGCCGGGTCGTCGCCCTGCAGCAGTTCGGCATCGGGCTGGTGGCTGGCGTCTTCTTCGACGCCACCGTCGTTCGCCTGCTGCTCGTGCCCTCGCTGATGAAGCTGATGGGGCGCTGGAACTGGACCTTCCCGCCGCTGCCGCGGCTGGCGCGATGGAGCACGCGCACGTGAGCGGGCCGGCACCGCTGCCCTGGGTCCTTGCCGGGCGCGACCGCGGCGACCTCCGCGCCCGGGCGCGGGAGCTGCGCACCCGCGTCGCCGCGTCGCCGCCCGAGGGCCTCGCCAGCCTCGCCGCGGAAACCGCGGCCCGGGCCGAGCCGCTGCCGCAACGGGCGGTCGCCTTCGCCAGCAGTGGCGGCGAGGCGCTGCGCGAGCTCGACGCCCTGGCCAGCGGCACCCCCGGGCCCGGCGCGGTGCTGGGCGAAGCCCGGGGAGAGCAGCGCCTCGCCTTTGTCTTCTCCCCGTTTCGCTCCGAGTACCGGGGCATGGCCCTGGGCCTGCCCGAGCGCTACCCGGCCTTCGCCAGGGGCCTGCGCGCCTGCGAAGAGGCGCTCGAGCCGCTGCTCGAGTGGTCGGTCGCCGACGCCCTGCACGGCCGCGGGGGCACGCCGCCCTTCGCCCGCCTCGACGTCAGCCAGCTGCTCCTGCTCGCCGTCGCCACCGCGCTGGCGGAGCTCTGGCGCGATTTCGGGGTGCGGCCCGACGCGGTGCTCGGCCACAGCGTCGGCGAGATCGCGGCGGCGGCAACCTGCGGCGCCCTCGGCGGCGAGGACGCGGCGCGCCTCGCGGTCACCTGGGGACGCTCGACGATGCGGCTGGAAGAGGCCGGGGCGATGGCCTCCGTGCCGCTCCCGGCGGCGGAGATCGAACGGCGCCTCGAGCCCTGGCGGGACCAGCTCGCGATCGCTGGCCGCAACGCCCCGCGCCTGACCGCCGTGTCGGGTGAGACCGAGGCGATCGAGGAGCTCCTCGCGCAGCTGGACGGCGAGGGGATCCGGGCGCGTCCTATGGGCATCAACACCCCCGGCCACTCGGCCAGGATGGCCCCAGTCGACGCCTGGTTTCACGAGGAGCTGGCGACGATCTCACCCCGGCCCTCCGCGATCCCCTTCCACTCAGGCGTCGAGGGCGGGCGCGTCGACACGCGGCGGCTGGACGTCGCCTACTGGAGCCGCAACCTGCGCCAGCCGGTGCTGTTCGAGGCGGCGATCCGCTCCCTGCGCGAGGCCGGCACCACCGCCTTCCTCGAGGTAGGCCCGCGGCCGGTCCTCACCGATGCGATCGCGGAAACCCTCGGCGACGGCGGGCGGGCGGTCGTCGCCGGCGGCTGGGAGCAGGGCGAGCTGGAACAGTTCCACCTGGCGCTGGCGGAGGCGCACGTGCGCGGCATCGAGGTCGACTGGAGCCCGCTCTTCCGCGACCCTGCCGCGGCCGCCGGCGAGGCTCCCGCGGTGCCCGGTCCCTCGCTGGCGCAGCGCCTTGACGGGCTGCCGGAGCGCAAGCGCGAGCGGCTGCTGCTCGGCCTCGTACGGGAGAAAGCGGCCGCCGTGCTCGGCCACGGCTCGCCCGGGGCGATCGATCCCGGGCGCGCCTTCAAGGAGCTCGGCTTCGACTCGCGGCTCGGGGTCGAGCTGCGCAACGGCCTCAACCGCGCCACCGGCCTCATCCTCAGCACCACGCTCGTCTTCGACCACCCCACCCCGCGCGCCGTCGCGGGCAGGATCCTGCTCGAGCTCGAGGGCCGGGCCGGCCACGCGGCAGCCGCGAGCGGCGGCGCGGCAGCGCCCGAGGAGTCAGAGGCCGAGGCGCTGCGCGAGATCGACGGCCTCGACCTCGCCGCCCTAGTCGAGCGCGGGCTCGGCGGCGACCTCGCCGGCCGGGGCTGAGGAAACCTCCCCGGCCGGGTCGTCCTTGCCGCTCGCCGCCGCCATCTCCGCGCAGAGGAAGCCGGCGACCGCCACCGGCGTCGGGTAGTCGAAGCCGAGCGTGGTCGGCAGGCGCAGGCCGGTGGTCTGGCAGAGCCGGTTGTAGAGCTCGACCGCCGCCAGCGAGTCGAAGCCGAGGTTCTTGAATTCGGATGCCGGGTCGATCTCCTCGGCCGAGTCGTAGCCGAGCACCGCGGCGACTTCGCCGCGCACGGTCTCCAGCACGACCTCGGACCACTCCGACTCCGCCACGCCGGTGAGCCGCCGCGCCAGGGAACGCCCGCCTGCCCGCTCGCGCCGCGCCGGGGCGCGCACGAGGTTGCGCAGCAGCGGCGGCAGCAGGCCCGTGCCGGCGAAGGCGCGCAGCCTGGCGACGTCGAGGTGGACAGGCACCAGCAGCGGCTCGTCGACGCCGCGGGCGAAGTCGAACAGCTGCAGGCCCTCATCGGCGGAGAGCGGCACGATGCCGAGGCGGACGAGCCGGCTCAGGTCCGCCTCGTCGAGCCCGCCGCCCATGCCCTGCCCGTCCGCTTGGGCCCAGAGGCCCCAGGCCAGCGCCTGCCCCGCCAGGCCGCGGGCGCGCCGCCGCTGGGCGAGCGCGTCGAGGTAGGAGTTGGCCGCCGTGTAGTTGCCCTGTCCCGGATTGCCCAGCGTCGCCGCCCCCGAGGAGAAGAGCACGAACTGCGCCAGGTCGAGGCGCTCGGTCAGCTCGTGCAGGGCGGCGGCGGCATCGACCTTCGGCCGCATCACCCGGTCCAGCCGCTCGCGGTCGAGCGCTTCGATCACGCCGTCGTCGAGCGTCCCCGCCGCGTGGATGACGCCGGTCAGCGGGTGCTCGGGCGGGATCGAGCCGACCAGCCGCTCGAGCTGCTCCGGCTCGGCCACGTCGCAGGCGACGAGCCGCGCCTCGCAGCCCAGCTCGGCGAGCTCGGCGCGCAGCTCCTCGGCACCGGCCGCCCCGGGGCCCGCACGACTGGCCAGGAGCAGCCGCCGCACGCCGGCCCCGGCTGCGAGGTGGCGAGCCACCGCCGCGCCCAGCGCGCCGGTCCCGCCCGTGACCAGAACCGTGCCGTCGGGATCGAGTGCCCGGGGGAGAGTCAGCACCACCTTGCCGACGTTGCGCCCGTCGCGCAGGTAGCGGAAGGCGTCGACCGAGCGGCGCACGTCCCAGGTGACGATCGGCAGCAGCTGCAGGGCGCCGGCCGCGAAGAGGGCGGACAGCTCGGCGAAGATCTCGCCGATGCGGTCGATGCCCGCTTCGCCCGCGTCGAAGGCCTGGTAGTCGACGCCCGGATGGCTGGCGCCGATCGTTCCGGCATCGCGAATGTCGGCCTTGCCCATCTCGATGAAGCGGCCGCCTCGCGGCAGCAGGTCAAGCGAGGCGTCGATGAAGTCGCCGGCGAGCGCGTTCAGCACGACGTCCACCCCCTCGCCCGCGGTCGCGGCGAGGAACTTCTCGCGGAAGCCGAGGTCGCGCGAGGAGGCGAGGTGCTCCTCGTCGATGCCGAGCTCGCGCAGGGCGTCCCACTTCGGCGGGCTCGCCGTGGCGAAGACCTCGGCGCCGAGGTGACGCGCGAGCTGGACCGCCGCCATCCCGACGCCGCCCGCGCCGGCGTGGACCAGCACCCGCTCGCCGGGCCGCAGGGCGGCGAGGTCGACCAGGCCGCGGAAGGCGGTGAGGAAGGCGAGCGGCACCGAGGCACCCTCGACGAAGGACCAGTCCTCCGGCAGGCGGGCCAGCGCGCGGTGGTCGCCAATCGCGACCGAGCCGATCGCGTTGGGGAAGGTGCCCATCACCCTGTCGCCGGGCGCGATGCCTTCCACCCCCGGGCCGGCCTCGACCACGAGGCCAGCGGCCTCGCTGCCGATCGGGGCATGTCCGGCGTAGTTGTTGAGGGCGAGCAGGACGTCGCGGAAGTTGAGCCCGGCGGCGCGCACGGCGATCCGCACCTGGCCGCTTTCGAGCGGCGCCTCCTGCTGGGGCGCCGGCAGGAGGGCGAGGTCCTCGAGCGTGCCGCCGCCGGCCGAGGCCAGCGACCAGGCCTCCTCCCCGGCCGGGGGCTCCAGCCGGGAGCCGCGCACCATCGCCACCAGCCGCGGGGCCAGGATCGAGTCGCCCCGCACGGCGAGCTGGGGCTCGCCGAGGGAGAGCAGCGCCCCCCAGTCGACCTCATCGCTCGCCGCGCCCGGCTCGAGGTCGACGAGGACGAAGCGGCCCGGGTGCTCGGACTGGGCGCTGCGGACCAGGCCGAGGACGGAGGCGGCGGCGGGTTCGGGTGCCTCGCCGGGCAGTGCCGCGACCGCGCCGCGGGTGACGAAGACGAGGCGCGCCTCGGCCGGCCGCTCCTCCGCCAGCCAGGACTGCAGCTCCTCCAGCGCCCTGCCCGCCGCCGCGCGGGCGGCCTCGGCCGGGCCGGCCGCCTCGCTCTCCCCCTCGACCTCGGCGAGCACCAAGCCCGGCACGGGATCGCCCGCCTCAGGGCGCGGCTGCGAGGCCCACCGAACCTCGTAGAGAGAGTCGTGCAGGGCGCCGCCGGCCCCCTGCAGGGCACGGGCGTCGATTGGGCGCGCAACCAGTCCGTCGATCTCGATCCCCGCCTCGCCGCCCGGCTCGGCGCCGACGAGCTGCAGCGCCCCGTCCCCGGCCTGGGTGAGTCGAATGCGCAGGGAGCCCGCACCGCTGCGGTGCAGCCGCACCCCGTGGACCGCGAAGGGGACGATCAGCTTGTCCTCCTCGCTCGCCAGCGCCGCCCGCAGGGCGAGGTGAAGGGCGGAATCGAGCAGCGCCGGGTGGACGCCGAAGTCCTCGGCGCCGCGAGCCTGGTCGTCGTCGAGGGCGACTTCCCCGTACAGCTCCTCGCCGCGCTGCCAGGCCTCGTGCAGGCCCTGGAAAACGGGGCCGTAGTCGTAGCCCGCCTCGGCCAGGCGGTCGTAGAGGAACTCGATGTCGAGCGGTTCGGCGCCCTGCGGCGGCCAGTCGGCCGCGGGGAGCGGCTCGACCTTCCCCGTCCCCTCTCCCGCGGGGGCGGCGAGCGTGCCGGCGGCGTGGCGGGTCCAGGCGGCGTCGCCGTTTTCGGCGCCCTGCTGGGGGCGCGAGTAGATCGCGATCGCGCGGCGGCCCTCCTCGTCCGCCTCCTCGACGGTCACCTGAAGTTGAACGGGAGCGTCCTCGGCGAGCAGCAGCGGCGCCTCGAAGGCGAGCTGGTCGATTTCCGCGGCACCGGCCCGCTGCGCGGCGCAAAGCGCCAGCTCGACGAAGGCCGTGCCGGGCAGCAGCGTCGCGCCCAGCACCGCGTGGTCGGCGAGCCACGGCTGCTCCTCCAGCGAGACGATGCCGGTGAAGATCCAGCCTCGCTCGCCCGCCGCCCGCAGCTCCGCCCCCAGCAGGCGGTGCCCGGTGGGAGCCTGGCCGAGCAGGGCGACGTCGCCGATGCCTTCGCGCTTCTTCAGCCAGTAGCGCTGGCGCTGGAAGGCGTAGGTGGGCAGCGCCACGGGGCGGGCGCCGCTGCCGGCGAAGTAGGCGGCCCAATCGACGCCGGCGCCGTGGCAGTGCGCCGCGGCGAGGAAGCTCGCCAGCTCCTCGGCTTCCGGGCGGCCGGCGCGCAGCGCCGGCGCAACCAGCGCCGGGCCGGCCCCGTCCTCGGCCAGGCGCAGCCGCGCCATCGCCGCCAGCGTCCCATCTGGCCCGAGCTCGAGGAAGCGGGTCGTTCCCGCCCGCCGCAGGGCCTCCACCCCGTCGGCGAAGCGAACCGCCTCGCGCACGTGCCTGACCCAGTAGGCGGGATCGCCCAGCTCCCCGTTGGCCTCCTCGCCCGAGAGGTTGGAGACGACCGGGATGCGCGCCGGCTCGTACTCGAGGCCCGCCGCGACTTCGCCGAACTCCTCCAGCATCGGCTCCATCAGCGGCGAGTGGAAAGCGTGGCTGACCCGCAGGCGCGTCGTCCGGCGTCCCTCCTCCCGCCAGGCCTGCTCGAGGCGGCCGATCGCCTCCGCCTCCCCCGAGGCCACGGTCGCCCGCGTGCCGTTGACGGCGGCGATCTCCACCGCGCCGTCGAAATCGCCCAGCGCCGCCCCGAGCTCGTCCTCGGAGGCCTCGACCGCGAGCATCGCTCCCCCCGCGGGCAGCGCCCCCATCAGCCGCCCGCGCGCCGCCACCAGTGCCGCCGCGCCGGCGAGCGAGAGAACGCCGGCCGCATGCGCCGCCACGATCTCGCCGATCGAGTGGCCGATCAGGATGTCGGCTTCGACGCCGAAGGAGCCGGCCAGCCGGTAGAGGGAGGTCTCGAGCGCGAACAGGGCGGGCTGGGCGAACTCGGTCGAGTCCAGCAGCGCCGCCTCGGGCGTCCCCCCGGCGGCGAACACGAGCTGCTTCAGCGATCGCCCCAGGTGCGGGTCGAGCTCGGCGCAGGCCGCGTCGAAGGCGGCGGCGAACGCGGGGAAGGCGTCGTAGAGCTCGCGGCCCATGCCGGCCCGCTGGGCGCCCTGGCCGCTGAAGAGGAACGCCGTCCCCCCTTCCCCGGCCTCGGCGCGAACGATGCCGGCGCCGGAGCCGCCGGCGCGGAGCAGGTCGAGTCCCGCGAGCAGCTCCTCCCGGCCAGCGGCGAGGATCGCGGCGCGCTGCTCGAAGTGGCTTCGCGTCGTCGCCAGCGAGAAGGCGACGTCGGCCGGGTCCAGCTGGCTGCGCTCCAGCAGGCGGGCGTGGAGGCGCTGCGCCTGTGCCTGCAGGGCCTCCTCGCTGCGCGCGGAGATCAAGAACGGGAGCGGGGCTGGCGGCGCCGCTGCGGGCGCGGCTTCGGGCTCCGCCGCGGCGGGCGCGGGTGGCGGTGCCTCCTCGAGGATCAGGTGGGCGTTGGTGCCGCTGATCCCAAACGAGGAGATACCGGCGCGGCGCGGGCGCGAGCTGGCCGGCCACGGCCGGGGCTCGTTCAGCAGCTCGACCTCGCCGCCGGACCAGTCCACCTGGGGGGTGGGCCGGCCGGCGTGCAGGGTGCGCGGCAGCGTCTCCTCCCGCAGCGCCAGCACCGTCTTGATCACGCCGCCGACGCCCGCCGCGGCGATCGTGTGGCCGATGTTCGACTTGAGCGAGCCCAGGTACAGCGGGCCGTCGCGGCGCTCCCGGCCGTAGGTCGCCAGCAGCGCCGCCGCCTCGATCGGATCGCCGAGCACGGTTCCGGTTCCGTGCGCCTCGACCGCGTCGACGTCGCCCGGAGCGAGGCCGGAGCTGGCCAGCGCTTCGCGTATGACTTTCTCCTGCGAGGGCCCTTTGGGAGCGCTGAGGCCGTTGCTGGCCCCGTCCTGGTTGGTCGCCGAGCCGCGGATCACGGCCAGCACGGGGTGCCCGTTGCGCTCGGCATCGGCGAGCCGCTCCAGGGAGAGCAGGCCCATCCCCTCCGACCAGCCGACGCCATCGGCGCTGGCGGCGAACGATTTGCAGCGCCCGTCCGGGGCAAGGCCGCGCTGGCGGGAGAAGGAGACGAAGAGCGTCGGGGTCGCGAAGACCGTCGCCCCGCCGGCCAGCGCCAGCGAGCATTCGCCCTGGCGCAGCGACTGGCAGGCGAGGTGCAGGGCGACCAGCGAGGAGGAGCAGGCGGTGTCGATCGACATCGTCGGCCCCTCGAGCCCAAGCGTGTAGGCGATCCGCCCCGAGGCGACGCTCGTCGTCGTCCCGGTGAGCAGGTGGCCCTCGAGCTCCTCCGGCGCCTCGATGAAGAGCCCGTAGTCGTTTGCCGCGATGCCGGTGAAGACCCCCGTCTGGCTGCCCCGCAGCGCCTCGGGATCGATGCCGGCGCTCTCGATCGCCTCCCAGGCGCCTTCGAGCAGGACCCGCTGCTGGGGGTCCATCGCCGTCGCCTCGCGCGGGCCGATCGAGAAGAAGGAGGCGTCGAAGTCGCTGACGCCCTCCACGAAGCCCGCTTCTTTGGCGTAGGTGGTCCGGGGGTGGTCCGGATCCGGGTGGAAGAGCTCCTCGCCGCCCCAGCCGCGATCGGCGGGGAAATCCGAGATCGCGTCGACGCCGCCGTCGACCAGCTTCCAGAGGTCCTCGGGAGTCCGCACGCCGCCCGGGAAGCGGCAGCTCATGCCGACGATCGCGATCGGCTCAGCATGCCGCGCGCGCAGCCGCTCGTTCTCCAGGCGCAGCCGCTCCGCGGTCTTCAGCGACTCGCGCAGCGCTTCGGCAACCCGGTCCGCATCGGTCTTCTCGCCAGTCTCCATCGGCCTCCCTCTCCGTGATTGGTCGACCGCATTGAAGTGGTCCCCTGGCGCTAGCCGCAAATAGGCGCGGCCTCGACCCGGCGAAACAGCGGCGGGGGCGCGCCGAACGCGTGCCCGGCAGGCAGCGCGGCGGGCTCGAAGCGAGCGGGCCAGCCCCTCGCCCCAATCGGCACGGCGAGCGCATCCAGCAACCGCTCGGCGGTGAACGGCAGCAGCGGAGCGCTCAGCCTGGCCAGCAGCGAGACGAGGTTGACGCAGGACCGCGCGGCCAGGGCGGCGCCCTCGCGATCGCGCTCGAACGCGTCCCAGGGGCGCTTCCGCGCCAGGTAGCCGGCCCCCAGGCTCCAGGCCGAGCGCAGCTCGGCGACCGCGCGGCGGAATTCGAGCGCGGAGATCCGCGCGGCGACCGCTTCGATGCCGCGGTCCAGGCCCGCGGCCAGCTCGCGCTCCGCGCGCCCGGCCACACCGCCTGCCGGGACCACCCCGCCGAAGCGCTCCAGCGCGAAGCCGAGGGCGCGGGCGACGAAGCCGGAGAGCAGCCCGGCGAGGTCGGCGTTGACCACGGCGGCGAGCGAGTCCCAGGAGTAGGTCTCCTCCCCCGCTTCGGGAGCCGCGGCCAGCAGCCCGTAGCGCCAGCAGTCGGCGGCGAGCAGCTCCACCGCCTCGGCGCCGAACGCGCCGGGGCGGGAGGAGAACGGCCCGCCCTCGAAGGCGCAGCGGTGAAACACCTTGACCGCGTCGGCGAGCTTCCATCCTTCCCGCGAGCCGACCAGGGCGCAGGCAAAGCACACCGCATGAAGGGGAACCTCGCTGCGGGCCATGAACTGGACGTAGCGAACGTCCTCGCTCGCGCACCACCACTGCCGCCAGGCCCCCGGCTCGCCGCGGGCCTCGGCCCACTCGCGGGTGGCGCCGATGCAGGCGATCGGGGTGTCGAACCCGCTGTCGTAGGCGAGCCCCTCGAAGCCTGTCCGGTCGACCGGCACGCCCCCGGCGAGCTCGCTGGTGATGCTGCGGTCCTCCACGCTCCGGCCCAGCCAGCGCTGCGACGCGGGGCTCGCCGCGAGCCGGGCGCGCAGCTCCGCGGCCAGCCGCGACTGCAGGAGGAAGAGCCCGCCATCGCGCGCCTCCACGTAGCCCTCCTGCTCGAGCCGCCGCGCGAGGTACTGGGCCTGCTGGACGCTGAGCGGCGAGGACCTGCGGCCGAAGGCGTCGAGGGAGAGGCCGAGCCTCGCGGCCAGCCTCGCCTCGGCCGCGTGCGACCGGTCGCAGGACTCGCCGCTGGCAGAGGCGAAGAGGACCTCCTCGCCCCGGGCGCGCAGGAAACGGCAGTAGGCGTCGGCCGGCACCAGCGAGCCGGCCAGGCTCTCGAGAGCCCCGACCCCACCGCCGGGGGAGAGTGCGCTAGTGACCAGGTGACGAGACATCCACGCAGGCAATTCTGGCGCCGCGAGAGTGTGTGTGAGTGTTCCCATATGGGACATGCGAATGGTGAAACTGCCCCTCTTGGGACATGACACCTCCAACTCTGAAAAACCCGATTCACCAGTTACTTTTCGACCGATGAGCCTCTGGGACACGTTCCTGTCCCCGCGCACGCTCGCCCGCGATACGTGGCAGTGGAACGGCGTCGAGTTCCGCCGTCGCACTTACGCCGACGGGGTGGCGGCGGCGCGGCATGCGGCGGCCGGCCTGCGGCGGCGGGGCGTGCGGGCCGGCAGCGTGGTGGCGCTGGTGATCACCAACGGCCCCGATGCGATCTCCTGCGTCGGCGGGGCCTGGTTTGCCGGCGCCAAGGTCGCCTCCCTGCCGATCATCGCGCGGGGGATGACCGTCGACGCCTATACGGCACAGCTGCGCGGGCTCTGCGAGCTGCTGGGGGCCGAGTGCCTCGTGGTCGAGGACCGCTTCCTGGCCTTCCTCCCGGACGACGCAGACCTCGGCGTCGACCTCGTCGGCTGCCGTGGCCTGCTCGAAACCGCGGCGATGGCCGACGTCTCGCCGCCGCCCGCGACGGAGACCATGTTCATCCAGTTCTCCTCGGGAACCACGAGCGAACCACGCGGCGTCGAGCTGACCGCCGGGGCGATCGAGGCACAGCTGGCGACCCTCGCGACCGAAGCCGAGATCGATCCCGAGCGCGATCGCGGCTACACCTGGCTGCCGATGTCCCACGACATGGGGTTCTTCGGCTGCTTTCTGCTCGCCTGGTACAGCGGCATCCCCGGCGTGATGGCGACTCCCGAGCGCTTCCTCGCCGCCCCCCGCAGCTGGTTCGACGACTGCGCGGAGTTCGGCGCGACGCTGACCTCAGCGCCGCCGTTTGCGCTCGACATCGCCGCCCGCGCAGAGCGGGTGCGCTCGAGCGGCAAGCCCCTGCAGCTGCGCCAGTGCCTGATCGGCGCCGAGGAGATCCTCTGGCCGACACTGGAGAACGCGCTGGACGCGTTCGGCCCGCGCGGCCTGAAGGCCGCGGCGCTGACGCCCGGCTACGGCCTCGCCGAGGCAGTGCTGGGCGTCACCGGCGAGCGTCTCCGCACCCCCCCTTCGTTCATCGATGTCGACGGCGAGGCGCTTGCCGCCGGCCGCATCGAGCCGGTCGAGCCCGGCCACCCCGCCGCCCGCCGCCTGGTCTCGGCCGGCGAGGCCCTGCCTGGCGTAACGGTGAAAATCGACCCGCGGGGCAACGAAATCATGATCGCCAGCCCCAGCCTCGGCTCGGGCTACTTCGGCAACGAGAAGCTGACCGCGGAGCGCTTCGCGGGCGGCGAGCTGCGCACCGGGGACACCGGCTTCCTGCACGGGGGAAAGCTCTTCGTCAGCGGCCGCAACGACGACCTGCTGACCGTGCGGGGGCGCAACGTCTACGTGCAGGAAACCGAGCGGGAGCTGGGCGGGGAGCCCGCCCTCTTCATGGGCAACTGCGCCATCGTCGACCTCCCCGATCGGGCCCGGCCCCGGATCGTGCTGGTCGCCGAGCTGGGCGACAGGCGGGTCGACACGCAGGAGCTGGCGCTGCGGCTGCACCGGCGCACGCTCGAGAGCTGCGGCCTCGCGATCGACGACTTCCTCTTCCTCGACCGGGGCACCTTCCCCAAGACCCCCAGCGGCAAGGCGCAGCGCTACCGCTGCCGGCAGCTGGCAGCGGTGCCGGGGGCCGGGACCAGGGTGGCGCTCGGTGCGGGCAGCGGCGTCTAGTCGACGGATATCTCTTCGCCGCAGCGCGGGCATTTCACCATTGGCTGGGACCACTCCGCCCCCGCCTCGGTCCCGCCCTCCTCGCCTTCCCCGGCGGCACCCTGTTCGGCCTTGCGGGAGACCCGCAGCATCGTGCGCAGGTCCGACACCGACCAGCGGTGCTCGGCGGCCTGGTCGAGCCAGCGGTCCTGGTCCTCGGGCTCGAGGGCGGCGAGGGTCTCGTGATGGCTCCAGGAGAGGTTCTCCCGACGTCGGGAGACCGGGAAGCGGGTGGCGACGTAGACCATGTTCATCAGGGTCTGCGGGTCGTAGCCGCTGATCTTCGAGGCCCGCGCGTAGCGCTCGCCGAATTTCTGGTTGCCGTAGGCGATCCAGTCGCCCAGGAGCCACTGGATGTTTCTGCCGACCGAGCCGATGCGCCTGCCCACATCGGCCCATTCGCGGGCGTCGAGCTCGTCGCTGGGCGCCCAGGCGACGTGCCTGGGCGCCGCCGGGCGGCCGGGCGGAGCGGGCCTGGATTCGCGTGTGGCCGTCAGCGTGGCCATCGTCTCCCCGCCCTCTCGATGTGATCGTGATCCACCATTCGCAACCTCCCCCGTTTGCAGCTCCCCCACGATCCAACCAGGACGAGGGCTGCCGGCGGCGATCCATATGGTCAATGCGAGTGAGGGGTTTCATCCCCCGTGTCCAATACACACTTACTTTTTAGTACTAATAAATTTCCAGATCATTTGCACTGCCGCTGTTCAGTCGTGCCAGGCCTCGAGCTCGTCGATTTGAAGTGCGACGTGGAGCTCGGCGTGGCAGCTGTAGAGGGGCCTGCCGAGCGTCTCCTCGACCGCCCGTATGCGCCGCTGAACGGTGTGCCTGGTAACGCCGATCGCCGCCGCCGCGGCGGCGGCGTTACCCCCCGTGACCAGGTAGGCGCGCAGCGCTTCCAGCAGTTTCTGCGCGTTGGCGTGCCGCTTCAGCGGAGTCAGGTAACCGTCGAGCAGCGAGCGCGCCAGGGTGTCGTCTCGCATCACGCCGACCCGGAGGACCACGTTGCGCCCGCGAACGAGCCGCTGCGGCGCCTGCAGCATCGCCTCCAGGGCGACCTGCGCTTCGCGGTGGCTTAGGCGCCAGCCGTCGAGGCCGAAGCGCGGCTCGCCGATCGCCGCCGAGACCTCGACGGGCATGTTGTCGGCCAGGAACCCCTCCAGCTTCTTCGGCACCGGCTGGCGGCTGCTGCCAAGCCATGCCCAGGTGGTCTCGCTGTCGCGGGCCGCGTGCAGCAGGCGGTGGCCAAGCCGCTCGGCCCAGGTCTGCACCGCCAGCTCGGTATTGGGACCCCTGAGAATCAGGCCGACGTGCCAGATGTCGAAGTCGTAGTCGAGGTCGGCCGGGCCGAGCGGGCAGTCGTCCTGGGCAAGCCGGACGATTCGGTCGGCCCTTCTCCTGCTCGGGGAGCGCATCGCCTGGGCGTGCTCGTCCTTGTACTCGTCGGCCACCAGCGCCAGCAGGCGGTCGACGTGAGGCGCCTGTTCGGCAAGCACCCGCCCCAGCACCCGGCTGGGAATTCCTTCCGTCTCGACCAGGATGAACTCCTCCAGCGCTTTGTTGCCGGTCGCGTGACACCTCAGCACGAGGTCCAGGCTCACACCCTCCCGCGCCGCCCGGCGTGCCTGCCTGATGACCGTGGGCGGAACCGGCAGCGGCGATTCCGCACCCTTCTCGATGCCTTCGACGCCGTAGCGGACAGCCCCCGCGACGGCGCTGTGCAACCCGGCTGCGTAGGCCGGGTCGAGGCCGGCGAGAGGGTCGCCCAACGCTTGGATCCTGGCCAGGATCACCTTCTCGATCTCACGGCGCCGCGCCCGCAGGCGGCCGGCGAGCTCGGCGCGAATCGCGTCCGGCAGGTCCTCCGGGCTCTTCACGAGCCCGACCAGCTGGCGAGTGCACCCTGCATCACCGCTCTGCTGCACTCCCTCTCCTCCCGCCACTCGTATAAGGCGCCCGGACCGTATCCAGCCGCGGAGCCCGCCCGCAAGAAGCCGCTGCCAGCAGAACCGTCAATTACCCGAACCGCACCCTCCGCCGCACCCCGCGCCGCTTACCGCCCACATGGATCACCTCACCTCGGTCCCACCCTGAAAGGATCAACGCTCCGATGCTCACAGATCCCCTCCCGGCGTCGGGAGGCTGATATTCGGGTCAAACAGATGGACTAGTAACTTTTTGCTCCACTAATTCTCCCTGGGCTCGTTACTGGTAAGTGTGTCAGTGACGCTCGATTTTCCGTGGGCACGGTGCATCCCTACGCTGACAGCGGTGCTGAAACTCAGGGGGGTCCACAAGAGCTACGAAACGGTCAAGGCCCTGGACGGTGTGGACCTCGATGTGGACCAGGGCGAAATCGTCGCCCTGCTTGGGCCGAACGGCGCCGGCAAGTCGACGCTCGTCTCCGTCATCGCGGGCCTCTGCAAGCCGGACCGGGGTGAGGTCCGGCTGAACGGAATCGACATCCGCGCCAACCCCGGCCTGGCCCGGCGGCAGCTCGGCCTGTCCCCGCAGGAGACGGGGATCTACCCGATTCTCTCCGTCCGCGACAACCTGCGTTTCTTCGGTGAGCTCGCGGGCCTGCGCAAGCGTGACCTCGAGCGCCGGATCGAAGAGGTGGCCGCCGCGTTCTCGCTCCGCGGCCTGCTCGACCGCCAGGGGCGGAAGCTGTCCGGCGGCGAGGCGAGGCGCCTGCACACGGCGATGATCGCCCTCCAGCGCCCACCTCTCCTCCTCCTCGACGAGGTGACGGCCGGGGTCGACGTGCAGTCCCGCAAGCAGCTCCTGGACCTGGTGGGTTCGCTGGCGGGGCGGGGCTCGGCGGTGCTCTATTCCACCCATTACCTGCACGAGATCGAGGCGCTGGGGGCACAGCGGGTGGCGATCCTGCTCGAGGGCCGGGTGGTTACCGCCGGCTCGATCCCGGACCTAGTCGGCGCCTTCGGGGGCTCCTTCGTAGAGCTCAGGTTCGACCGGCGGCCGGCCGGCCTCGACCTGCCGGCGGGGACCGTGAACGTGGGCGAGAACGTGCTCCGGGTGCCGGCCGAGGACTCCGCCGCGGTCACCGCGGCCGGGCTCGTCGGCAGGCTGGACTCCTCCGGGGCGACCCTGCGGGAGATCAAGCTGCTGCAGCCGAGCCTCGAGAGCGTCTTCCTCTCGGTCACCGCCGGCACCGCGAACGGGGGCCCGCCGTGAGCCTGGGACGCGTCGCCGCGATCGCCAGGCAGGACCTGCGAATCCTCCGCACCGACCTGATGGCGATCGTGCCGCTGATCGTGCTGCCGCTCGTGGTGATGCCGTTCCTGCGCCCGGCCTTCCGGGCCGCCTTCCATTTCGGCGGCCTGCACAACGCGACCGGGGCCGAGCAGGTGGTTCCCGGCATGGCGGTCACCTTCGGCTTCTTCCTGGTCATGAACACCAGCAGCAGCTTCTTCCGGGAACACATGTGGAGGACCTGGGACCGGCTGCGAGCGAGCGCGGCGGGCCCGGCCGAGATCCTGCTCGGCAAGATGGTGACCCCGCTGGTCGAGTTCACGGTCCAGTTCGTCCTCCTCTTCGGGCTGGCCGGCCTCTTGATGGACCTCCACGTGCGGGGATCGTGGCTGGAGCTGTGCGCCGTCGGCTGCGCCTTCGCCGTCTTCCTGGTGGCGACCGGGGTCGCCGTCACCGCCGTCTGCCGGACCTACATGCAGGCCACGGCCACGGTCACCGCCGGCGCCCTGGTCATGGCCGGGTTCGCCGGCGCCCTGGTCCCCTTCGCGCTGCTGCCGCCCTGGGCGCAGGCGATCTCGCCGCTGGTTCCGAGCTACTGGGCGATGCAGGGCTACAAGCACGCGATCTTCGGCGGCAAACCGGTCGTGCTGCCGGTCCTGGCGCTGCTCGGCTTCTCGCTCCTCTCCGCCCTCGTCGCCGCCGCCCGCTTTCGCTTCGAGGACCAGAAGCTGGGGCCCACCTGAGACCCGCACCCCGGCGCGCGGTTTCGGAATCCCTGCACCTGACTGTTATCAAGGGCCGATGGGCCCGGGTTTCGAGTCGAGCGAGATGGCCGCGGTGCGCGCGCTGGTCGCCGAGATGTCCCCGCTCGGGGTCGCCTCGGTGGAGCCCCACTCCGCGCTGGTCGCGGAGCTCGGCTTCGACTCCCTCGGCCTGGTCGAGCTGTTGATCGTGATCGAGGACCGGTTCGGCCTGCCGCCCCTGGAGGACCGGGAGCTGCTCGGCCTCGAACGGGTCGCGGACCTCGAAGCCCTGGTGCTCGCGGCGCAGGGCCGGGTGCCGCTGCGGTGACGCGGCCAGGTGCCGCGGTTTTGGTCACCGGCGCCACCGGCCTGGTCGGCAGCGAGCTGGTCGCGCAGCTGCGGGCGGGCGGCGCCTGCGTCGCCGGCACCAGCCGCCGCGGCTCGCCGGCCGACCCCGAGATCGTCGCCTGGGACATGGGCGCCGAGCAGGCGCCGCCAGCCCTGCGGCGGCGCTGGGATGCGATCGTCAACGCCGCCGCCAACACGCGCTGGACGATGGGAGAGGCAGAAGCCACAGCGGCCAACGTCGCCAGCGTCCGCGCCCTCGAGCCGCTGGCCGGCGCCGGGACCCGCGTCGTCCACGTCTCGACCGCCTATGCGACGGGGCTGCGCGGCAGCGTCGAGTCGGCCGACCCGGCCGACTACCGCAACACCTACGAGTGGTCGAAGGCGCACGCCGAGCGGGTGGCGCGCGAGAGCTTCGCCAACCTGGCCGTGGTGCGGCCGCCGCTGGTCGTCGGCCGGCGCGGCGACGGCCGCGCGGCTCGCTTCGCCGGCATGTACACGCTGGTCCGCGGGCTGACGATCGGCACCGTGCCGGCCGTGGTCGCGGATCCCGATGCCCGCCTCGACGCGATCCCGGTCGACGACCTCGGCCAGCTGCTGGCGGAGCTGGCGACGGGCGCCCGCGGCGGGGACGAAGCGGTGCTGACGATCGCCGCCGGGGAGCGGGCGCCGCGCGTCGAAGAGGCGATCGCGACCGTCGCCGGCGCGCTCAACGAGTGGCGGCTGGCGCACGGCCACGAGCCGGTCGAGTGCCCGCCGCTGATCGAGCCGGAGCGCTGGCGGCGCTTTCACCGGCCGTTCGCCCAGCAGCACCTGAGCCCCCGCCAGCTGCTGGTCATGCAGCTGCTTGAGAGCTTCGAGCCCTACCTGGCGCTGTCCGAGCCGCTGCGTCCCGACGTCGAGGTCCGGGGCGTTCTCCCCTGCCTGCGCACCTCGACCGCCTACTGGGCGGCGGCGAACCCCCGCGTCGCGGCGCTGGAACCGCGGCCGTGGCGCTCGCCGACTCCCAGCGCGACCGCCGGAGCGAGTTGACCGGCCATGCCCAAGGTGACTATCGACCAGGACATCGGCGCGCCGATCGAGCGCGTCTGGGACGCCCTGCTCGACGTCGAGAGCTACGCGGAGTCGATGGAGACGGTGCGCTGGATCCGCCTGGCCGGCGACGGCGGCGGGCACGCCCGCCGCGCCGAGTGGTCGGTGCTGCTGAAGGGCTCGATCCTCGAGTGGGAAGAGGAAGAGCAGCTCGACCACGCCGCCCACAAGGTCGTCTTCAGGCAGCTGCGCGGCGACCTCGAATTCTTCGACGGGTACTGGGTGCTCGAGGAGCTCGGCCCGGAGGAGACCCGGGCTCACTTCGAGGTCGAGTTCGAGATCGGGATCCCGATGCTGGCCGAGATGCTGAATCCGGTGGCGCAGCGATCGCTGGAAGAGAGCTGCGCCCAGATGCTGCGCGACTTCGAGCGCTCGGTCGCCGGTGAATGAGACGCTGGAGCAGGTCGGGCGCCACTTCTCGCCGGGGGCCGCGCTCAGCGCCAAGGTGACCGGCGGCGGCGCGGTCGAGGTAGCGGCGAGCGGCGCCCTCGTCACCCTCTCCGACGGCCGCGAGCTGCTCGACTTTGGCTCCTACGGGGTGACCCTGCTCGGCCACCGCCACCCGGTCGTCCTCGCCGCGCTGGCCGACGGCCTGGGGACGATGCCGACCGCCACCCGCTCGCTGGCCAACCCGGTGACCGCAGCCTTCGCCGCCGAGCTGAGCGAGCGCTGCGGGGGCGCCCTGCAGCGCGTCTGGCTCGGCAGCGACGGCGCCGGCGCGGTCGAGGCGGCGCTGAAGCTCGCCCGCCGCAGCAGCGGCCGGATGAGGGTCCTGGCCGTCGAGGGCGCCTTCCACGGCAAGACGCTCGGGGCCCTCGCCCTGACCCGGAACCAGCGCTTTCGCCAGGGCCTCGAGCCGCTGCTGGGAGCGGTGACCGAGCTGCCGCGTGACGACCCCGAGGCGGTGCGGCGCGAGGCCGCGGGCGGCGACGTCGCCGCCCTGGTCCTCGAGCCGCTCCAGGGCGAGGCCGGGGTCCACGTCCTCGACCCGGCGGTGCTGGCCCGCTGGGCCGCCGACGCCCGCGCGGCGGGTGCCTTCTTGATCAGCGACGAGATCCAGGCCGGGCTGCGGCGCGCCGGTCCCTTCTCGCCGTCGCTCGCCGCCGGCCTCGAGCCGGACGCGGTTCTCTTCGGCAAGGGGCTGGGCGGCGGCCTGATGCCGATCTCGGCCCTGGTCGCGACCGAGGCCCTGGCGGCGCCACTGGTCGCCGACCCGAGCTGGCACAGCACCACCTTCGGCGGCCACCCGCTCGCCTGCGCGGCCGGGCGGGCGGCGCTGGTCGCGATCGAGGCGGAGGCGGAGAACGGCCGGGCGGTCGCCGCGGCCGTCGCCGCCGGCCTGCGGGAGCTCGGCGCCGCCCACCCCGAGTCGATCGCCGAGGTCCGCGGCAGCGGCCTGATCTGGGGCATCGAGTTCGCCAGCCCCGGGGCCGCCGGGGCGGCTCTCGTGGGGCTGGCGCAGAGGGGACTGCTGGTCTCGCCCTGCCTCAGCTCGACCAGCACGGTACGGCTGCTGCCGCCGATGGTGACCTCGCCCGCGCAGGCGGCGGACGCGCTGGCGATCCTGGCCGCGACCCTGCCTGAGCTCGAGCCCTACGTCCAGTAGCGGCGGGGGCTCAACCCCGCAGGGTCCACCCCGCCGGGACGAGCGACTCCTCGCCCAGCAGGTCCATCAGCTTGATCCAGTCCCGCGCCAGGGCGATCGCCGGGATGTGGCCCTGCGGGGTCAGCGGGTTCGGCATCTCCCCAATCAGGGCGGCGCTCTCGGCGACCAGCGCCTCGCAGCGCTCGAGGACATCCTCCGCGGGCGCATCGATGCCACGGATCAGCTCCCAGCAGGGCTGGCGCAGCTCGTGGCCCTGAAGCCGCTCCAGGGCCCAGGAGGCTCGCATCGCGGGGCCGGGAAGCGGCCGCTCCCGGTTGAGCGCGATGTTGAGGGCGACGGCGCAGGTTTCCCCGATCATCCGCGCGGCAAAGCGGAGCAGGGCGCCCTGGCCGGCCTGCCGCGCGCCGCGGGCGTCCTCGAGAAAGCCGCGGGTCGTCATCCCGAAGGTCCAGAGCGCCTGGCTCCTGCACCAGGCATGGCGGCGGGCATCGGCCTCGATCGCCTTCACGCACCCACCCCCCGCCCAGTGCCGAGCGCCGCGGCCGGCACGCCTTCGGTCCAGCCGAGGCCCAGCAGGCCGCGCTCGTACAGGCGGACGCACAGCGCCATCTCCTCCGGGTCGCGCCCGGCGAGCGCCCAGCCCTCCTCGTCCTGGGCGCCATCATCGGCCGCCAGGCGGCGCCACGCTTCGGCCTCGCCCTCCTCGAGCACCCAGGCGGCCCCTGAGCGCAGCGCCAGCAGCAACTGCTCGGCACCGGCCGTGGCCAGCTCGAGGTCCTCGGTTCGGTGCCAGCGGGCCAGGGCGAGGAGGGCGTCGAGACCGAGGTCGAGCTCCCACATCTCCGCGCAGGCGCGCAGCGCGGCTTCGGCGAAGCCCGCCCCCTCGCGAGCCGGGTCGGCTGGCAGCTGGCGGAAGGGCTCGTAGAGGGCGGCCAGCCCGGGCGCGCCGCCCTCGAGGCGCTCGCCCAGCCACTTGTCGCTGATGAAGGGCAAGCCGCGCTCGGTGAGCGCCGCGTTGAGGGCGTTCTCGACCGCCAGCCGGGCGTTGACGACAGCGGCAACCGGCCGGCTCGCGCGCAGCGCTAGCTGGGCCGCCAGCGCCGCGGCGCGCATCCGCTCCGCGTACTCCCGCAGGACGAGGCCGGACGCCACCCGGCGCCAGTCCCTCCCCTCTGCTTCGAGCTCGAGCCCGCCGCCGTCGACGACCAGGCCGAAGGCGATCCGGTGCAGGAGCTTGAACTCGTCCTCGTGGTCGCTGTCGCCGAAGTCGCCGAGCAGCGGTCGCTCGCTGGCGAGCGCCTCTTCGGCCCGCCCGAAGGAGTCTTCGATCGACCGCTGGCCCAGCTTCCAGACGTCGACCCGCAGCGACCCGAGGAAGTGCTCGAGGGGAATTCGGGAGGACTTGACCGCGGCCGGAGAAGCGACCAGCATGTCGAGATCGCTGAGGCCGTTGCCGAGGCCGTAGGCGAGCGACCCTCCCGCGATCACTGTGTCGCCAGCGTCCCGCAGGTACTCGATCTCCGCCAGCACCTGCTCCAGGGCGATCCCGTGAAACCGCTCGATGCGCGATGCGAGCTGGCGCCGGCGCTCCCTCTCCCTCATCGGCCCAAGGCTTGCCGATCCCGCCGGGGAACTCAAAACTGGCCCGCGGCGGCGGGGTGCAGGATGCCGCGCTCGCGCAACGCCCCAGCAGCCTGGGCCGCGCAGCCCCCGGCCCCGGTGCTGGCGTCCACCAATACGAGGCGGTTGGCGGTGGCGATGGCGGTGAAGGCGTCGAGCTGCCTCCGCACGAAGTCCAGGTCCTGGTCGTAGGCGCGCGGGTCGGCACCGTCGCGCGCGGCGACCCGGCGCACCACGGCCGCGGCGTCGTCGACGAGCACCAGGCTGGCGTCGGGTGCGTAGAGCCGCGCGGCAAGCGCGTGCATGAGCTCCCAGTCACACCAGTCCGGGTCCGCCATGTAATGCGCGAAGGTGGAATAGGAGTAGCGGTCCGAGAGCACGAGCTTGCCCGCTTCGAGCGCCGGCCCGATCAGGTCCGCCTGGTGCTGGAGGCGATCGAGCAGGCCGAACAGCGCCAGGTTCAGCCGCGTCAGCGGCTCGCCCCGGCTGCGGCGGAGGGCGGCGCGAACGCGGGGGTCCGCGCGCCACCAGCTCGTCGGCTGGGCAGTGCGGACGACCTCCCAGCGCCCTTCTGCGGCGGGCTGGAGCGCGTCGAGCAGCGTCGACTTGCCGACCCCGTCGGGCCCGCAGGCGACCACCAGCCGCCCGGGGAAGGCGTGCGCCGCGTGCTCGATCCTCACCGCTGGAGCCCTCGCCGCCCGCCGGCCCCGGCCGCCCGGCGCAGCGCCTCCCGGTGGGCTGGCTCGACGGCCGCGGCGCCCACCTGCCCGACAGAGGCGCCGGCCACGCGGCACGCCGCCCGCGCCGCCGCCGCCAGGTCGCTGCCGCCCGCGATCGCCCATGCCAGCGCGCCGGCGAAGGCATCGCCGGCGCCGGTCGCGTCGACCTCCCGGCGGGGCGCCGCCGCCACTTCGAAACGGCCGCCCCCCGCCTGCACGGTGCAGCCGCGGCGGCCATTGGTGACGACGAGCGCCGTGCCCGCAGTTGCCCGCCGCCACGCCGCGCTGGCGGAAGCCCGCGCCTGCTCGGCGGCGTTGAGGACGACGGCGGCGACCCGCCGCAGCGCCGCGGGGGCGACGAGGCGCTCGGCGGCGAACGGCCCGGGAGCCCAGACGACGGCCGTGCCCCCGGGGATCCGCTCGAGCAGGTCCTCCAGGGGCAAGGGCACGTCCATCACGAGCGACGCCCGGGCGTGCTCGCCCGCGGCGGCAAGGCGGGCGGCCCAGAGGCCGGCGACGTCGGCGACGGAGGACGCGGCCGGGCGCACCCACATGCGCTTCCCCGACGGCTCGTTGACCACGTAGGCGTGCCCGGTGCTCACCCCTGCCGAGACGGCGACGCCATCGACGCCGACGCCGGTCGAGCGCAGCGCCGCGAGGGCCGCGCGGCCGTGGGCGTCGTCGCCGACGACGGAGCGCAGCGCCGCCCGCCCGCCGATCGCGGCGATGACGGAGCTGGCGTTGGCGCCGTGGCCGCCGAGGCACTCCGTCTCGGCGGTGACCAGGGCGGCGTCGTCCTCGCCGCAGTCGGCCGCGCTGCGGATGATCGTGTCCCAGTGGCACCCGCCCCAGACCACGAGCGGCGCCGGGCGCGCATCGCTGGCTGGGGCCGGCGCCGCCACGGCTTCAGCCGGGGAGGGGCTTGGCGGCGATGCCCGAGACCTCGAGGAGGTGCTCCGGCTCAGCGAGCGCGCTGACCTCGACCAGGGTGCTCGACGGCGCGCTCCCGGCGAAGAACCTGTTTCGCACCGCCGAGACGGCCTCGAAGTCCTCGATGCGCTTGAGGTAGATCACCACCGAGACGAGGTGCTCCGGAAGCGCCCCCGCCTCGGCGAGCACGAGGCGCAGGTTCTCGAACACGACCTCCGCCTGCTGGCCGGCGGTGGCGCCGGCCGTGCGGCCCTCGCCGTCGGTCGCGACCTGCCCGCTGACGAAGACGAGGCGCAGCGGCCCGGCGTCGACCTGCACTCCCGGCACGTAGCGGCCGATCGGGCGGCTTGCGCCTGCGGGAACCAGGTCGCGCCTGGCCGCCGCCGGGATGCGAGGGGAAGCGCCGCTCATGCCCTTGCCTGCCGCAGGATCTCCTCGAGCAGCCGCTGCACCCGCACGCCCTCCTCGAAGCTGGGCGTGCGGTCGTCCTCCCCGCCCGCCCGCAGCCAGGTCGCGTACGGGTTGTCGATCTCACCGCTGCTGTCGGGATCGATGGTGACCTCCTCGACGCCGAGCGCCGAGGTCGCCAGGACCCGCAGCCGCCGCACGCCGGTCGCGGCCCGCGAGACGACGAGCGAGGCGCTGGCCCGCGGCGAGAGCCGCAGCGTCGCGCTGCCGACGTCCTCGGTCTCGCCCGGGACCGACCCGGAGACGGCGCGCCGCTCTCGCCATGAGACCGACGAGGACGCCGCCAGCACCGTCGGGCACCCGCCCGCCAGCCAGCAGATCAGGTCCAAGGCGTGGACGCCGAGGTCCGCGAACGCGCCCGCCCCCGCCTGGAGGGGGTCGTGGCGCCATGCCCAGGCGGTGCCTGGCGCGGCGAGGAAGTCGTGCAGGAACTCGACGTGCAGGTGCCGCAGCGGCCCGTTCGCCTCGGCGCCGATGCGCTCCCTGAGCGCGCCCAGGCCGCGGTGCGAGCGCCACTGGTAGAAGGCCATGCTGTTCGTGCCGGCCGCGCGCACCTCGCGGCTGGCGCGAGCCGCCTGCTCGGCATTCAGCGCCAGCGGCTTGTCGCAGGCCAGCCATTGCACGTGCGGGGCCGCCTCCAGGACCGCGGCCAGGTGAGTGCCGGGCGGCGAGGCGACGGTCAGCAGCTCGATGCCGTCCGCGAGGGCGCTGCCGAGGTCGGTCGTCAGCTGCGGCACCTCCCAGCGCCGCGCGGCGGCGCTGGCCCGCTCGCGGTCGCGTGCGTAGACGAGCCACTCCACCGAGACCCCGGCGCTCCGCAAGAGCTTCACATGGTGAGTGCCGAAGCCGCTCCCGACCACGGCGGCGCGCAATTTCACATCGCTCATCGCCGCGATGATGCAGGCGCGGCGCCGGACCCGGAAATTGCGCTCGCCGCGATCGAGTGCTCCAATCGATCGCATGGTGAAAATCGCTTTTGCGGGGGTGGGTAACAACGCCAGTGCCCTGCTGCAGGGCGCCGAGCTCGCCCGCCGCAGCGGCGACGCCGCGATCACCGTCAGCGGCTGCCCCGCCATCGGCGGCGAGGGCGTGCAGGACATCGTCGCCGTGGCGGCGTTCGACGTCGACGAGGCGAAGGTCGGCGATGACCTCGCGGCGGCGATCCTCGCCCCGCCGAACTGTTACCCGCGGCTCGTCGACGTCGCCGAGACCGGGGTGGTCGTCTCCCCCGGGCCGGTCCTCGACCGGCCCGGCACCGCCGCGCCCATGGACGCGACCGCGCTGTCGCGCAGCCGGGCGGAGATCGTCGAGGAGCTCGTCGCCTCGAAGGCGGAGGTGATGATCTACGGCCTGCCGACGGGGCGGCCGAGAGCCGCCGCCTTCTACGCCGAATGCGCGCTGGGCGCGGGCGTCGCGTTCGTCAACTGCACCCCCGAGCCAGTCGCCCGCGACCCCGGCACGCGGGCCGCCTTCGAAGCGGCCCGGCTGCCGCTCCTGGGCGACGACCTCGCCAGCCACCTCGGCTCGTCGGTCGTCCACCAAACCTTGCTGAAGCTGCTGCGCGACCGCGGCATCGTGCTCGACTCGACCTTCCAGCTGAACGTCGGGGGCAACGCCGACTTCGCCAACCTGCGCCTCTGCCCGGAGTCCAAGCTGGCGACCAAGCACAACGCCCTGCGCCTGCCCGACGAGGACGGCGACAAGGTCCACGTGCTGCCGTCGGCCGGCGCGGTGAAGGGCCTGGCCGACCAGAAGGTCGCCTTCATCGACGTGGCCGGCCGCGGTTGGGCCGGCACCCCGGTGCACGTCGAGATCCGCCTCGGCGTGCAGGACTCGAGCAACGCCGCGGGGGTGATCGCCGACCTCGTCCGCATCGGCGCCCTCGCCGCCCGCAAGCAGGTCGGCGGCTTCGCCGGCGGCGCGGAGTTTCTCTTCAAGGCTCCGGCCGGGGACGGCCCGGCGAGCTGCGACGCGCTCGCCGCGGGCATCGCCCAGCTCGAGGCGCACCGCACGCTCGACCGGGTTCCCGCCGGCAATGCCTGAAGCCGGCGCGCAACCCCACAGCCAGGTGCTCGCGGCCGCGCTGCGGCGCCTGGCCGAGGGCGCCGACCTGTCCTCGCGGGAAGCGGAGGCGATCGGGCACGAGCTGGCCAGGGGCCGCTTCACTCCGGTCCAGTTCGGGGCGCTCGCCGCCGGCCTGCGGCTCAAGGGGGAGACTCCGGCCGAGCTCCACGGGCTCGTGCGGGCCTACCGGGAGCACCAAACTCCGGTGCCGCTGGGCCTCGACGCGACGGTCATCGACGTCTGCGGAACGGGCGGCGACGGGGCGAGCGCCGGTGTCTTCAACGTCTCGACCTGCACGGCCTTCGTCGTCGCCGGGGCCGGCGTCGCGGTGGCGAAGCACGGCACCTCGGCGGTCTCGAGCCCGTCCGGCAGCTCGGACGTGCTGGGCGTCCTCGGGGTCGACCTGGAGCTGGACGCCGAGGGCGCCGGCGCCCTGCTGCGCGAGGCCGGCATCTGTTACATGCACGGCCCTCGCTTCAGCCCCGCCATGCGGCACGTCATCGGCCTGCGCCGGGAGCTGGGATTCCGCTCGGTCTTCAACCTGGTCGGGCCGCTGACCAACCCTGCCCGCGTGCGCCACCAGCTCTGCGGCATCTACGACCGCCGTTACGGCAAGCTGGCCGCCGAGGCGATGGGGCTGGGCGGGGCGAGCCGGGCCTGGGTGCTCGCCACGGAGGACGGCTTCGACGAGGTCTCGCTCTGGTCGACGACGCACGTCGCGCAGTGGGCCGGCGGCAAGCTCTCGACGTTCACCCTGACGGCGGCCGACTTCGGCCTGCCGGCGGCGCCCGCCGCCGAGGTCTCGGGCGGCTCGCCGGAGGAGAACGCGGCGACGATCGAGGGCATCCTCAGCGGCGAGACCCGCGGGGCGCGCCGCGACATCGTCCTCGCCAACGCGGCGGCGGCGCTGGCCGCGGCCGGCGAGCACACGGATCTCCGCGAGGCCGCGGCCGCCGCCGCCGAGAGCATCGACAGTGGCGCCGCCAGCGCCTGCCTCGACCGGCTGCGCTCGTGGAGCAGGGCTTGACGGATTCGATCGCGATCCTCGCCTTCGACGGAGTCGACGACACCGACCTGCTTCCCGCCCTCGGCTTGCTGAAGAAGGCGGCGCTGCTGGCGGGCGAGGGCTCGCTGCGGGCCGCCCTCTGGGGCGCCGGGCCGTCGATAGTGACGGCCGCCGGGGTGCGGCTGGAGGTGGAGGTGGACTGGGCACGCGGCACCGGCTGGTCGGCCGTCGTCGTTCCCGGCGGCTCCGCCGCCGCCGCCGCGCCCCTGCCCGGAACCGCCCGCCGCGCGCTGCGCGCGCACGTCACGGCCAGCCGTCCCGTCTACTGCATCTGCGGCGGCATATGGCTGCTCGCCCGCGCCGTGTCCCTGAAGGGGTTGCGCGTCGCGCGCCCCGCGTCGGCTCACGACGTCGCGGGCATGAACGGCGCGCGCCTGCTGGACAGCACGATGGAGCGCGACCGCTGGCTGGTCACCGTCGCCGGCGGGGGCAGCGCCGGGCTCAAGTCGACCCGCGCCGCCACGGCTCTCCTCCGTGACCTCCACCCGCGCCTGGCTGGCCGGCTGGAGGCGCGCCTGGGCCACGCCCTGCCGGCATGATCCACCTCGTCACGCGAGCGGGCGACGAGGACGGGGGCGTGCTCTCGGAGCTCGCGGCCGAACCGGGCGTCAAGCCCTTGCCGCTGCGCATCCGGCGGGCCGGCAACGGCAACGCGATCGTCGAGCCGGCGCCGGCGCCGGAGGGCCCCGGGGCGGTGGTGATCCCCCTCCGCAAGGGCGGGGCGGCCCCGGGCGAGGAGCTGCTCGAGGCGCTGCTCTGCGCGGATTGCGTGGCGCGCGGCTCGGGCCACGCCGTGATCGCCCTCGCGACGTACCTCGACTACGCCCGCTCGGACGCCATCGGCGAAGACTCCGGCGCGCTCGGAGCGCGCACCTGGGCCCGGCTGCTGGAAACGGGGGCCTTCGCCGGCCTCCTCGTGCCGGGCTGGCACAACCCCGCCTTGCAGTCGCTCTTCTCCCTGCCGGCCGCGTCGTTCGAAGCGCTCGCGGCGCTCGCCGGGGCCGCGATCGACCTCCTCCCCCAGGGCGCCTGGGTCCTCGCGCCCGACCTGGGGCGGGCCGCGGCGGCCGGCGCGGTCGCCAGGGAGCACGGGCTTCGCGCCGGTTTCGTCGCCAAGCAGGCACTGGCCGGCGGCGTGCGCGAGGCGGACGGCCGGGGCTGGCCGGGCGATTTCGAGGGCGCGCCGGTCCTCGTGATCGACGATGAGATCGATTCTGGATGGACGATCGCGCGCGCCGTCGAGTGGGCCCGCGCCCGCGGCGCCGGCCCGATCGCCGTCGCCGCGACCCACTGCTTCGGCTCGCCGCGCGTGCTCGAGAAGCTGCGCGCCCAGCCGGGCGTCCGCTCCTGCCTGACCACGCGGCTCGGCGACTGGCAGCGGGCCGCGCGGGCGGGCTGGGAGATCGCCGCGGTCAGCGGGCGCATCGCCGCCGCGGTCGACCGCCTGGCCCTGCCGGGAGCGCGGTAGGCGGGTGGCGGGCTGGGTGGTCATCTCGGGCGCGAGCCGCGGAATCGGTGCGGCGACCGCGCGGCGGCTGGCCGCCGAAGGGCGGCCCACGGTCGCCTGGGCACGCTCCGCCGCGGCGCTGCGAGACGTGGCCGAGGCCTGCTCGCGAGCGGGCGCGCCCAGCCTTGCGCGAGCGGTCGACGTCGCCGACGCGCGATCGGTGCAGGCGGCGGTCGCGGCGCTGCCCCCCGGGCGGGTCGACGGCGTCGTGCTGAACGCCGGGGTCGGCGCCTGGGAGGCCCTTGGCGAGACCACGCCGGATGCCTGGCGGACGACGATCGCGACCAACCTCGACGGCGCGTTCTACACGCTGCGGGCGCTCTGGCCGCGCCTCGCCCCCCGCGCCCTGGTCGTCGGGGTCGGCTCCGACTCGGGGTACGAGGGCCGCGGCGGGCGCGCCGCTTACTGCGCCTCGAAGTTCGGCCTGCGCGGCCTGCTCGAGACGGCGCGCATAGACGGCGGCCGGCTCGAGCTGCGCGTCACCCACCTCGCCTGCGGGCCGGTCGACACGCATTTCCGCGACTCGAGGCCCGGCGACCGGCCGGGGGCGCTCAGCGCCACCGAGGTCGCCGAAGCCGTCGCGCTGCTGTTTGGGCTGCCGGGCCACGTCGAGGTGCCCGAGCTCAAGCTCGTCTCGGTCGACCGCCGCAGGTGATCCCTGCCCAGGGCTGCGCCGGCGAGGGCTCCCGACGTCGGGAGAGGGGCGGGGAATAGGCGATTTATTTAAACCGATCGGCCCCCCGACCGTCGTCCCGCCGTCACTCGATCTTCAGCGGCTCGCCGGCGAGGGCCGCGAGAACGGCCCGGGAGCCGGGGCCCTGGCGCTGGGGAGGATGAAAGGCGAGCGCCCGCGAGGCTGAGGCGAAGTAGGAGACCTCCTCACCGCCGATGAACGCCATGCCGCCAAGCTGCTCGACGGCCGCGGCCACCGAGCGGTTGATCGCATCCTGGGCCGCGTAGCGGTGGAGCAGCGCCTGCACGAGGAGCGATTCGCCGCGGTCCCCCTGCTCCATGCGGTGCGCGACGGCGGCGAGGCTCGCCATCGCCGCCTCGAGACCGGCCACCATCGTCGCGCGGGGCGCTGGGTCCCCGCGTTCCGCCGCGATCGCCCGCTCGGCCAGCGCGCTCGCCATGCCCAGGTAGGACGCCGTGATCAGGAGCTCGAACCAGAGGAAGCTCGCGGCCTGCACCGCGTCCGTGTTCTCGACCCCGATCACCAGGTCGGGATCGACAGAAACGTCGCTCAGCGTCACCGCCTCGCTCTGGGCCCCCGCGAGGACCGGCGACCCCCAGAAGTCGGCAACCTCGAGACCCGGCGAGCTGGCGGGCACCAGGGCGACCGCGAACTCCGGCGCCGCGCCGGGCGCCTCGCCGCTTACCGCGACGGACGCGGTCAGCACGTCCATCGACCGCGAGAGGCTGCACGGCTTCTTCTTGCCGCTGACCAGGAACTTCCCATCGACCCGCCGGGCCCGCATCGCCGGCGAGAAGACGCCCTGGCCGTGGACCCCCTCCGCGAAGCCGGAGGCAAGCAGCCGGCCCTGCTCGGCGATCGCCTGCAGCAGCAGCCACTCGAAGCCGCCCTCGGCCTGTTGCAACTCGATCAGGCTCGCGGTCGAGAAGTGATGCATCGTCGTCGCCACCGCCAGCGACGGCGAGCGCGAGCCGATCGCGCGCTGGACCCGAATCGCCGCCGAAGGCGAGGCACCGTGACCCTTGAAGTCCCGCGGGACGACCAGGCCAGCTCCCCCCGCCTCCCGAAACAGCTCCACCACCTGGCTGTCCCGTCCCTCCATCTCGGCCAGCGGCATCGAAGCGATCCGCGCGTCGAACCCTGGCAGGAATCCCTCCAGCGCGCGTCGGTCTTCAGCTAGAAACTCCAAGGCGAAACCCTCCCTCGACGACCCAGCAAAGCGGTCACGCAGCTATACCGGGCAGGGATGCCAGCCGCAAAACCGCACGGCAGCACGGAACGAGAAGTTCAGCGGCCAAGCCATGGGGCTTCGCGAAGTGCAGTAGCTCTCGTATGTGCAGGTGTATAGTTGCTACATGTACATGCATAGTCTCATGATTCGGAGAAATCACAGATGCCGCGCCTGACCCTCACGCTCGACCTGCCCGAGGGAACCATCGTCTCCTTGAGCAGCGAGACGGGGATCGAAGTCTCCCCTGAGCGAGGACGCGATCCCGTCGAGGAGTACTGGACGGACTACCTGAGCCCCAGCGGCCGCAAGCTCTACCGGGCGGCGGCGGAAATCCAAGACACTCGCGGGCCAGGCTTCTCTCTGGAGGACGTTGCCAGGCACCTGAGCGTCGACTACGAGAGCGTCAAGAGCTACCACCGCAATTCCGGCCGCACCGCGGCTAGATGGGAGCGCGAAAAGGGAAACTCGGCGCCAGTCCAGCTCGTTTTTGACGGGAACTACGGGCCGCAGGAAGGAATAAGCGGCTGGCGCTCCCGCTATCGGCTCCCCGATGGAGTGGACGGCAAGATCCTCGCCCAACCGACGCGCTGAAGGCGAAGTCGAAGACCCCGAGCCTCGGATTCAGAAGCGCTCTACGAGGGTGGCTGACCGGATTCGAACCGGCGACCGCCTGGACCACAACCAGGAGCTCTACCAACTGAGCTACAGCCACCACGCTGCTTTCAATCTAGCGGCTGGGGCCGGGATCGCGGCGGCTAGGCGGGGCCCTGGGATGCGACCAGGGAGGCGAAGCCTTCGAGGCCTGGGGTCGTGCGGGCGAGCAGCTCGGCCTCGGCGGCCTCGGCTTCTTGGGGAAGGGCAGCCGCGCCGTTGTCTCCCAGCGCCCCGCAGGCCTCCTGGACCATCTCGGGCACGGCCAGCCAGGCCTCCAGGAGGGCGAAGTCGGACTCGGGGTGGAAGAGGACGCCCCAGGCGTTGCCGTGGCGGAAGGCCTGCACCTCGGTCTTGGCCGAGCGGGCGAGGTGCCCGGCGCCCTCGGGCAGGCCGAAGGCGTCGTTGTGCCAGTGCAGGACGGTCGTGCTCGGGGCGAGGCCGCCGACGACCGGGTCATCGGGGTCGAGGATCTCGACCGGGGCGTAGCCCAGCTCCGGGCCCTCCCCAGGCCTCACCTCGGCCCCCAGCGCCCGGGCGAGGAGCTGTGCGCCGAGGCAGATGCCGAGCACCGGCAGCTCGCGGCGCGCCGCCTCTGCAAGCCACTCGCGCTCCGTCTCCAGCTCGGGATGAACGTCGACTTCGTCGACGTTCATCGGGCCGCCCATAACGACAGCGCCCGCCACCTCCCGGTGATCGGGCAGCTCCTGGCCCGCCAGCGGTTTGACCGTGTGCACGTCGAGGCCGCCGCAGGCGTCGAGGATCCGGTGCGGCGTCTCCCAGGGAACGTGCTGGATCGCCAGCAGGATTGGACGGTCGTCCGCGCTCATCGCTGCCCCAGGCTAGCCACGCTACGGTGGGAACGATGCCAGAGCGCCTTCGGATGGGCCGTCTCGCCGGAGCCTGCGCTCTCCTCGGCCTCGTGGCGATCGCGGCGCTCGGACTGACCCCAGCCCATGCCGTCGGCCCTTACCCCGACCTCGGCGGCTGCTCCGTCTTCCCCGCCCCACCCTCCGGCACTCCCGCCAGCGCGCCGTCGCTCCCCACCGAGGCGGCCTGGAACCAGGACATCTCCAGGGCACCCGTCGCCCGCAACTCCGCCGCCACGATCGCCTACATCGACTCCCACGGCGGCGATCATCTCCATCCCGACTTCGGCTCGCCGCGCGCCTACGGCTTCCCCTACGCCGTGGTCGGCAAGGGCCAGCCCAAGCTGCCGGTCCACTACACCGCCTACGGCGACGAGAGCGACCCCGGCCCCTTTCCGGTGCCGAAGGGAGCGCCGGTAGAGGGCGGCAACGGCAGTGACGGCGACCGCCACGTCCTCGTTATCGATCGCGCAAGCTGCACGCTCTACGAGCTCTACCGTGCCTTCTTTACGGGCGGGCACTGGAACGCGGACTCCGGGACCAGGTGGGACCTGCGCTCGGCCGCTCGCCGCCCCGACTCATGGACATCCGCCGACGCCGCCGGCCTGCCGGTCTTCCCCGGTCTCGTTCGCTACGACGAGGTCGCCGCCGGTCACCTCGACCACGCGATCCGGGTCACCTTCGACAGCACCCGCAACGCCTGGGTCCACCCCGCCTCGCACTGCGCCGGGGACACCTCCAACCCGAACGCCCCTGCGATGGGAACGCGGCTGCGACTCGAGGCCGGCTACGGCCTCGGCGGCTTCAGCGGCGGCGCCAAGGTAATCGCGGAAGCCCTCAAGCGCTACGGGATGATCGTCGCCGACAACGGCTCCAACTGGTACTTCAGCGGCAGCAGCGACCGGCGCTGGGACGACGACAACCTCAACCAGCTGAAGCGCATTCCTGGCAGCGCGTTCCAGGTGGTGCGCAGCGCCGCCACACCACACCCCTGCTGAGCCCGCGCCGGCTCAGCCAAGCCGCACGTAGTGAAACCCGGCACGAAGCCGCGAGCGCAGCTGCGCGGCTGCCTCTCCCTCACCGTCCTCGCCGGCGGCGACCAGCACCACCTCGGTCGCGGGATAGCTCTGCAACTGGTCCTCGACCGCCTGCACGATGTCCTCGTCGCCGACGCGCGCCTCCGCCGGCACACCGGCCCTGGCGAGCGCGGCAACGGTGACGACCAGGCGCTGCTGCGCCCGGTGCCGCGCGTCCTCGACGTCGGAGGCCCAGCGATCGAGGAAGCCGATCCGCGCCGGCACCAGCACGCGCACCTCGTCCTCCCCGCGATCCGTGGCCGCGATGCCAGCCGCGCGGGTGACCCGCTCGACGTCCTCAGGATCCTCGACGTCCTCGGCTGCGACGATCAACACGTGGCGGCCGCCGTCATTCACTCGCGGCGGTGCGATCGGCTCCACCGGCCGCTGTCGCACCGCGACCGCCACCAAGGCAACGGCCGCCAGCGCACCAACCGCGACCCCCACACCCGGACCACCGAGCATGAAGGCCGCGGCAACTGGCACCACAACCCCGGCAACTATGAAAGGAAGCTTCCAGGGGGTCATGGCTCACACCAAGCTACACCCGCGCACCACCTCCCCGCAGGCGTGGTAGAAGCAGCATCGCCAACCCAATCAGGATCACGATAATTCCCAATATGTAGTTGACGAGGATCGCCAAGACGATCCCGATGATGATCAACAGAATTGATAGCTCCATGGACCATGAGCTACCCCCGGTTCTGCTCGCCAAACTAACGGCGACTCAGCCGCGCGTGCCGCCGCCGCTGCCGTCAGGCGACCAGCCGGGGCCGCGAAAGAGGTAGCCGAGCCTGTCCCGCCAGCTGCTCGCGGCGCGCACGTCGCGGGCGATCGCTGCGAACTCGTGGAAGGCGACGCGGGTCGGCTTGAAGGTGCGGATGTTCCTCGTCAGTCCGTAGCGCACCCGCTCCGTCTCACTTTGGTAAGTACCGAAGATCCGGTCCCAGACGATCAGGATGCCGCCGTAGTTGCGGTCGAGGTAGACCTCGTTGGCGCCGTGGTGAACACGGTGGTGCGAGGGAGTGTTGAAGATGAGCTCGACCGGTGCCGGCAGCTTCTTCACCCTCTCCGTGTGAATCCAGAATTGATAGATGAGTGAAATAGAGAGCTGAAGGAGAATCATCCAGGGCGCGAAGCCAAGCAGGGCCAGCGGTGCCCAAAAAGGCAGTGACGTCATCGGCGTCCAGGTCTGGCGCAGCGCGGTCGAGAAGTTGTAGTGCTCGGAGGAGTGGTGAACGACATGGCTCGCCCAGAAGACCCGCACCTCATGGTGAACACGGTGAAACCAGTAGTAGGCGAGATCGTCGGCGAGGAAGAGCAGCACGTACGTCCACCACTTGTCCGCCGGCATCCGCAGCGGCGTCAGCTCGTACAGCCCCGCATAGGCGACCAGCACGACGAGCTTCCAGGCCGCGTTGATCACCACGTTGCCGCCGCCCATCGCCAGGCTGGTACGCGTGTCCCGCGCCTCATAGCCGACCAGGTCGTCGTCGCGCAGGTACCGGAACGAGAGCAACTCCATCACGAGCAGCAGCACGAACGCCGGAATCGCGTAGTAGAGAACCTCTGCCACGGCTCAAATCTAGTGGCCAGCGGCGGCGACCAGGCGAATCGCTAGCTGTCGCTCGCCGCGGCTGCTTCGGCCATGGCCGTCGCGTCGAATACTTCGCTCGAGTCGGGCACCTCGATCTCGGGTTCGAATCCGAAATCGAAGAAATCCATGCGCATGTCTATCGTCGTCGTTCCGTCGCCTTCATCCGACGGCTCCGAGTGCACGAGCCTCATGCGTCGCATCAACCCTTTGGCGTCGATCCACGCCTCGACGCCAAATGGAGGTCCCTCCCCGTCGGCTGGGTCCATCGAGCCGCGATAGTGGGTCGTCGGCACACCGCGCACGTCTTCCTTCCCCAGCTTCTGCACGTCATCGCTCACCGCTTCGAGGAATGCCAGTTCGCCCTTTGCGTCGACGCTGGCGGGAATCGGCGTCTCCTGGTCATCATCCCCGCGCGACAAGTCGAGCATCATCCACTTGGCCCCGTCCGGCAACGAGCCGAACTGGCTCGAATGCATGTACATGGTGGTTCCGTCGGTAATGGCTTCCATCTTCATCAAGCCACCGTCCGTGGTCTTCGGCCCAGTGATGACTGCTTGGCTGCGACCCTCGGCGTCGTAGGCTATCCGGCCGGTTACCGCGGACGGCGCCGGTTTCCCCTGCACGGTGATTATCGAATGCATCGAGGCGCGCCCGCCAGGCTCCTGCTGCGTCTTCTCAGCTGCCGCGGCGATCGCGTTCAGGGGACCGCCGCTACCGCCGTCGCCACGGGGCCAGGCGAGCACCGCAAGTACTGCACCCAGGATCGCCAGCCCGGCGAAGGCCTGCCATAGGCGCCGAGAGCTACGCGGCTGATCTGGCTCGCCCTGGGAAAACCCGGATGTTGCCTCGCCCTGCAGAGTGATGGAAAGGTACCCATTCGGTACGAGCCCGTGTCGCGGCAGGCGCCTGCCCCAGGCCGACGGTACGCCCCAGGCTGGATTCGAACCAGCGACCATCGGCTTAGAAGGCCGGTGCTCTGTCCACTGAGCTACTGGGGCGGGCGAGCCAAGATTAGGACCTGGTACGCCAGCTGGCGTAGGATCGCGGGCAATGCCGAGCGTCGATGCAGCTGGAACCGAGCTCTATTACGAGCGCGCCGGAGCGGGCGAGCCGCTGCTGCTGATCCAGGGGATGAGCGCGACGCACCTCGCCTGGGGCAGGCCGTTCCGCGACGAGCTCGAGCGCAGCTTCGACACGATCGTCTTCGACAACCGCGGCATCGGACGCTCCGGTCCCGCGCAGCTGCCGTTCACCACGGCCGACCTCGCCGCCGACACGGTTGGCCTGCTCGACGCGCTGGGGCTCGAGACCGTCCACCTGGCCGGCATCTCGATGGGGGGCATGATCGCCCAGGAGCTGGCGCTGGCCAACCCGGAACGGATCCGCACCCTGACCATCGGCGCGAGCTACTGCGGCGGGCCGGGCGGTTCGCTGATGGCGCCGGAGGACCTGCAGATGCTGGGCGAGGCCTACGCGTCGGGCGAGCGCGAGCGGGTCTTTCGGGCAATGTGGGAGATCAACCTCTCCCCCGATTTCCGCGCCGAGGACTCGCGTTTCGCCGCCTTCGCCGAGATGGGCTCCACCCTGCCAGCGCCGCAGCCGGTGGTCCTGCAGCAGATGCGTGCCTGCGCCGAACACGACACCCACGCGCGGCTCGGCCAGATCGACCTGCCCACCCTGGTCATCCACGGGGACGCCGATCGCCTGCTGCGCTATCCCAACGGCGAGGCGATCGCCGCGCTGGTTCCCGGCGCCCGCCTGGCGACGCTCGAGGGCGTCGGTCACATGTTCTGGTGGGAGCAACCCCAACGCTCGGCCGAGCTGGTCCGCGAGCACGCGCTGGCGCCGGTCTAGGCGAGGGCGATGAGCACCGTAGGCGGTTCAGCCAGCATCGAGATCGAGGCGCCGATCGGCACCGTCTTCGAGGTCGCCGCCGACGTGGAGGGCTCGCCGCGCTGGCAACCCGAGATCAAGGTCGCCGAATGCCGCGAGCGCGGGGCCGACGGCAGCCAAACGCTGCTCCACATGGAGACAGACGCCAAGGTGCGAACGCTCGGCTCCGAGATGCGCTTCAGCTACGAGGCACCCAGCCGAATCGCCTGGACCCAGGAGGAAGGAGACCTGAAGGCGATCGACGGGAGCTGGGAGCTGGAGGACCTCGGCGGCGGGCGAACCCGGGCGACTTACCAGCTCGAGGTCGACCTCGGCCGCAAGCTCGGCCTGCTGATCCGCGGCCCGCTCGTCGGCGTGCTGCGCGGCCAGTTGGTCGACACGATGCCGGAGAAGCTGAAGCGCTTCGTCGAGACCGAGGCCGGCGGCTAGGAAGCAGCCGCCGGAATCCGGCACGAGACCCCGGTGCCGGCAAGCCCGCAGTACCCGTTGGGCACCTTGTGCAGGTACTGCTGGTGGTAGTCCTCGGCGTAGTAGAAGGGCCCGGCAGGCTCGACCTCGGTCGTCACCGGCTCATGGCCGGCCGCGCGCAGGTCCTCGTCGTACGTGGCCCGCGCCATCTCCGCCGTCGCCTTCTGGGCGTCGCTGGCGAAGTAGATGCCCGAGCGGTACTGGGTGCCGACGTCGTTGCCCTGGCGCATCCCCTGCGTCGGATCGTGCTCCTCGAAGAACACCTTGAGCAGGTGGGCGTAAGAGACCTTGGCCGGGTCAAAAGCGACCAGCACCGCCTCGGCGTGCCCGGTCCGCCCGGAGCAGACCTCCTCGTAGGTGGGGTTCGGGGTCGTCCCGTTCATGTAGCCGACCGCGGTCGTGTAGACGCCGTCGATCCCCCAGAAGAGCCGCTCCGCGCCCCAAAAGCAGCCCAGCGCGAAGTAGGCAACCTCGATCCCCTCGGGGAAGGGAGGCTTCAGCGGGGTGCCCAGCACCGCATGCCGGCCGGGAACGTCGAACGCGGGCTCGCTGCGGCCCGGCAGCGCCTCCCCGGGCGCCGGCATCCGTGTCTTCTCGGGGTTCAGCATCGTCACCAGCTTGCCAAGGTTCATCCGCATCTCCTTTTCGCCTGTACCGACCTTAGCGCTGGGACCTTTCGATTCCGTGACATCGCCCGCACCAGCGGGTAGCTTGCGGGCATCGGCTGCTTCGTATTCCTCTTTGCATTGATCTCGCCCCGCCTGGCGCTCTTCGCGCTGTGGCTCTTCAGCGACATGCTCAGCCGCGCCTACGACAGCTGGTTCGTGCCCTTCCTCGGCTTCTTCCTGCTGCCCTGGACGACGCTTGCCTACGCCGTGATGTGGGACACGGGCACCCGCGGGGTGCACGGCTTCGAGTGGTTCATCGTCATCCTCGCCTTCGTCTTCGACCTCGGTTCCTACGTGCGGGGTGGCCGGGAGCGCCGCGAGCGCTACGGCTAGCCCTCACCCAGACAGGGGGAAGGCGACCCGCACGTGGTTCTTGGAGATCACGATGAAGGGGTAGTGGACGACGTCGCCGCCCATGATCGATGAGACCTCGGCATTGACCACCGGGATGAAGGTGACGTCGGGGCGGTTGAGCGAATCGGAGAAACGGCTCTGGTACCCCTCCGGCGGCAGCGTCACGTCGCCGATGATCCTGTGCCGGTCGGTTTCGAACTGAACCCGTTCGACCCGCCGCTCCTTTTGCCCAACTTCGGGACCGTTCATTTTCCGACTATCGGCACCTCTTCAGGTTGTCATGAGAGATAGTCGTCCAGGTGACATAACACCGTCGAACACCCTTGGCACCTAGAGTCGGGGCGCCCGGATTCGAACCGGGGACCTCCGCCACCCAAAGGCGGCGCGCTACCAGGCTGCGCCACGCCCCGAAGCGCCCAGTCTAGAGCGAGGGCCCCGGGCAGGCGTTAGGTTTGTCGCGATGGCCGACGTACGCCCGATCCACGCGCTGCACTACGACCTCGACGCGGTCGGGTCGCTACAGGACGTGGTGGCGCCGCCCTACGACGTGATCGACACCGCGACGCGGGCGGAGCTGCTCGAGCGCTCGCCCTACAACGCGGTCGCGATCGACCTGCCCAAGCCATACGGCGAGACCGGCCCGCAGGCCGAGGGCGAAGGCGATCCCTACGCCGCCGCGGCTGGCTCGATCGATGCCTGGCAGCTGGCCGGGGCGCTGGTCAAGGACACCGAGCCGGCGATCTGGGCGATGGAGCAGGAATACACCGGCCCGGACGGCGGCTCCCACACCCGCCACGGCATCCTCGCCCGCGTCCGGGTCGAGGACTTCGACACCGGCACGATCCTGCCCCACGAGCGCACCCTTCCCGGGCCCAAGCAGGACCGGCTCGAGCTGATGCGGGCGACGCGCTGCAACCTCTCGCCGATCTTCTCGCTGAGCACGATCGACCCCTGGCCGCTCGCCGCCAAGGAGACGGCGGTGATGGAGCCCTGGGGAGAAGCGGCCGACGCGGCCGGCACCGTGACTCGGATCTGGCGCCTGCCGCAGCTGAACGAAGACATTCCGCGCCTGCTCGCCGGCGCCCAGCTGCTGATCGCCGACGGGCATCACCGCTACGAGACCGCGATCGCCTACCGCGACGAGATCGGCGGCGAGGGCGACCACAACTACACGCTGATGGCGCTGACCGGGCTCGACGACCCAGGCCTCTCCGTCTACCCCACCCACCGCCTGCTCTCCGGCATCGCCGGCGACCCCGAGCGCCAGCGCCGCCTCGGCGAGGGCCTGCGCGAGCTCTTCGAGGTCGAGGAGGTGGAGACCGACCGTCTCGACCCGCTCGGCGAGGACGGCGTCGGCGTCTTCGGCCTCTACGACTCCCACCACAAAAAAGCGTTCCGCCTGCGGCTCAAGGACACCGAGGAGCTGGACCGCCAGCTCGCGGGCGAGCCCGAGGCCTACCGCCGCCTCGACGCGGCGATCCTCGAGACCCTCGTGCTGAAGGGCCTCGCGGGCCTCAGCGAAGGCGACATTCTCGCCAAGCGCGGCATCGGCTACGCCAAGAGCGTCGAGGACTCGCTGCGGCTGATCGAGGACGGCACCTACGACGCCGCCTTCATCCTGCGCCCGATCCCGGTCCAGCAGACCAAGGAAATCTGCGAAAGCGACGCCAACATGCCGCCCAAGTCGACCTACTTCTACCCCAAGGTCCTCACCGGCCTGGTCTTCAACCCGCTTGCCTGAGGCTTACGGGGACCGCGCGGCGTAGGATCGCTCCGTGGTCAAGATCTACACCAAGAAGGGCGACGACGGGACCACCTCGCTCTGGTACGGGGGGCGCGTCCCCAAGCACCACGGCCGCACCGAGGCCTACGGCGCGCTCGATGAGGCCTGCTCGCAGCTCGGCCTGGCGCGAGCGCTCTGCGACGCCGGCGAGGCGGAGCTCGCCGCCGACATCCTGCGGCTCCAGGACGACCTCTTCGTCGCCGGGGCCGAGCTGGCCACCTCGCCCGAGGCGGCGGACCGCCTGGAAGACGGCGTCAGCCGCACCACCGAGGAGATGGTCGCCGAGCTGGAGCAGCGCATCGACCGCTACATGAGCGAGGTCGAGCTGCCGCCGCAGTTCGTCATCCCCGGCGGCAACCGGCTCTCCGCCCAGCTCGACGTCGCCCGCACCGTGATCCGCCGCGCCGAGCGCCGCATCGCCGCCCTCGCCGGGGAAGGCGAGCTGGCCAGCGAGACGGTGATCCACTTCGTCAACCGCGCCTCCGACTACGCCTACGCGATGGCCCGCTTCGCCGACGTCGACGATCCCGCCCTCTTCGAGGGCCGCCGCAAGGCCTGATGAAGGTCGTCGCCCGCCGCCGGGACGGCTACGCGCACGACGTCGAGATTGAGGGCGGCCACGCGATCCGGGTAGACGAGCCCACCGCCGCCGGGGGCACCGATACCGGCCCTTCCCCCACCCGCCTCGTCGCCGCCGGCCTGGCCAGCTGCGTCGCGATCACGATGGAGATGTACGCCGGCCGCAAGGGCTGGGACATCGGCCCGGTCGAGGTGGACGTCGACGTCGCCTACCGCGGCCACGCGCCGGTCTCATTCGCGGTCACGCTGCGCCTGCCGGCTGGCCTCAGCGGCGACCAGCGCGAGCGCCTGGTTGCCGTCGCCCGCAGGTGCCCGGTCCACGAGCTGATCGCCGCTGGGACCGAGGTCGTGATCGTCGACGCGATCGAGGCGCCCTGATGGAACCGGTGCGCGCCCGCCGGCGAATGCAGGAGGCGGCTTGGACCTCGGCCTGAAAGGACGGACATGCGTGGTCACCGGCGCCAGCCGCGGCATCGGCGCCGAGACGGCGCGGATGCTCTGCGCCGAGGGCGCGAGCGTCCTGCTGGTGGCGCGCAACGAGGAGCGGCTGAGCGCGGCCGCGGGGGCAACGAGGGCGGCCGGAGCCGCCGCGAGCGGTCGAGCCGAGACGCTCGTCCTCGACGTGACGGCGGAGGGAGCGGCCGAGCACATGCTCGCCGCCGCCGCCGATCACTTCGGCGAGGTCGACGTCCTCGTCAACAACGCCGGCACCGCCCAGTGGCGCGAGCTCGAGGACGTTCCGGACGAGGACTGGCGCGCCCAGTACGAGCTCAACGTGATGGCGCCGCTGCGGGCGATGCGCATCGCCGCCCCGTCGATGGCCGAGCGCGGCTGGGGACGCATCGTCAACGTCTGCTCGACCGCGGGAAAGCGGCCCTCGGCGGCGATGCCCGAGTACTCGGTGGCGAAGGCGGCCGAGCTCTCGCTCTCGCGCCTCTTCGCCGACCGTTACGCGAAGAGCGGCGTGCTGGTCAACGCGATCTGCCCCGGCCCGGTCGAATCGGAGATGTGGATGGAGCCCGGCGGCCTGCTCGACCAGTCGCAGGCGATGTCGGGCGACGCCACCCGCGAGGACGCGCTCGCCACGGCGGGGGCCAAGCGCCCGATCGGCCGCCTCGCCGAGCCAACCGAGATCGCCGCCGCGATCGCCTTCCTCTGCTCCGAGCGCGCCTCCTACGTCGCCGGCGCCGCCTGGTCGGTCGATGGCGGCACAGTGCAGGTCATCGTTTGACGGTCGAGGCTGCGGTTCTCCTTCCCCTCTACAGCTGGCCCGACGACCCGGGCCTGATCTTCACCGAGCGGCGCGCCGACCTGCGGCGCCATGCGGGTGAGATCTCGTTTCCCGGCGGGCGCCGCGACCCCGGCGATGCCGACCTCAGCGTCACCGCCCTGCGCGAGGCGCAGGAGGAGATCGGTCTCGATCCCGCCACGGTCGAGCTGGGCGAGGCGCTGCCGGCGACCAACACCTTCGCCACCGGCTACCGCATCCACCCCTTCGTCGGTCGCATTCCGCACCCGCGCGAGCTCAACCTGCAACCGAACCCCGGCGAGGTCGAGACCGTCCTCACCTTTTCGCTGGACGTGCTGCGCGAGAGCTACGACATGCGCCGCCTGGTCCGCCGCGGCGTCCCCATCCACACCCCGACCTACGAGATCGAAGGCCAGCTGATCTGGGGAGCGACCGCGCGGATCCTCGGCGAGCTGCTCGAGCGCCTGGACAAAGCCCAGGCGCCTTCCGCCTAAGCCTTCTCGGCCGCTGACTGCGGAACGATGCGGATGTAGGGGCGGGGCTCCTCCCAGCCGCCGGGATACGCCTCCTTCGCTTCGTCGTTGGAGACCGAGCCGGCGATGATCACGTCGTCGCCCTGGTTCCACTGGGCCGGCGTCGCGACTTTGTGGTTGGCGGTCAGCTGCAGCGAGTCGATCACCCGCAGCACCTCGTCGAAGTTGCGCCCGGTGGTCATCGGATAGACCAGGATCAGTTTGATCTTCTTGTCGGGGCCGATGACGAAGACGTTGCGCACCGTTTGGTTGTCGACCGGAGTGCGGTCCTCGGCGCTGCCAGTGACGTTGGCCGGCAGCATCCCGTAGAGCCGCGCGACGTTGAAGTCGTGGTCGCTGATGATCGGGTAGTTGGGCGCCGTGCCCTGCGTCTCCTCGATGTCCTTGGCCCACTCCTCGTGGCGGTCGAGCGGGTCGATCGAGAGGCCGATGATCTTCACGTTGCGCTTGGCGAACTCGGGCTCGATGCTCGCCATGTAGCCGAGCTCGGTCGTGCAGACGGGCGTGAAGTCCTTCGGGTGGGAGAACAGAACTGCCCACGAGTCGCCGATCCAATCGTGGAACTTGATTCGGCCCTCGGTCGTCTCGGCCTCGAAGTCGGGTGCTACGTCACCAAGCTGCAGCGCCATCAGACTGCTCCTTCGCTCGCTGTTTTCACATTCACCTAAATCCCTATCCGAGTTTAGAGATATCGCTACTTCGGCCCCACCGGCTGGGGCCGTAACGCTTTTTCGCCCCGTAGCGGAGAAAAAGCGTTACGGCGAGGAGGAGCGCTGGACCTCGACCGGGATGTGCCAAGTCGCCGCCGCTCGCTCGACCAGGGCCGCGCCGCCCGCGAGGACCTCCGCGTCGACCGAGCCGACCGCCTCGTAGACGAAGCGGCGCACCGGGGTTTCGACGAGGTGTTCGAGCAGTCGTTCGAGCCGTGGGCCGTGAATCGCCTCGACGTCCTTTCGGTCGCCCGCCGCCGAGCCGAGCATCCAGTGGACGACGGCGACGTCGCCGACCAGCTCCAGCACGGTCGCCGGGCGCTCGGGATCGGCCAGCGCCGGCTCGATCCCCGCCGCCTCGATTGCCGCCAATCCCTCCTCGCGCCGGCTCGTGCCCCGCACCGCCCAGCCCTGCTCGAGCAGGGTGGCACCGAGCTCGCGCCCGCGGCAGCCGCAACCGACGATCAGGGCGCGCGCCACTCAGGTCGTCCCGGTGCGCCGGCGGCGCAGCTTCTCCATCTCCTCCGCCGCCACCTCGTCGCGCAGCGCCTGCTCGTCGCGGGGCGCGAGGCCGCGGCGGCGGCGCATTTCGTTCTGCGCATCCAGCATCTGCTGCACGTCGTCGACCTCGTTCTGCGCCTCCACTTCGGGCGAGCGGGTCGGCTTCCAGTCGAGCAGTTCGGCGTTGTTGCCGGCATAGAAGTGCTCGATCAGGAAGAGCACGCCGACGCCGAGCAGGACCATTCCAACGGTTCCAAGGACGAAGTACACGGCGCCAAGGATACGCCGGGAGACCGGGTTCCCTTTAATCCCGGACATGGCCGAGGCCTACCTGATCGACGCGGTGCGAACGCCGATGGGCGCCTACCGCGGCGCGCTCTCGGGCGTGCGCCCCGACGACATGGCCGCGCACACGATTGCCGCCGTGGTCGAGCGCAGCGGCGTCGACCCCGAGCGCATCGCCGACGTCTACTTCGGCGCCGCCAACCAGTCGGGCGAGGACAACCGCGACGTGGCGCGGATGGCGGCGCTGCTCGCCGGCCTCCCCCACTCGGTCCCCGGCGCCACCGTCAACCGCCTCTGCGCCTCGGGCCTGGAGGCGATCAACTGCGCCGCCCGCGCGGTCAAGCTCGGCGAGGGCGACTTCTACCTCGGCGGCGGGGTCGAGTCGATGAGCCGCGCTCCCTGGGTCGTCGGCAAGCCCGAGCGCGGCCTGCCCCGCGGCCCGCAGACGATGCACGACACGACCCTGGGCTGGCGCTTCGTCAACCCGCGCATGGCCGAGCTCGGGCACTCGACGGAGTCGATGGGCGAGACCGGCGAGAACGTCGCCGAGCGCTACGGAATCAGTCGCGAGGACCAGGACGCCTGGGGCCTGCGCAGCCACCAGCGCGCCGTCGCCGCCCAGGAAGCGGGGCTTTTCGCCGAGGAGATCGTGCCGATCGAGGCGCCGAAGGGCCGTCGTGAAACCGTCACGGTCGACACCGACGAGGGGCCGCGCGCCGACGCCTCACTGGGGACGATGGCGAAGCTGCGCCCCGCCTTCCGCGAGGGCGGCACGGTCACCGCCGGCAACGCCTCAACCCTCAACGACGGCGCCGCCTGCACGCTCGTCGCCTCCGAGAGAGGGGCCGGTGAGCTCGGCGCCGAGCCACTCGCCCGTGTCGTCGCCTTCGGAGTCGCCGGGGTCGATCCCGCCTACATGGGCATCGGCCCCGCCCTGGCGATCCCGCGCGCGCTCGAGGCGGCAGGCCTGGCCCTCGACCAAATCGACCTGATCGAGCTCAACGAGGCCTTCGCCTCCCAGGTCCTAGCCTGCGCTCGCGAGCTCGGCATCGACGAGGAGAAGCTCAACGTCAACGGCGGCGCGATCGCCCTCGGCCACCCGCTCGGCTGCTCCGGCGCCCGCCTCGCCACCACCCTCGCCCGCGAGCTGCGCCGCCGCGGCGGCAAATACGGCATCGCCACCATGTGCGTTGGCGTCGGCCAGGGCCTTGCGACCGTCTTCGAAGCGGTCTAAGCCGTTCCGGTGCGCCTTTCCTCCGATATGGGTGGATAAGGCGCACCGGAGGCGGTGGGTTAGTAGCCTCGCCAGCCGATGGCGATGGAGTTGAGAGAGCTGGCAAGCGTCGACGGGCGGATCTCGCCGACCGCTGAGGCCGTCGTGCCGCTCAAGGACGACGGGCTCTACCGCGGCGACGGCGCCTTCGAGGTGATCCGTCTCTATGACGGGACGCCGTTTGCGCTCGGCGACCATCTCGACCGGCTCGGCCGCTCCGCCGCCGCGATCGAGCTCAGCTTCGACCGGGCCGCGCTGGAGGACGAGATCGGAGCGCTGCTCGCCGAGCTCGGCGACGCCGACGGGCAGCTGCGGCTGATCGTCACCCGCGGCGGTCGCCGCCTGGCGATGACCGAGCCGATCCCGGCTCACGCCGAGACCGTCAGCGTCGCCACCGTCACCTACTCGCCCAGCGTCATCCTCAACGGGGTCAAGTCGCTCTCCTACGCCGCCAACATGCAGGCGACCCGGCTCGCCAAGGCACGGGGCGCCGACGAGGCGGTGCTGGTCCAGCCCGACGGGATCGTGCTCGAGCCCCCCACCTCCTCGATCTTCTGGGTCTCGCCGCAGGGCGGCCTGCGCACGCCCGCGCTCGACAACGGCGTGCTCGAGTCGATCACCCGCGACCGCCTGGTCAAGGCGCTCGAGGTCGAAGAGGGCTCCTGGCCGGTCGCCGACCTGCGCGCCGCAAAAGAGGCCTTTCTCGCTTCGACCACGCGCGAGATCCAGGCGGTCTCCGCAATCGACGGCACGGCCCTTGCCGAGGCGCCGGGCCCACGCACCAAGGAGGCCCAGGAGGCCTTCGCCGCGACGCTTGGACGCGAACTTCGATGAGCAAGACCAGAGAAAGCAAGGGGTGAGATGGACTTCCAGTTGACCGACGAGCAGAAGCTGATCTCCGAAACGGCGCGCGAATTCGCCGACAAGGAGATCACGCCGCGGGTCAAGGAGAACGACCGCGCCGGCCGTTTCGACCGGGAGCTTGCGAGCAAGCTGGGCGAGGTCGGCTACCTCGGCGCGCCGGTCGCCGAGACCTACGGCGGCCGCGGCCTCGACTACCTCGGCTACGGGCTGATCGTCGAACAGGTGGGCCGCGCCGACTCCTCCGCCCGCACCGTCGTCTCCGTGCAGACCTCGCTCGTCGCCGGCTCGATCGAGAGGTGGGGCACGGAGGAGCAGAAGCAGCGCTGGCTACCGCGCCTCTGCTCGGGCGAGGCGCTCGGCTGCTTCGGCCTGACCGAGCCCGACACCGGCTCCGACGCCGCCAACCTGCGCACCCGCGCGACCAAGACCGACTCCGGCTGGTCGATCAGCGGCCAGAAGATGTGGATCAGCCTCGCCAACTTCTCCGAGGTGGCGCTGATCTTCGCCCAGACCGACCCCGAGAAGAAGCACAAGGGCCTCGCCTGCTTCCTCGTCCCCTGCGACAGCGAGGGCTTCTCCACGCAGGAGATCCACGGCAAGCTCGGCCTGCGCTCCTCCGACACCGGGGAAATCTCACTCGACAACGTCGAGGTCGGCGAAGACGCGATGCTGGGTGAGATCGGCGACGGCTTCAAGGTCGCGATGAGCGCGCTCGACAACGGCCGCTACAGCGTCGCCGCCGGCTGCGTCGGCATCTGCGAAGGCTGCGTCGAAGCCTCGGTTGCCTACGCCAAGGAGCGCAAGCAGTTCGGCGTCCCCCTCGCCCGCTTCCAGCTGGTCCAGGAGATGATCGCCGACATGATCCTCAAGCGCGACGCGGCCCGAATGCTGGTCTATCGCGCCGGCGTGCTCAAGGACGAAAAGAAGCCGAACACGACCGAGACCTCGGTGGCGAAGCTCTACGCGACCGAGTCGGCGGTCGAATGCGCCAACCTGGCGATCCAGGTCCACGGCGGCTCCGGCTACGTCGACGACTACCCGGTCGAGCGCTACCTGCGCGACGCCCGCGTGACGACGCTCTACGAGGGCACCTCCCAGATCCAGAAGCTGATCATCGGCCGCGCCGCGACCGGGATCAACGCGATGACTCCCCTATGAGATTCCGCTGTTCCTTCGCCCCACTATCTACCCGCAAGGAACAGCGGAGCGGATTGGGATGAGCGAGGTCGTTCAGAGCTCGCGCGACGGCAACGTCGCCCTGCTGCGGATCAACCGGCCGGAGGCGCGCAACGCGCTCTCGCCGGAGGTGATGGAGGCGTTGGCAGGCGAGCTCGAGCGCCTCGACCCCGACCCCGAGATTCGCTGCGTCGTAATCGCCGGCTCCGACAAGGTCTTCGCCGCCGGCGCAGACATCAAAGCGATGGCGGAGCGCAGCTTCGCCGAGGCGCTGCGCCACCCGGCGGCGGGATTCTGGCGCCGCCTCGCCGCGGTCAAGACGCCGATGGTCGCGGCAGTCTCCGGTTACGCGCTCGGCGGCGGCTGCGAGCTGGCGCTGGCCTGCGACATGATCGTCGCCGCCGAGGGCGCCAGCTTCGGCCAGCCCGAGATCAACCTCGGGATCATCCCCGGCGGCGGTGGCACCCAGCGGCTCGCCCGCGTGCTGGGCAAGCAGCGGGCAATGGAGTACGTGCTGACCGGCCAGCGCTTCGACGCCGCGACCGCGCACGAGCTGGGGCTGGTCAACCGGGTGGCTCCTGAGGACTCCTGGCTGGAGGAGGCGATGAAGCTGGCGGGCGAAGTCGCCGCCAAGCCGCCGATCGCCTCGCGCCTTGGCAAGCAGGCGGTGATCGCCGCCGAGGAGACGGCGCTCAGCGCCGGCCTGGAGAGCGAGCGGCGCCTCTACGAGCTGGCGATGGCGACCGAGGACCGGGTCGAGGGCATGAGCGCCTTTCTCGAGAAACGCGAGCCGGAGTTCGAGGGCAAGTGACGATCGAGCACATCGGGGTTGTCGGAGCCGGCACGATGGGCGCCGGGATCGCTCAGGTCGCCGCCCTCGGCGGCTACGAGACCCGCCTTCACGACCCGGTTCCCACCGCCCTGGAGACCGGGATCGACCGCCTCTACAAGTCACTGGCCAAGGGATCGACAAAGGGCCTCTGGAGCGAGGCGGATGCCGACGCCGCCAGCGGCCGCGTCGGCGCCGCGCGCAATCTCGCCGACCTCGGCGAATGCGACCTCGTGATCGAGGCCGCGCCCGAGGACCTGGGGCTGAAGCGCGAGCTGTTCGACGCGCTCGCCCAGGCCTGCGGCAGGGACACGATCCTGGCCAGCAACACCTCCTCGCTGCCGATCACCGCGATCGCGGCGGAGGTCCCCCGTCGCGAGCGAGTCGTCGGCATGCACTTCTTCAACCCGCCGGCGCTGATGAAGCTGGTCGAGGTGGTCGCCACCGCCGACTCCGACGCCGAGGCACTCGACGCGACCACCGCCGTCGGCGTGCGCATGGGCCGCACCCCGATCCAGGCCAAGGACAGCCCCGGCTTCATCGCCAACCGCCTCGCCCGCCCCTTCACGCTCGAGTCGCTGCGGATGCTCGCGAGCGGAGTCGCCGATGCCGCCACGATCGACCGCGTCTGTCGCGGGGTCGGCTTCCGCATGGGCCCCTTCGAGCTGATCGACCTGATCGGGCTCGACGTCAACCTCAGCGTCGCCCGCTCCTTCTACGCCCAGGGCGGCGAACCCGAGCGCTGGCGTCCCAGCGCGATTCAGGAGTCGATGGTCGCCAAGGGCGAGCTTGGGCGCAAGAGCGGCCGCGGCTTCTACGACTACACCGAGCCGCCGCCGCTCGTCTCCCCTGTGCCCTCGCACCAGGTGGCGCGGGAGATGGACGACGGGCCAGGCGAGCTGACGCTCGACGAGGAGAAGCTGGCGGCGATCGACTCCTCGGCCCTCCAAGTCGTCCCCCGGCTCCTCGCCCAGATCGCCAACGAGGCCGCGTTCGCCCTCGAAGAGGAGATCGGCTCGCCAGCCGACATGAACACGGCGATGCGCCTCGGCTTCAACTGGCCCCGCGGCCCGCTTGAGCTGACCGACCTGCTCGGCGCCAGCCGCGCGGTCGCGCTGCTCGAAAGCCTGCGAGCCGAACACGGCGAGGCCTACCGCCCCGCGCCCGGCTTGGTCGCGGCGACTCGGGACTAGATCAGCGGGCGAGCCGGAACATCAGCTCGTCCTCGTAACACCAGCTCCAGTCCTCGCCGGGCTCGACCGAGCGGATCACGGGATGGCCGGTCTCTGCGTGGTGCGCGGTCGCGTGCTTGCCTTCGGAGTTGTCGCAGCAGCCGATGTGACCGCAGGACTGGCACATGCGCAGGTGTACCCACTGCATGCCGAGCTCCAGGCACTCCTCGCAACCAGCCACCTCGGCCGGCGGGTCGAAGACCTCGATCGTGCGGATGTGAGCGCAGGAAGCCGTGCGCTCACGATAGCGCTCTCGATCGCCACATCTGCAAGGCTGACGCGATGAACGACGCCGAAACGGGCGGGGAGCCGATCACCGAGGAGGGCATGGCCGCCCTGCGCGAGGAAATCGAGCAGCTCGAAGGAGAGGGCCGCAACAAGATGGCGGCGCGGATCAAAGTCGCGCGCGAGGAAGGCGACCTCAAGGAGAACGCCGAGTACCACATCGCCAAGGAGGACCAGGCGCACCTGGAGACCAAGATCAAGCGACTGCGCGAGCGCCTGCGCACCGCCGTCGTGGTCGAGGTCGACGCCTCCGCCGACACCTTCGCCTTCGGCCGCACCGCCGAGGTGCTCGACGAAGGCAAAGGCGAGACCAACACCTGGACTTTGGTCGGCTCGACCGAAGCCGACCTCGCCGCGGGCCGCCTCTCCAACGAGTCCCCGATCGGCCGCGCCCTGCTCGACGCCAAAGTCGGCGAGCCGATCAAGATCGAGACCCCGAAAGGCTCCCGCACCTTCGTCGTGAAAAAGCTAATCGGCTGACCAAGGCCGCCTGGCCAAGCAGATCAAGGATGCAGGGAGCGCCGCGTGCTCCGCACGCAAGCGACCGAAGACGCCGATATGCGCCGCTCAGCCGACCTTGGGGGCGATCTCGACGGGCTCGCCGCCCGGAAGCCAGTGGGCCTCGGGCGAGGGCGGGGTGTCGCGCAGGTACCACTCGGCGTCGAGGGCTCCCTTGCAGCCGCTGCCGGCGGCGGTGACCGCCTGGCGGTAGGTGTGGTCGACGACATCGCCGACGGCGAAGACGCCGCCCAGGTTGGTGCGGGTCGAGCCGCCCTCGGTGAGGATGTAGCCGTCCTCGTCGGTGCCGACCTGTCCGACGACCACCTCGGAGCGCGGGATGTGGCCGATCGCGATGAAGGCGCCATCGGTGGCGAAGTCCTCGCTCTCGCCGGTCTCGACGTTGCGCAGGCGCACGTGGTCGAGCCGGCCCTTGTCCCCGGCGACGAACTCCTCAGCGACGAAGGGGGTCTTGAAGCTGATGTTGCCCTGCTCCTTGGCCCGCTCGAACATGATCTGCGAGGCGCGGAACTCCTCCCGGCGGTTGACCATGGTCAGCTCGCTGGCGTACTTGGAGATGAAGATCGCGTCCTCCATCGCCGAGTCGCCACCGCCGATCACGATCACTTTCTGGTCTTTGAAGAAAGCCCCGTCGCAGACGCCGCAGGTTGAGACGCCGCAGCCGCTCAGCTCCATCTCGCCGGGGACGCCGAGCCGGCGCGGCTCCGCGCCCATCGCCAGGATCACCGCTTTGGCGAGGTGCTCCTCGTCGCCGAGGTAGACCTTCTGCACGCCGCCGTCGGAGAGCTCGACCCGGTCGACGTCGTCGGTGACGAAACGGGTGCCGAAGCGCTCGGCCTGGGCCCGGAACTGGGTCATCATCTCAGGGCCCATGATTCCCTCGGGGTAGCCGGGATAGTTCTCGACGTCGGTCGTGTTCTGCAGCTGCCCGCCCCACTGGAAGCCCTCGAAGACGAGTGGCTCGAGGTTGGCGCGCGATGCGTAGAGCGCGGCCGTGTAGCCGGCGGGCCCACCGCCGACGATGATCAGGTTCTCGACTTTCCTGTCCTCAGCCATCTTTCGCCGCCTAGTCTAGTAGCGCCAATACTTTACTTTTTATAGTACCCCTCGCCGGGGACCTATTCAACCGGATGGACGCCCGCGGGAAGGCCCTCGCCAGAGGGAATGCGATCGACAGGCAGCCCCTCGTCTTCCCACCGCTGGACCGTCTTGCGCAGCTGGAAGAAAGCGAAAACGCCGAAGGGGATCGGCATCCAGAAGGCGATCAGGCGGTAGACGAGGATCGCCGGGAAGACAGCGGTCTCGGGAATGCCAAAGAGGACGAAGGCCCCGATCATCCCCGCGTCGACCGCGCCGACGCCCGCCGGGGCGAAGGGAAAGAGGTTGGCGACCATGCCGAGGAAGAAGCCCTGGACGACGACCGCCAGCGGCACGTGGACCCCGAAGGCGTGAAAGGAGGCCCAGAGGATGCCGATGTTGGCTGCCCAGTAGCCCGCTGCGCCGAGCACCGCCAGCCCGCCCTGGGAGGGGTGGGCGAAGAGGCCGAGGGCGAAGCGAAACCCCTCGGCGAAGGTCGCTGGCACCCGGGCGATGCTGCGGGCGATCGAACGGCCGCGGTCGCCGTGCACGAAGCGGGCGACCCGCGGCCCGATGTCGGGAGGAATCAGCGCCAGCAGCAGGCCGAGCACGAGCACGACGCCGGCGATGCCGGCCGGCACGATCGTCAGCTCGACCGAGTCCTTGCCGTTGAGCACGCCGGTGCGCAAGAGCACGCCGAAGAGGATGATCGCGAGCGGGTAGAAGGCGTAGTGGAGGGTGAGGAAAGCGACCATGCGCTTGGCAACGTCGTGGCGTTGCATGCCGGCCTTGAGCAGCGCCCAGAAGGTGAGCACGATCCCTCCCGCCCCGGCCGCCGAGAAGAGCAGCGTCGCCGCCAGGCCGGCCATGTTTATCTCGTAGGTCTCGAGCCAGGTGAGGCGCAGCGCCTCGCCCCCGACGACCGCCTTGAAAAGGGCGATGTAGGTGGCGAAGGCAAGGAGGTTGAAGCCGATCGCGACGACGATCCAGACCGGGTCCGCATCGTCGAGACGGCCCAGCGCATTGCCCAAGCCGACCAGCTTCGGAAAGAGGAAATAGATCCCGACCAGCAGCGCGACCACGACGATCCCGGTCTGGATCAAGCGCTTCCGCGTGAAGATCGGTAGCTCAGCGGCGCGATCGCCGCCGTTCGCCGGACCCTCTGGAGACACCCTTTGGAAACTACCCGCTGGCGAGGCGCTCCAAGCGCCGCAGGCCCCGATTCACCTTCAGGACCGCTGGCTCGGCCAGCGGCTCGCCGCGCCTGACGATCGCCACCAGGCCGGCCCCGGCGAGCAGGTCGGTGACGTAGTGCTCGCCGAGATAGACGAGGCCGAAGCCGAGCGTGAGGGCGTAGGTCCACCCCACCGCACCCTCGACCTTGCCCGCTTCGGAGAGCGAGATCGCCGCCATCGCCGAGGTGGCGAAATGCAGGGAGGGCATTGCCGCCCAGGGATTTCCGCCGAGGGCGGCGTACATCTTCGGCCAGGCCGAGCGCCAGGTTTCTTCGCCGACCCCGACCATGATTCGCTCCACCTCTTCACCGGTGAGGCCCTGCTCCGAGGCCCACCAGGGCGGCGAGGTCGGCACCACGAAATAACCGACGCAGCCGAGGTCGAAGACCGCAGCCATCTGCCGTGCGGCGCTGGGAAACCGCTCCGGGTGGCGAAGCAGGATCCAGGCCAGGACGAGATAGGGCTCGAGAAACCAGAGCCAGTGCGTCCAGGTGAGGATGCGATTGATCGTGCCGGCGCGCGGCAGCCGCGCGATCGCTCGCTGCAGGCGGGCATTCGGCAGGCGGCCGAAGCCGATCAAGCGGTCGGTGGCGATCGGGTAGCGGCTGCGCAAGCGGGCGCGCAGGCCCTCCGGGTCGTCGTAGGGCAGCTCGTGGACCATTGTGAAGGCCCACATCTGCATCGCGAAGAGCGCCACGTCGCGCTTGCGGGAGCGCGGGTAGAGCACCGCGACCGCCAGCGGCCCCGCGGCGCAGGCGCCGATCGTCAGCGGGGCTGGCACGCGCAGGCGCTTGCGCAGCAGCGGCACGGCGAAGGCCGCGGCGACCGCGCCGGCGGCTCCGGCGCGCAGTGCGACGCGAAGCGCCGGAGATTGCCGGGATCGGCTCCGCATCAAGGGCGCGAGTATAGGAGGCCGCCCGGGAGGCGCGGCAGGGCGTGGGCACGGCAGCGCGCCGCCCTCCGTGATTAGAATGGCCGCGCTTTGGCGCCCCACTCCCCTGGCTCGGACCAGATCGACACCCTGCTTTGGATCGGCTTCGTCGTCGGCGTGATCCTGATCGTCGCGATCAACGTCGCGCTGGTCTACGCCCTGCGCCGCTACCGCGGCGAGCGCGGTGCCGAGCCCCGCCAGGTTCGGGGCGGCCGCGGCGTGCAGCTGCGGGCCGGCGCCGTGCTGGCGGCCTTTGCCGCCGTCGTCCTCGTGCTCAGCCTGATCTACACCGACAAGGCGCGCGAGACGCCGGCCACCGGCTCGGCCGGGCTCGCCAGCGCCAAGTCCGAGCCGCTGAAGATCGAAGCGACCGGCCAGCAGTGGCTGTGGCGCTACGACTACCCGAACCAGGCCTTCTCCTATTACAAGCTGGTCGTGCCGGTCGACACCACCGTCGAGCTGGACCTCGTCTCCACCGACGTGATCCATACCTGGAGCGTCCCCGAGCTGGCCGCCAAGCGGGACGCGGTGCCCGGCAAGGTCAATCACGTCGTCTTCCGCGCCGACGAGGAAGGCGCCTACGAAGGCGACTCCTCGACCTTCTCCGGCCAGGCTTACGCGGCGATGCGGACCGAGGTCGACGTGGTCTCGCCGCAGGAATACGAAGACTTCGTCAAGACCCAGCGAGATGACATCCAGGCCGCCCAGGACCGCGTCGTGGGCCTGATCGAAAAGGGAGAAGTGCCGTGATCGCCGAGCGACCGAACCTGCGGCCCGAGATCGTCGTCGATGGCTACCCCCGGCGCCGCCCGCGCTGGATCGAGATGGTCACCAGCGCCGACCACAAGGACGTCGGCCGGATTATGATCGGCGCCGCGCTCGGCTTCCTCTTCATCGCCCTTGTCGAGTTCGTCTTGATGCGCCTGCAGCTGGCGGTGCCCGAGAACACGCTGCTGACTCCGGTCACCTTCAACCGCATGCTCTCGCTCTACGGCGCGACCGCGATCTTCCTCTTCGCGATTCCGCTCTGCATTGGCCTCTTCTACTACTTGGCGCCGCTGCAGGTCGGCGCGCGCGGCACCGCCCTGCCCCGTCTCGGCCAGCTTGGCCTCTGGCTCTACCTGGCCGGAGCCACGGTGCTCTACGCGGGCTTCCTCTTCACCCCCTCCGAGGCCGGCGTCAACCCGCTGGCGCCGCTCTCCGAGCTTGCCTTCCTGTCGAACAACGGCGTCGACGCCTGGGCCACCTCCTGCGGCCTGGCAACGCTTGGCTTCGTCCTGATCGCGATCAACCTGGTCGCGACGCTGCGCCGCATGCGCGCCCCTGGCATGGCCTGGCGGCGGGTACCGGTCTTCGCCTGGGCGGCCGCGGTCGGCTCCTGGCTGATGATCGTGATCGGCGCGGTGATGCTGGCCGCGATCACGATGCTGCTGATCGACCGCAACTTCGACGGCATCTTCTTCGCCGACGGCTCGGGCGGCGCACCGCTGCTCTGGGCCCACCTGAGCTGGATCTTCTTCACCGGCGCCTACATGCTGGTCCTGATCACCGCCCTGGCGGCGGTCGCCGAGATCGTCCCCGTCTTCGCCCGCAAGCCGCTCTTCAACCGCAACGCCGTGACCGGCTCGCTGCTGGCGATCGCGGTGATCGGCACGCTCGCCTGGATGCAGAACATGCTCACCGCGCCGATCGGGATCGGCTGGATGTACTTCGCGATGATCATGTCGCTGGCCCTGATCGTGCCCTTCGGGCTGATCATCTTCAACCTGATCGCGACGCTGGTCGGGGGCACGCTGGAGATGCGGGCGCCGCTGCTCTTCGCCGCCGGCGCCATCTCGATGATCTCGATCGGCCTCGCCTGCGAGATCTCGCACTCGATGGTGGCTGTCGCCTGGCGCCTGCACAACACCGTCGACGCCACCGCCTCGACCCACTTCGCCCTCGCCGGCGGCGCCGTCTTCGGCGGCTTCGCGGCCCTCTACTACTGGTTCCCGAAGCTGACCGGCCGCACGATGGGCGAGACCCTGGGCCGCTTCTCCTTCTGGACGCTGGTGGCGGGGATGCTGATCACCTTCGTGCCGCTCTTCCTCGCCGGCGGGGACCACGGCCAGGTCGTCGACGCCTACAAGTACTTCGGCGGCACCGGCGTCAGCACCGAGAACCTGATCTCCACGATTGGGGCGTTCGTGCTCGCGATCGGGGTCATCGTCACGCTGGCCAACGCGATCGCCAGCCGCACCAACGGCGCCCGTGCCGGCCACGACCACTGGGGCGGCAACTCGCTCGAGTGGTTCACGCTCTCGCCGCCGGAGCCGCACAACTTCGATGTGCTGCCGGACGTGCGCAGCGACCGGCCGATGCGCGACATCCGCGAGGCGATCGCCCACCGCAGTCGCCGCGCCGCCGAGAGCCGGGCCGGCGAGACGCAGCCGGTAGCCTGACGCCCATGAGCGCGGGACCAGCGAAGCGCGATCCGCATGAGTAGTCCCACCGCCGCGACGGTCACTCGCCCCTCGGCGCTCCCCACCGTCCTCCGCGACTACCTGACGCTGACCAAGCCGAAGGTGCAGTCGCTGCTGCTGCTGACCACGATCGCGACCATGTACGTGGCCGGCGACCCCTCGGTCGGCCTCGTCTTCCTCACCTGCCTCGGCGGCGCCCTCTCCGCTGGCGGCGCGGGCGCGATCAACCACGCGATCGATCGCGACATCGACCGGGTCATGGCCCGCACGGCCGATCGTCCGGTCGCCAGCGGCCGCGTCTCCGCCCGCGCCGCGATCGCCTTCGGCACCCTGCTCGGCTGCGCCTCATTCACGCTGCTGGCACTGGCCGTCAACCCGCTGGCGGCGGCGCTCTCGATCTCCGGCCTCTTCGGCTACGTCTTCGTCTACACGCTCTGGCTGAAGCGCTCGACGCCGCAGAACATCGTCATCGGCGGCGCCGCGGGGGCCGTGCCCCCCCTTGTCGCCTGGGCCGCCGTCACGGGCGGGCTCGGCGGCACCGCCCTCTTCCTCTTCGCGATCGTCTTCTTCTGGACCCCGCCCCACTTCTGGGCGCTCTCGCTGCTGATGAAGGACGAGTACGCGAAGGTGAACGTCCCGATGCTGCCGGTGGTGCGCGGCGAGGACGAGACCCGGCGCCAGATCCTCCTCTACACGATCCTCCTCTACGCGGTCACCCAGCTCCCCTTCTGCGCCGGCGGCTTCGGCATCGAGTACCTCGTCGCCTCGATGGCGCTGGGAGCGGGCTTCATCTACTGCGCCGTGCGCCTGCTGCGCAGCGCCAGCCGCAGCTGGGCCCTGCGCACCTACCTCTACTCGCTGGCCTACCTGGCGCTGCTCTTCATCTCGATGCCAATCGACCGCCTGATCGGATAGAAATCCAGTCGTGGATCGCGAGACCGCAAGAGGCAACATGGCCGCCGGCCTGGTGGCGGGTGGCATCGCCGCGGCTGTCTTCGCGCTCTGCTTCGTGGCCGCGATGCTCTACATCGCCGCATGAGCCGGGGAGCGTGTTAATGGCTGAGCACCGGCACGTCACCGAGCCCGGCGAGGTGATCTACCAGCCGCGCTCCTCCTGGGCCCCGGCGGTCTTCGCCTTCGCCCTCGCCCTCGCGGCCTGCGGCATCTTCGCCGAGGGCTTCATGGTGCGTGGCTGGATCTACTCGATCATCGGCGGCGTGGTCGCGATCTTCGCCTTCCGGGCGATGGTCCGGAGCTCGATCCGCAGCTACTTCAGCCTGCCGCGCAAGCAGCACGCCCGCGGTGCCGTGCTGCCGGTCGAAACCATCTCCAAGCCGCGTCCCTAGCGGCCCGCCCCTCTAGTCCGGACTCATCCCGGACGTAGCGCCCTCCGTCGTCCAGACGCGGACAATGTCGCGCATCGAGAGGACCCCGACGAGCTCGGGGCCGTCGTAGACGACGAGGTGGCGGATGCCGCGGCGCGACATCTCGGCCGCCGCGCGCTCGAGGCTCCAGTCCGGCGCGGCGGCGATCACGCTGTCGCTCATGTGCTCGGCGACGCGCTCCGAGTCGGGGTCCTCGCCCGCGCCCAGGGAGAGCAGGATGTCGCGCTCGGTGACGATGCGGGCGACGGGCGTCTCGTCGTCGGAGACGAGCGCGGCGCCGATTCGCTTCTCGGCCATCATCGCCGCCGCCTCACGCAACGTGTGCCCGGGGCCGACCGTCAGCACCACCTCTGACATCCCATCCCGTACCTGCATCTGCCGCCTCCCCTCGGGGCTCGCGAGTTAGTGAGAATCGCCTCAAGCCTACCCGACGCCAGGCAGGGTTAAGCATGCTTCCAGCCGGGCGGGACATATAGACTCCGGCGCGCTTCACGCCGCATGTCAAAGCTCGCCAACCCCATCCGCCTGCTGCTCCTCCTCGCCGCTCTCGCGGCGGTGGCGCTGCCTGCTTCAGGGTGCGGAACGACCAGCGCCGACCCCAACCGCGGCCGCGTCCTCTTCGTCCAGAAGTGCGGCGTTTGCCACACCCTGGCCCAGGCCGGGACGACGGCGCAGATCGGCCCCAACCTCGACGACGCCTTCGCCTCGGCGCGGGCCGCCGGCGAGGGTGGCGACACGGTCGAGGGCGTGGTCAAGGCGCAGGTCGAGTACCCGCGGCCGAGCACCGACGACCCCGCGGTCTCGATGCCCGCTGACATCGTCACCGGCCAGGACCTGGACGACGTCGCCGCCTATGTCGGCCTCTACGCCGGCGTGCCGGGCGCGGCGCCGCCGAGAGTTCCGGGCGGCCCGGGCGCCCAGGTCTTCGCCAACAACGGCTGCGGCGGCTGCCACACGCTCGCCGCGGCCAAATCGGGGGGCGTGACCGGGCCGAACCTCGACGAAGTCCTGCCCGGCCAGAGCGACGCGATGGTGCACGAATCGATCGTCGATCCCAACGCCGAGATCGCCAAGGGATACCCGCCCAACGTGATGCCCGCCAACTTCGAGCAGACGCTCTCGCCGAAAGAACTCGAAGACCTGGTTGAATACCTGCTCGAATCGACTTCCAAAGGCGCAAAGAAGAGCAAGGGCTGAGCTCTTCCTTGGCCGCGGGACGGCCGCTGGCATCATCTCCGAGGCAACCATGCGCGCCCGCCTCCGCATCTCTCCGCAGCTCTACGCCAAGGTCACCCTGGTCGCCCTCGCGGCGCTGGCGCTGATCGTGCTCACCGGTGCGGGAGTCCGCCTGACCGGCTCGGGCCTCGGCTGCCCGGACTGGCCCAAGTGCTATGGCGGCGCCTCGCCCCCGCTCGAAACCCACGCGGTGATCGAGTACGGCAACAGGCTGCTGACCGGCTTCGTCGGCTTCGCGGTGATCGCAGCCAGCGCGCTCGCCTGGTTTCGCGTGCCGTTCCGCGGCCACCTGGCGCTCTTCGGCGCCCTGCTGCCGCTGGGGGTGGTCGGCCAGGCCATCCTGGGAGCGCTGGTCGTCAAGTACCACCTCGCCCCCGGCCTGGTGATGTGCCACTTCATCCTCTCGATGCTGCTGCTCGACGCCGCCTTCGCGCTCGCCTGGTGCTCGCGCTACGAGCCCTGGGACCGGCGGCGCTCCAGCGACCGGCTCGGCGTCTGGGCGGTGCGGGCCCTGATCCCGCTCGGCCAGCTGACGATCCTCGCCGGCACGATCGCCACCGCCTCCGGCCCGCACGCCGGGGCCAACGGCAACCAGCTCGTTCACCGCTTCGACTTCGAGGGAACCGGGACGCTCGAATGGGTCGTGCAGCGGCATTCGGCGATCGCCACCGTCTTCGGCCTCTCGACGATCGCCGTCTGGTTCCTCCTGCGTCGCTCTGGAGGCGACAGGAGGGCGCTCAGGCCCCTGACCGCTGTGATCGGCCTGCTCGCCCTTCAGGGCGTCGTAGGCGGCGTCCAGTGGACGCTGGAACTGCCTGGCGAGCTCGTCTGGATTCACGTCGCCCTGGCAACGGCCACCTGGCTGGCGATGCTCTGGACGGTGGCGACCGCGGGGCGCCTCACGCCACGTGCCTCGGGTGTTGCGACCACCCCGGATCGCGTGACAGATGAAGCCGACCCCCGCACCGCGGCCCTGACTTAGCCCTCCGGCCCGGACCGGGTCTCGAACCTAGCGAAGCCAGAAGGTGAGGAAGGCCGCGATGATGGCGACCGCCACCGCTCCGGCAAACCACAGCGAGAAACGCGCGAGCATCGCGTACAGGCCTATGACCGTCTCCTGCGTGCGAGCGAACTGCTCATGGATCGCGTCGAAACGCTCATCGACCTTTTCGAAACGCTCATCGACCTTGTCGAACCGCTCATCGACCTTCTCGAACCGCTCATCGACCTTCTCGAAGCGAGCGTCGATCTTGTCGAAGCGAGCATCCATGTCTCGGCGATGCGCGCGGAGCTCACCGCGAAGTTCGGCAAACCCTTCGTCCATGCGGCGGCCAATGCCCTCAACCTGGTGCTTGAGGTCGTCCATGCGGTCGTCGGTCCAGCGGCTTTCCACCAGCTCCATGATGACAGCCTAGAAGACAGAACGTTTCGGATCTAGGCGCGAGTGGGCCGAATCCGAGACGGGATCGTCAAGAAGGCGTGCCGACGGCAGAGAGGTCGACCACCACGTGGGTGATCGGCAGGTCGATTCGCTCTCTCGCCTTGTCGACGACGCCCTGCTCGAGCCAGCGCGAGCGCTCGGGCGGGTGGGTCGAGATCACGATCTCGTCGGCGGCAAAGACGCGCAGCGCGTCCTCGATCGCCATGTTGGGGTCGGAGTCGCCGATCTCGCCTTTCGCCTTCAGGCCCAGCTGCCGGATCTCGATCAGCGAGAGCTCCATGCGCTGCCGCGCGAGCTCGATCGCCGCGTCGATGTCGGATGCCCAGTGGTCGGCGCGAGACGCGGCAAGCGCTGGGGTAACGAGCATCACCTCTGCGCGCCGGTCGCGGCAGCGCTCACGGATCTCGCCCAGCAGCTCCGCGCCGTGCACGGTCTCGTTGGCCACGACAAGCAGGCGGAACTTGCCGTCTCCGCCGCGCGTGACCTCGACGTTCTGGAGCAGCGATCCCCGCGCCGCCCTGTAGCCAAATCCGACACCGAATCCGATCAGCAGCGCCAGCCACACGACTCCGATGGCCGGCCGCGTGAGAAGTGTCAGCGCGATGACCGACGCCGCTGCCAGCCCGATGACGATCACCCACCGGAAAGCATCTGCCTCCGAGCGCAGCGGATTGTGCATGCCCAGGTTTTACCCCTGCGGCTAAAGGATGTAAACCGTCACGAAGACGACGAGCCACATCACGTCGACGAAGTGCCAGTAGATCCCCGGTACCTCGACGCCGAGGTGGTCCTCGGCCTCCGGGCCGAAGTGGCCGCGGAAGGCGCGGATGCTGGCGAAGGTCAGCAGGCAGAGGCCGACGAAGACGTGCGCGCCGTGCAGGCCGGTGAGGCTGTAGAAGATCGAGCCGAAGCCGAGATCGCGGGCGCTGAAGCCGAGGTGCACGTACTCGTTGAGCTGGATGAAGAGGAAGGTGAGGCCGAGCATCCAAGTCAGCACCAGGCCCAGCTTCAGCCCCGCCTTGTTGCCGCGGCGGATCGCCTCCAGCGCGTAGTGGATGGTGAAGCTCGAGGAGACCAGAATCGCCGTGTTGACCCCGGCCACCGCCACCGGCAGTTCGTACGGGTGCGGCGGCCAGCTCGGCGGGTCGACGACGACGCGGAGGAAGAAGTAGGAGGCGAAGAATGCCCCGAAGAGCATCACCTCGGAGACGATGAAGAGCAGGATGCCGAGGGTCTGGCGGTCGATCCGCGAGCTCTGGTGAGCCTCGGGCGGGCCGTGGTGCTCCTCGTGCCCGTGCCCTCCGTGCTCCAGCGCGACGGTTGCGCTCTCCATCAGCTCTCCCCTCCCTCGGCTACGGCGGCGGCCACCGCGGAGGCGGGCCGGCCCACCTCGAGGTGCTCGACCGGCTTGTCGGTGATCTCGCGCACGCGGCCGATCAGGTCGCCCTCCAGCCAGCGCGACGTCTCGCCGGCGAAGGTCGAGATCAGCACCTCGTCGACGCTGTAATGCTCGATCGCGTTCTGCACGGCGTGAAAGGGGTCGGGATTCATCGGCTGGCCGGTGGCATCGATGTCGGCGCGGTAGAGCTCGGCGAGCGTCGAGGCCAGGTCGCGGACGATTTCCGGCTCGGTGACGTCCTCGGCGCGGGGGCAGACGATCGTGTAGCGGTGCGGGTGCCCCGCCGCGCGCTCCTTGAGCCGGCTGACCAGGTCCGGAGCGGCAACCGTCTGGCTTGCGACGACCAGCGTGTGGCTCTTCTCCCAGCTGATCGAGTCATCGGTGATCCGGACTGGAATGTGGGTTACCGGGACCTCTGGCTCGAACTTGGCTTCGGCCCAGGCGACGAGGTCCTTGCGGGTGAGCCCGAAGCGCGTCCCGGCCGCGGCCGAGAGAAGCACTTCGCCCGGCTCGCGGGCCCGCACGGCGTCGTCGAGCGCCAGGGAAGGCTCCGGGTCCATGACCTCGCCGACCGATTCGATCCCGTACTCGGCGAGGATCGACATCGTCACCTCGACCCGGGCCCGGGCGGCGTCGCGCAGTTCCCCGGAATCGATCAGCTGGCCGACGGCGGGCTGGTTCTGCGGCGCGGCGACAGCGACGTAGGAAACCCCCTCGGCCCGCTCCTGCACCGCCCGCAGCAGCTTGCGACCGCCCGCCACCTCGTTGAGGAAGACGAGCAGGGGCTTTGCCTCGGGCGAGCCGCTCATTGCGCCGAGCCGACCGTCGTAGCCTGGGCGGGCGCCGCCGTCTCGACGCTTTCGCCGGCCATGATCGCGTGGCGGGCGCCGGGGACGCCGAACTCATACGGGCCGCCGACGACGCGCGGGATCTCATCGAAGTTGAAGACCGGCGGCGGCGAGGAGACCTGCCACTCGATCGAGTTGGCGCGCCAGGGATTGCCCGACGCTTTCGGGCCGAAGCGCCAGCTGACGATCATGTTGTAGAGGAAGACGAGCTGGACGGCGCCGAGGACGAAGGCGCCGCAGCTGATCAGCAGGTTCCAGTTGCCGAACTGGGCGGCGTAGTCGGCGACCCGTCGCGGCATGCCGTCCATGCCTACCCAGTGCATCGGGATGAAGGTGACCCAGGTGCCGAAGAGCGTGCCCCAGAAGTGGACGCGGCCGAGCTTCTCGTCGTACATCCGCCCGGTCATCTTCGGGAACCAGTGGTAGACGCCGGCGAAGATCGTGAAGACGGAGCCGCCGAAGAGCACGAAGTGGATGTGGGCAACGATGAAGTAGGTGTCCGAGACGTGGATGTCGATCGGGACCATGCCGAGCATCACGCCACTGATACCGCCGATCGTGAAGGTGACGATGAAGGCGAGCGCGAACAGCATCGCGGTCGAATAGGTGTGGATCTTGCCGAAATAGAGCGTGCCCAGCCAGGAGAAGATCTTGATCCCGGTCGGCACGGCGATCAGCAGCGTCGTGATCATCATCGGCACGCGCAGCCAGCTGAACATGCCGGCGACGAACATGTGGTGCGCCCAGACCGAGTAGCTGAGCACGACGATGCCGATCAGCGCCAGGGCCATCAGCCGGTAGCCGAAGATCGGCTTGCGGGCATGGGTCGATATGACCTCGCTGATGATCCCGAAGCCGGGCAGCATCATGATGTAGACGGCTGGGTGCGAGTAGAACCAGAAGATGTGCTGGTAGCTGACGACGTCGCCGCCGCCGGCGAACTGGAAGAAGTTGGTGTGCAGGGCGCGGTCGAAGAGGACCATGAACTGGACCCCGGCGATGAACGGCGTCGCGGCGACGACCAGCAGCGAGGTCGAGAGGTTGGCCCAGACCAGCAGCGGCATGCGCCAGAAGGTCATTCCAGGCGCACGCATGGTGATGATCGTGACCAGGAAGTTGAGCGCCGTGGCGATCGACGATGCGCCGGCGAACTGCACCCCAAGGTTGAAGAAAGACTGCCCCAGCGGCGCCCCGGTGGAGAGTGGCGCGTAGCCGGTCCAGCCGGCGTCGAAGGCGCCGCCCGGGGCGAGGAAGCTGCCGATGAAGAGCAGGCCCGCCAGCGGCAGCATCCAGAAGCTGAGCGCGTTGAGGCGCGGGAAGGCCATGTCCGGAGCGCCGATCATCAGCGGCAGGACGTAGTTCGCAAGGCCGGCGAAGACCGGGATCACGAAGAGGAAGATCATGATCGCCGCGTGGGTGGAGAAGAGGCTGTTGAAAGTCGCGGCGTCGACGATCTGGGTGCCCGGCTGGGCCAGCTCGGCCCGGATCAGCATCGCCAGCAGGCCGCCGATGAAGAAGAAGAAGAAGGTGGTGCAGACGTACTGGATGCCGATCACCTTGTGATCGGTGTTGAAGCGGAAGTAGTCCTTCCAGCTCTTGGCCCCGTGCTGCGAATGATCCTCGGGGATCGTCGGCATGCCGACCGCCCAGCGCAGCCAGTAGTCGAAGGCGCCGAAGCCGAGCAGGAAGCCGAGCGGGCCGGTGATCAGCGGCACGACCACCTGCGGGTAGCCGGTCTGCTCGGTCTGGTAGGCGGGCAGGCCCGACGCCTTGCGAATGGCGACGACGAGGGCAAAGCCGAATGCGGCGCCCAGAATCGCGCCGAGCGCGCCCCTAATCCAGCCCGGTTGCTTGATCGCAGCCGTCATCAGTCGCCCTCCATTATGCCCCTCCGGCGTTCAGGGGCGCCGGGTTGGTCTCGGTGTCTTGCGTTATCGATTCGGCCAGCGGGGCCGGAACTTTTTCTTTCAGGCCGCCAACCCATTTTTGGAAGCCGGCTGGCGTTTCGACCACGACCTTGGCCCGCATCGAGGCGTGGCCGAAGCCGCAGAGCTCGGTGCAGATCAATTCGTAGGTGCCGAGCTTGTCGGGGGTGACGATCGCGGTCGTCGTGATTCCGGGCACGTTGTCCTTCTTGATCCGCCACTCCGGCACCCAGAAGGAGTGGATCACGTCCTGGGCGTGCATCTTGAACTGGATCTGCTCATCGACCGGCACGTGCAGCTCGCCCTGCGAGTAGACATTGTCTTTACCCGGATAGCCGAAGCTCCAGGCGTATTGCTGCGAGAAGACGTCGACCGTGAGGTGGCGGGCATCGGGCTTTTCGATGTCGTGGAGCACCGACCAGCTGTAGCCGGCGCCGAAGAGGACGATGATCGTCGGAATCACGGTCCAGGCGATCTCGAGTTTCGTGTTGCCGTGGATCGGCTCGCCGTCGGATTCGTCGCCCGGCTTGGCTTTGAACTTCCACAGCGCGTAGAAGAGCATCACGATCACGAGCGAGAAGACGAAGGACGAGAGCACGATCATCACGTTGAGCAGCTGGTCGATCTTGGGGGCCGCGGTCGAGGCCTCCTGGCCGTCCCAGTTGATCGAGACCATCACGGCAGAGATCGCCGCGGTCATCGCAACCACGACGGCAAGCATCTTGGCTATCGGAAGGCGCCCGATCATGGCCAGGGGCCGACCTTTGCTCGCTCCGGACTCATCGGCGGCGCATTCTATGCATCCGGCAGACGGTCAAGCTGCCCCCGCGCGGCGGCGATCACCCCGCGGGCGACGCCCTCCCAGCTCCAGAGCCGACGAGCGGTCTCCACCAGCGCCTCGCGAGCGCCCTCCCGCCGCTCCTCCGGCAGCGAGAGCCAGCCGTCAAGCCGGGCCGCGATCGCCTCGATTGCCCCTGTCTCGACCGGAAACGAGGTGAGGCGAGCGATCTCCGGCGGCAGCGCCGCCGCCAGCTGGCGCGAGACCTCGAGCATCCCGGAGTGGCCCGCGGAGACCGGCAGGGCCCCGCAGGCGGCCGCCTCGGCGGCGACCATGCCGAAGGCCTCGGGGAAGGTGCTGGGCATGACGAGCGCCTCGGCCCCAGGCAGCAGCCGGGCGACCTCGTCGTGCTCGAGACGGCCGATGAACTCGGCCGAGCCGACGGCGTCGCGGGCGGCTTCGGCATAGCCGGCGGGGGGATCGGCGAGGAAGGCGGAGAGGATCGGCAGCGGCTTCTCAGCCCCACCCTCGAGCGCCCAGCCCGCCGCGGCGATCTCGCGGGCGCGCTCCAGGTCTCCGTGCTCCAGCGCGACCAGCAGGTCGCGCAGCGCCTCCTCATACTCGCCGAAGCCGGCGATCTCCAGCCGCGCCTCGGGGTGCTTTGCCCTGACCAGCGGCCAGGCGGCGAGCAGCAGGTCGACCCCCTTGGAGACGATCAGCTTGCCCACGAACACGACCCGGGGGGAGCGCTCGTCACCCGGGCTGAACTCCTCGGTGTCCACGCCAGGGGGGCCCAGGCGGGTCTTCTCTCGAAGACCGGTCATTCCCGGAAGCGCATTCCAGAGCGACTCGGCTGTGTGGCGGGAGCCGACGAGGACGCCTCGGGCCGCCCCCATCCCCTCTTCCGCGTAGGGAAGGAAGCGCGGGTTGGGCTTGACCGTGTACTCGAGCGCCGAGCCGTGGATCTTGGCCGCGAAGGGGGCGACGGCGGCCCGGGCGAGGACCGGCGGGCCCATCACCAGGTGGTTGGCCAGGGCCAGCTCGATGCCTCCGGTTCTCTCGGCGACCGCGCGCGCGGCCGCGACATTTGCCTCGAGGTAGCGATCCAGCTCCTCCTCGCTCAGCTCGGGGAAGGCCTTGACCTCGAAACCCTCGTAGGGGTCCTTGACGTAGACCGGCAAGAGGCCGCCGATGTCGGGATTGTGGATCTCGACCCCCTCGATCCGGGTCTCGCGGTCCTGGCAGAGCAGGTGGACCTCATGGCCGAGCCTGGCCAGCGCCCGCGCCAGGTTGGCGTTGTAGATGTTGCTGCCCGTGCCGCGCAGCATGTAGCCGTGGAAGACGAGAAGACGCATCGGGACCGCGCAAGCTAATAGTCTTCGCGGCCGTGAACTCGAAGCAGCTCTACCGGATGCGCGCCCCGGCCTCTGGCCGCGAGGCCCTCGCCCACGCCGAGCCCGGCCAGGTCTACACCGACCGCGAGACCGGCGAGGAGATGGAGCCAGTCGCCATGGTCCTTCCCCTGGCCCCCAGCACCTCCTCCCTGCCACGCACGCCCGAGAACCTGCGGGCCTGCCGCCGCTGCGACCAGCTGATCGGTCTCGACGTCAGCGACTGCCAGTACTGCGGGCTTCGGCAAGAAGCTCTTTAGTTCCGGCGCAGCGGGCGCCGGCAGCGCCTCCTCACTTGCCTGACTGGCTGCTTCGCCTGCCGCCGTCCGAGCACGGATAGGGCCAGCGGCACAAAACGTTCGGAGGCCCTTCCGACGCCCGCCCAAAGGGATCCAAAGCCTCCAGGCCACAGCGCACGGTGAGCTCCTCACTGACGTCCGCGCGTCGGGAGCTTCTGCGATTCGGGCGATCCGTAGCTCGGGAGCTCTCGACACGAGGGCATCCCTCTGAAGCTTCGTGAGCTAGGCACGACGACTTCTCCTTGAAGCTCGGTTCGGACGCTGGGGATTGGGCCGGGGCGCCGGGTGCCCCTGCGAACGTTTTGCGCCGCTGGCCCGGAAAGATTTCTCGGACGGCGGCAGGCGATTCAGCCAGTCAGGCGAGTGAGCAGGGGCACCCGGCGCCCCGGCTCCTCCCACAACTCCAGTCCTACGGTTTCTTCACCAACGTCGCCGTGTAGAGCAACCGCGCGTTGGAGTAGAAGCACCCGTACGTCTTGACCTTGCCAACGCCCTGCTGCGGATGCCCCCCCTGAATGTCTTCCTTCGAAGCACAATGATCTTCGAGGCGGCTGCCGCGCCAGGTGTCTTCTTCGGAGACGTTGAAGGCGAACATCGGGGCCCAGGTGGGCACGGTGAGGGCGACTACCTGGCCGCGCAGGACCGAGAGCGGGTGTTCGAGGGCGAAGATCGGGGTGCTGCCGAAGTAGGGGTTGAGGACCTCCAGCGGGCTCTGGCGCACGAGCGTGTATTTGGGCGGCTTCGAGCCTTCGACCGGGCGCAAGATGCCGATCCGCGCCTGCGAGGGCTTGCCGAGGAATTCGTCGAAGAAGCCGATCTCATTGGTGGTCGTTTTGGTGTCGGCGCGAGAGGGCTTGGCGAGAGTGATCGACCAGGCGACGATCTTGCCATCGAAGGGAACTTCGTAGGGGTTGTCGATCCCCCCGGCTTTGACCTGGTAGCCGCTGACGTGGCCCTCGACCCGGCAGGGGACGACCTCGACGTTGTTGACGACCTTGCCCGGGCAGGAGGGCGGCGGCGTGTTCGCCGTCTTGCCCAGCACGACCACGCCGAGCGGCGCCGAGTCGGCTGCGCCGGGCCAGGCGGCGGCCACGAGCGCGGCCAGCACGCAGGCGAAAGCCGCGACGGCGGCCACGGGCGATCGGGCGATCCTGTTTTTCGCTGCTATCTGCATGATCTGACGCTGCAAACCCGCCCGTCGGGCGAGGGTTGCGGGGATTCTGCCGCCCGCGCCGCGGCGATGCGGGCATTGCGTGCGGCTTGCACGATCCCGGCCAACGGGCCTCAGTAGGGTGCCCAGCGATGCCGGCGATCGTCGTAGAGGGCTTGCAGCGCAGCTTTGATGAGGTACTGGCCGTTCAGGGCGTCGACCTGAGCGTCGAGGAGGGCGAAATATTCGGCTTCCTCGGGCCCAACGGGGCCGGCAAGACGACCACGGTGCGAATGCTGACGACGCTGCTGCTGCCCACCGGCGGGCGGGCGACCGTAGCCGGGCACGACGTGGTCAAGCAGGCACGCGCCGTGCGCGCCTCGATCGGCGTCGCCTTGCAGGAGGCGGCGCTCGACCCGCTGATGACCGGCCGCGAGCTGATCCGCCTGCAGGCGACGCTTCAGGGGCTGCCAGGCGCCGAGGGCAAGCGGCGCGCCGACGACCTGCTCGAGCGGGTCGACCTCGCCGCCGCCGCCGACCGGCGCGTCGGCGGCTACTCGGGCGGGATGAAGCGCCGGCTCGACCTCGCCGCGGCGCTGGTTCACGAACCTCGGGTGCTCTTCCTCGACGAGCCGACCACTGGCCTGGACCCGGTCAGCCGCAAGACGATCTGGGAGGAGGTGCGAACGCTCAACGACGAAGGCACGACCGTCTTCCTCACCACCCAGTACCTCGAGGAGGCCGACCAGCTCGCCGACAACGTGGCGATCATCGACCGCGGCCGGATCGTCGCCGAAGGCACCCCGGACACCCTCAAGACCGAGATCGGCAATCCCCACATCCAGCTGCAGCTCGCCGCCGGCTCGATCGCCGAAGCGGAGAAGGTCTGCGCCCAAGTGGGCAAGCTGCTGCCGCCGGTCGACGGGCGCACGGTGCTGGTCGAGGCGGCGAACGGCGCCGCCGACATTCCCAGGGTCGTGCGAGCGCTCGACGACGCCGGGATCGCGGTCGAGTCGCTGGAGCTGGTCCGTCCCACCCTCGATGACGTCTTCGTCGCCAAGACGGGCCATCACCTCGAGAAGGACGACCAGAGCAAGGCTGAGCCGGAGGCCGTCGAGGCATGAGCGAGCTGGCGACCAACGCCAGGGTCGTACGGGCGCTCGGGATGCGCTCGATCCGCCAGACCTTCCGCCGCCCGCAGCTGATGGCGCCGATCCTGATCTTCCCGACGCTGCTGCTGGCGATCCAGACCGGCGGCGCCGGCGGCGCGGTCGACTTGCCCGGCTTTCCGCCGGTTCAGAGCTTCCTCCAGTTCATGCTCGCCGGGGCGATGATGCAGTCGCTGATGCTGGCCGGCAACAGCGGCGGCATCGCGCTTGCGGTCGACATCGAGATGGGCTTCACCGACCGTCTCTTCTCCGCCCCGATCCCGCGTTACACGATCGTGCTCGGGCGCCTGGCAGGCACCGCGGCGCTGGGCCTCTTCGCCTCGCTCTGGTTCCTCGCGATCGCCCTGGTCTTCGGCGCCGAAATCCACAGCGGCGTCGCCGGTGCGCTGATCGCGATCGTGCTGGTCACCGCGACGGCGATGGCGGTCGGCGGGATCGGCGCCGCGATCGCCCTGCGGACCGGCAGCGCCAGCGTCGTCCAGGGCCTCTTCCCGCTGGTCCTCGTCGTCCTCTTCCTCTCCTCCGCCTTCTTCCCCAACGAGCTGATGATCCAGCCTGCCAAGGCGATCGCCGAATACAACCCGCTCAGCTTCGTCGTTGAAGGGATCCGCGGCCCAATCGTCTCTGGCGTCGACGCGGCTGAACTGGGCGAGGCGGTGCTGGCGATCGCCGGGATCGTCGTGCTCGGGCTCGTGCTCAGCGCCCGCGCCCTGCGCCACCGGCTGAGGGTGGGCTGATGGAGACGGTCGCGGCCCTGCCGCAGTGGCGGGCGAACCTGGCGACGATCGCGGCCTTGATGGCGCGCGCTAAGAACGAGCTGCTGCGGGTGCCGGGAGCGGCGATCCCGGGCGTGCTGGCGCCGACGATCTTCTTCCTCGGCCTCAACGGCGTCTTCGGCGCGCTCACCCAGCTCAATGGCTTCACCACGGGGACATACGAGAGCTTCATCGTGCCGGTGAGCATGCTGCAGGGGGCGGGCTTCACCGGTGCCGCCGCCGGCGTCAACCTCGCCCGCGACATCGAGCAGGGCTGGGTCGATCGCCTGCTCGTCTCCCCCGCCCCGCGCTGGGTGCTTCTGGCCGGCACGGTGCTCGCCGCCAGCGCCCGGGCGCTGATCCCGGCCACCTTCGTCCTCGCCATCGCCCTGGTGCTGGGCGCGCACTGGCCGGGCATCGACGGGCTGGCGGTCACCTACTTCATGGTCGCGGCGATGGCCGCGGTTGCCGCCTGCTGGGGGTCGGCGCTCGCCCTGCGCTTCAAGAGCCAGTCGGCGGCGCCACTGATGCAGTCGGGGATGATGGCCCTGGTCCTGATGACCACGGCCTACGCGCCCCTGGCGCTGCTGCAGCCGTGGATGAAGAGCGTCGCCGAAGTGAATCCGGTGACCAATGTGATCGACGCCGCCCGCCAAGGCTTCGTCGGCAGCGTCACCTGGGCCGAAACCTGGCCCGGCATCGTCGCCCTGGTCGGCCTGCTGGCCGTGCTCGGCGCCTGGGCGCTGCGCGAAATGCGCCGCACGGCGGTGTGAACGCGGTCGGACTGGCCGAGCGCACCCTGCGCGGGAGCTGGGTCGAAGGCGAGCGCGACGGCACCCGTTTCGCCTACACCCGTCCCAGCCCGAGCCGGTACCCGTGGCAGTGGTACTGGGACTCCTGCTTCGCGGCGATCGCCTGGCGGCGCTTCGACCCGGGACGCGCCCGGCGCGAGCTGGAGACCCTGCTCGCCGCCCAGCGCCCCAGCGGCTTCATCGGCCACACGATCTTCTGGGAGCGACCGGTGACATGGGAGCGGCTGCCTTTCTACAACGTCGCCTCCCGCACCTCCTTCCAGACCGAGACGATCCAGCCGCCACTGCTGGGCTGGGCCTGGCGGGTCGCCGTCGGCGATCCCCGCGAGGAGCCGCGAATCGCCGCCCAGGCCGAGTGGCTGCTCGCCGAGCGCGACCTCGAGGGCGACGGCCTGCTCTGGATCGTCCAGCCCGACGAGTCGGGCCTCGACGCATCGCCCAAGTTCGAGCCGGTCTGGGGCTGGCGAGCCAACGGCAGGCCCGGCTTTCCGCTGCTGGTCCACCGCAACCGCCGCCTTGGCTTCAACGCCCGCCACATCCGCGACGCGGGCGGCCCGCTGCTCTGCGAGACGGTCGTCAACACGCTTTGGTCGCTCTCCCTGCAGGCGCTGGGGCGGCCATCGGCGACGCCGGCGCTGGTCGAGCGGCTCTGGGACGAGGAGCGCGGGCTCTTCCTCGACCGGGCCGAGCCCGGCGGGGTTCGTCCCGGCGTCGTCACCTGGGCCTCCTTGGCGCCATTGGCGCTGCCCGACCTGCCGGAGCCGATCGGGCGCCGCCTGGTCGAGGAGCACCTGCTCAGCGAAGACGAGTTCCTCACCCCGGTCGCGCCCCCCTCGGTCGCGGCCACCGAGCCGAGCTACGAACCGGGCGGCAACCGCGGGCCGCTGCGGCGGTACTGGCGCGGGCCGGCCTGGGTCAACTCGGCCTGGCTGGCCTGGCTGGGGCTGCTCCGTCTCGGCTATACCGAGGCGGCGCAGCGGCTGGCCGCCGGCGTGGTCGGGGCCGTTGAGCGGGAAGGCCTGCGCGAGTACTACGACCCTCGCACCGGCACCGGCCTAGGTGCCCGCGACTTCGCCTGGTCGGCGCTGGTGGCGGAGCTGGCGGACCCCGATCCGGCGGCGGCGAGCAGCCATCTCCAGCCGGCGTAACGCCTTTTCCATTCCTACCGGCAAAAAAGCGTTACGGCCCATTGGGGAGAATGCGGGCGTGCCGTCTCGTCCGCTGGCCAGCGTCGTCATCCCCGCCTACAACGCCGAGCGCTACCTCGGCGAGGCAATCGAGAGCGTGCTCGCCCAGGACTATGCGCCGGTCGAGACGATCGTCGTCGATGACGGCTCGAGCGACGCCACGGCCGCTGTTGCCAGCTCCTATGCGGTGGAGCTGGTCCGCCAGGAGAATGCCGGCCCCGCGGCGGCCCGCAACCGCGGCTTTGCCGCCAGCCGCGGCGAGGTCGTCGCCTTCCATGACGCCGACGACCTGATGACGCACGACAAGCTCGCGGTCCAGGTCGGGGAGCTGGTCGCCGACCCCGCGATCGGCTGCGTGCTGGCCGAGCAGGAGCTACTGGTCGAGGCGGGCGCGGAGCTGCCGTTCTGGGCAGAAGGCACGAAGGTGCCGGCCGTGATGCCGGCCAAGCCGGAGGAGCTCGCCGGCGAGCCCGACGTGCACCCGATGACGATGGTGGTGCGCCGCGAGGTCTTCGAGCGGGTCGGGGGCTTCGACGAGGAGATGCGCGCGGCCGAGGACTTCGACTGGATGTTGCGCGCGGCCGAGGACGGGGTCGAGTTCGCTCGCCTGCCACGGGTCCTGCTGAAGCGGCGCGTGCACCCCGCGAGCCTCACCCAGGACGCAGCCGCCGGCCGCGCCGGGCACTTCCTCGCGCTCAAGAAGCGGATCGAGCGTCACCGCGCTCGCGGCGGCGGCTGAAGGCCCCCGCCGCGTGGGCCGGCAGCCGCCAGGCGCTCTCCAGCCCCCAGAAGCGACGGGCGAAGCCAACGAAGCCGCCGGGACGGGGCGCGCCGGTATCGAGGTCGCGCAGGCGCCGGTAACGGTCCCAAGCCATGCGCAGGGTGCGCAGGGGCGAGTCGGGGCGGCAAGCGGCGCGAAAGGCGACTCGCTCGTGGCGGGAGGCGGGAGCGGCGCGCAGCGCCGCCAGGGCTGAATCCGGAACGGCCGCGCCGAACTCTTGGCGCAGGTAGGCCAGCGCCGCGGCGGTCGCGACCGTGAGCCGCCGCCGCGTCGCCTCGGCGGCGAGTCGCTCCCAGTCGAGCCTTCCCTCGCTGGAGCGAATCACTGTGACGGCATCGGCGATCCAGCGAAAGGGCGGCAGCGGGCTCCAGGGCGTGCCGTGGACGCAGGCCAGCAGCAGCTGGTCCGCCGGGCAGGGCGCGCGCGTCTCCACCCCGCCCAGCTCCAGCGGCACCGCGCCCGCCCAGAGCGGCTCGTCGCTGGCCGGCTGCCAGAGGGCGAACCAATGCAGGTCGACGTGACCGCCCTCGCCGCCGGCGAAGTCGAGCGAGTGGTGGACCTCGGTCCAGGCCAGCGGGTCCTCGTGACCGGGGGACCAGCCGGCGGCCGACAGCACCGAGATCGCGTCGCGGGCGCGCTTGATCGGCACCAGCACGTCGACGTCGTCCATCGGCCGCGCCCCGGCGTCGCCGTAGGCGAGGAGCGCCAGCGAGGCCCCCTTGGTGACCAGCGTCTCGATGCCGGCCTCGTGCAACAGGGAGATCGCCTCGGCCGCCCGCTTGAAGATCAGCTGGTTGTGGCTCCAGGAGCGCCGGTAGAGGCCCTTGAGCCGGCCGGCCACCTCGGCGTCGAACGATTCGGGGCCGAGGTTGCGGTAGGCGAGGGGCAGCAGGCGGGTCGAGCCATGGTCGACGTCGTCGAAATCGACCCGCCCTCGCCAGCGCTCCCAGGCCGCCAGGGCGTCGGGTGCCGGGTCGAGCGCGGCGTGCAGGACCAGCAGCTGCCCCGGCGTCGGCTTGTTGCCCAGCACCTCGCTCACCGGGCTCCCTCCCGCCGCCGGTCCAGCGACCGCTTCAGGTGGCGGGCGAACTCGGCCCGCTGGTCGCGGTTGTGGATCGAGTGGTTGGCGCCGTGGACCCGCCGCAGGGTGACGGTCTCCTCGAGCATCTCCTGGGACAGGCCAAGCTCGCGTGCGCGCAGCAGGAAGGCGAGGCCGTCGCTGACTCGCACGTCCTCCGCCCAGGGACCGACCGCGTCGATCGCGGTACGGCGCGCCAGCATCGCGCCAATGTAGAGGCCCGGCTGGGACCGCTCGGGAACCCGCAGCGCCGCTGCCTCCGCGGCGGGCAGGTCGGGACTGGCGAACTGGCGCACGTGGCCGAAGACCAGTTGCAGCTCGGGCCGTGCTTCGAAGGCGGCGAGCTGGCGCTCGATCTTGCTGGGCTGCCAGATATCGTCGGCGTCGAGGAAGGCGACAAAATCGCCGCGGGCGGCGGCGATGGCCGCGTTGCGCGCCGCCCCGATGCCCGGCCGCGGCTCGGAGACGACCTCGACCGGCCGCCCGTAGGCGGCGGCAATCGCAGCGCTGCGGTCGGTTGAGCCGTTATCGACCACGATCACCTGGTCGCAGGGACGGCTCTGCGCCAGCACGCTCTCGATCGCCTCGGCCAGGTAGGCCTCCCCGTCCCGTACCGGGATCGCCGCGGTCACGGCCGGCTCAGCCAAGCCCGGCCACCAGGCGATCGACTGCGGCGGCGTTGGCAGCCGGGTCGGGGCTGAGGTCGAGCGCGTAGCTGGGCACACGGCGCACCAGGCCGGCCAGCGCCGTGAGCGACTCCGCGCCGCCGAATCCCGACTGCACGATCGTGCTCGGCGCCACCGCCCGCAGCCCCTCCGCCGCCGAGATCCGCCGGATCAGCGGCGGCGCGACGTCATCGAGCCTGCGCCCACCGGCGATATGCGCCGGTTGACGCAGGCTCAGCATTGGGGCGACGATGGCGCGGAGCCCTAGCTGCTGCTTCAGGGCGCCCGGGGCGAGGGCGCGGAGGTCGACGAGGGCCTTCGCGGGGCCCTCCAGCGTCGGCTCGAAGCCGGCCGAATCGATCGCGGCGGCGGGGACCCCAAGGCGCTCGGCGCTGTCCTCCGTCAACTTGGCCGTCGACTGCATCGCGTGCGCGGTGAGCGAGTCCGGCTCGAGCAGGACGTAGTCGTCGGCGACGATCTCCAAGCCGGCGAGAGCGCAGGAGAGTGCCAGCGTCGACTTGCCCGAGCCGCCGCGGCCGACGAGGAGCACGCCACGGCCGCCGCGGCCGATCGCCCCCGCATGGGTCATCAGCCGTCCCCGCGCCGCCATCAGGAGCTGCAGCGCCTCGCGAATCGGCGCGGCCCGCTCGCTCGCCGGGATCGCGGTCGCATCGGGCAGGTGAAAGACGGCGGCGCCCGCGCCGGGCGCGGCGGCGGTGAGCGCCCTGCTGCCCGCGGCAGCGAGCACGCAGGCGCGCTCGGAGCGCAGGCGCACGACCGGGTTGGTGCCGGGCGGCGCCTCGATCGGGTCCCATAGGGGCGCCGGCGGCTCGACCCCGCTCGAAGCGGTATCGAAGAGCGAGATCGCCAGCGCCGGCTCAGCCGCGGCGAGGGGTGTGGCGAGGTGCTCGAAGGGCGCCAGGAGCTCTTTCCGCAGTCCCGCGCCGGCAAAACGCAAGCGCAGGGGCAGCCCGGCCATCTCGAGATCCAGGCTGCCGCCGCCGGCCGCCCTGGCGGCCCGCTCGAAGCACTCCCCCAGCTGCCCGAAGTAGGTGTCGGCGAGGTCGGCCCCCGCCCGCGCCGCGGCTGGGCTCGCCGGCACGCCCTAGGCCGCCGGCCGCGGCCAGCCGCCGGCGCTGTCGACCTCGTGAATCGGGTCGAGCAGGAAGTAGTCCTTCATATCGGTGTAGCGCTCGAAGCGCGGCGTCTCGTAGGCCTCGCCATCCCCGGCTTTCGCCATGAGGGCGGCGTTGCCCGCCTCGCGCTCGGCCTCGACGATCAAGCCACTCTCGCGCAGTTGTCCCAACAACACGGAGACGTCGCCGGCGATCGCCTCGATCGCGCCGAACCTGGCCGCGAGCGCATCGCGCAGCTCAGCCTCGCTGGCCCCGCCGGCGAGCAGCTCCCAAACCAGCGGCCCGCTCCCAGCCAGGCTGTAGTAGCTGCCGTTGTCGAGATCGATCGCGATCACCTCGCCGTCGACCGTCTCGTGAACGATCTCTGGACCGATGCGAAAGTACTCGGACACCGCTTATTTGTAGCGGTAGGTGATGCGTCCCCGGTCGAGGTCGTAGGGCGAAAGCTCGATCTTCACGCGGTCGCCGGGGAGGATGCGAATGTAATGGCGGCGCATCTTTCCCGAGATGTGGCCGAGTACGTCGTGGCCGTTGTCGAGTTTGACGCGGAACATCGTGTTGGGGAGGGCCTCGGTGATCTCGCCCTCCATCTCGATCTTCTCCTCTTTCGCCATGCGGCGGGAGCGTATCTGGTTCGCCCCGCCCTTGTTAAAGAGAGCGCTCTTCGATGCGGTCGATGAGCCCGGCGAGCTCGCCGTGGCTGTCGAGGACGAAGTCGGCCTCGATTTCGCCGCCGGCGCCCGGGTCGTCGTGCAGGGCCCGGTATCGCGCGGTCCGCATGCCCAGCGCCGCGGCGCCGGCGATGTCGGTGCGGCGCAGGTCGCCGACGTGCATCGCCGCCGCAGGCGAAGCCTCCAGCGAGCGCAGGGCCGCTTCGAAGATCTGCGGCGCGGGCTTGTAGTGGCCGACCTCGTCCGAGAAGGCCCAGCCCGAAAAGCAGTCGAGCAGGCCCGCGCTGGAGAGCAGGCCGCGCAGCAGCTCGCCGCCGGTGAAACCGACGTCGCAGACGATGCCGAGGCGGATGCCCCGCCCCGCGAGATCTTCGAGGGTGGGGCCAATGCCTGGAGAGAACTCGAGCGTGGCGTCCCTGCCCGCCGTCAGGAACGCCTCGGCGACCGCCTCCGCGACAGCGCCGTCGACGCCGATCGCGCGGGCCAGCATCTCGGCGCCGGCGCGGGGATGGAAGTGGGCCCCGCTCGACCAGGAGCTTTCGTAGCTGCGGGTGACTTCCTCGAGGCCGCGCAGCAGCAGCTCTTCCTCGACCTCCACCGCTCCTGCCGCGCAAGCGGCGGCGACGGCCCGCTGGCGGGCCTCGGTCATCATTCCCGCGGGGGCGCGGGCGATGGTGTTCCAGAAGTCGAAGGTGACCGCTTCGATCGCGGGCGAGGCTTCAGCCACGGCGCGAGCGGGCAAAGGCGACGGCCTGGTCGCGATCGGCAACCTCGCCCGCGTACTGGGCCGCCTCCAGCTCGGCGAGCATCTCCCCCAGCTCCGGGCCCTCGGCGAGACCCAGCTCGGCCGCCAGCTCGTCGCCGCGCAGCAGCGGCCTGGGCGGGCCCTCGCGCCGCCAGTCGAGTGCCGCGGCGAGCATCTGCCTGGCCAGCGAGAGGTGAGCCTCGATCGCCTCCGGCGTGGCGAATGGTCCCGAGCCGCGGGCGGAGAGCCTGTCGGCGATCGTCAGCAGGGTCACGTCGACCCCAACCGGCTCGGTCGCCCGCAGGTACTCGTGGACGCGGCGCGGCGCAAGCGGCGCCTCGTGGACGAGGAAGCCAAGGCGCAGGTGGTGCAGGGTCAGGTCCTGCAGGTGGCGGGTCAGCACGCGGCTGGCCCGCAGCCGGCGGCAGAGCTCGCCGACGATGCCGACCCCGTCGCGGTCGTGGCCGATGAAGGTGACAAAGCCGTCGCGTTCGGAGCGCGTCGCCGGCTTGCCGATGTCGTGCAGGAGGGCGCCGAAGCGCAGGGCCGTGCGCCGGTCCATCTCATCGGCCAGCGGCTCGTCGAGCAGCGCCGCCAGCTCCTCCGCGCGCTCGCCGCCAAAGCGCTCCAGGTCGCCCTCCACCTCGAGGGCCCGCTCGAGCACGGCGATCGTGTGGCCGTGCACGTCGAGGTGGTGGTTGGGGCCCTGCTCGACCCCGCGCAGCTGCTCCAGCTCGGGCAGCACCGCGGCGGTCAGCCCGAGCTCGTCGAGCAGTCCGACGCCGCGCAGCGGGTCGGGGCCGCCGAGGAGCTTGCGCAGCTCGACCAGCTGGCGCTCGCCCGCCGCCTCCGCGGCGCGGGTCGCTTCCCGACGCGCCAGGGCGGCGGTCGACAGGTCGACCTCGAGGCCGAGGTTGGCGGCGAACCGCGGCGCTCGCAGCAAGCGCAGCGGGTCGGCGGCAAAGCTGCCCTCGCCGACCACCCGCAAGAGGCGGCGCTCGAGGTCGGCGAGCCCCCCGTGCGGATCGAGCGGCGCCCCGCCGGCAAGCGGCACGGCGACGGCGCCGATCGTGAAGTCCCGCTTGGCGAGGTCTGCTTCGATCGTGTCGCCGCGCAGGGCGGTGACGTCGATCTGCCAGCTGTGGTCGACGGCGACGGCGCGCCAGGTGGCGAACTCGGCCGAGAGCTCAAAGGAGTGGCCGCCGCCCTCGCGCGCGATCGCCTTCGCCAGCGGCGCCGGGTCGCCGGTCACGGCAAGGTCGAGGTCGACGACCTCCTTGCCGAGCGCTGCGTCGCGGACCGCCCCGCCGGCGATCCACACGCCCTCCGCGCCGGCGAGGGCACGGCGCCCGAGCTGAACCGCCGGGGCGCCCCCGAGCCGCTCCTCCAGGCCGCTCACGCGGGCTCCCGCGGCACCCGCGCCGAGATCCCGCAGGTGACCTCGTAGTTGATCGTGCCGAGCCGAGCGGCCACCTCCTCGGCGCGAATGACCTCCTCGCCCTGCGCCCCGATCAGGACCGCCTCATCCCCTGGCTCGACGTCGGTCTCCGGGCCAAGGTCGATCGTCACGTTGTCCATCGAGACGGTGCCGACCAGCGGCCGGCGGCGGCCGCGGATGAGCACCTCGGCGTTGTTGGAGAGCCCGCGGCGGACGCCGTCGCCATAGCCGAGCGGCAGGACCCCCACCCAGGTATCGACCGGCGCCCTCCAGGCCTGGCCGTAGCCGGCGCTGGTGCCCGCCGGGAAGCGCTTGACGTCGGCGACGTAGGAGACCAGCGAGAGCGCCGGCTCCAAGCCCCGCTCCAGCGGGTCTTCCTGGAAGGGGTCGAGACCGTAGACCGCGATGCCGCAACGGGCCATGTCGAAATGAGAGCGAGGGTCGCGGAAGACCGCGGCGCTGTTGGCGGCGTGGGCGATGGCCGCTGGGAACTCGGACTTGACCGCCGTGGCGACAGCTTCAAAGCGGCGCAGCTGCTCGTCGAAGAAGCTGGAATCGAGTTCGTCGGCGGTGGCGAAGTGAGTCCAGACGCCGGCGAGCTCCAGCATCGGGTCATCGTCACAAGCGCGGGCGAGCGCCAGCACCTCCTCCGCATCGGGGGTTCCAAGCCTGCCCATCCCGCTGTCGAACTTCACGTGCACGCGGACGGGACGGCCCTGGGCGCTGCCCCGCGCCGCCGCGAGCTGGCGAAAGCCCTCGCGCCAGAGGGCGATCTCGGACCCAGCCGCAAGCGCAACATTGAGGTCGTCCTCGGCGAGCGCGCCCATCGTCAAGAGAGGTATCTGAGGAAAGCGCCGGCCGACTTGCGCCGCCTCCGCCCCGGTCGCCACCGCCAGCCGGGTCGCCCCGCCGGCAAGCGCGGCTGCCGCGCAGGTGTCGGCGCCATGGCCGTAGCCGTCCGCCTTGACCACGGCGCAGAGCTCCGCGCCGCCGCTGAGCGCCTGCTTCAGCGTCGCGCAGTTGCGCTCAACCGCGCCCAGCTCGATCCGGGCGAGCGCCCGCGCCATCGGCTTACTCGTCGGCGACGAGCGCGGCCAGCGCGTCGGCCCGGGTGACCAGGCCGGCAAGCCGGCCTTCGTCATCGACCACGGGCAGATGGTTGTGGTGCTTCTCGGCGATCGTGCGGGCGACCGTCTCGGCGTCGTCGCTGGTGCGGGCGACGACCGGGTCGGCGGTCATCAGCTCCGAGACGCGCGTGGCGAACGCCTTGTCGAGCCGCTGCTCGAAGCCCTTCATCGAACCGACGAAGACGATCCCACCCATGATGTTGAGGTAGTGGGGCAGGTGCAGGTCGGCCTCCTCGTCGCTGAGGATCAAGTCCGACTCGCTGACGATGCCAACGACCTTGCGATCCGCGTCGGTGACCGGGATCGCCCCAACCTCCAGCTTCGACAGCAGCTCGATCGCGGCGCGCGCATCGGCATCCGGAGAGACGGTCGGCACGTCGGCGTCCATGATCTCGGCGGCTGTCTTCGGCATGGGCTGGATGAGGTTATTCGACCGGCCCGCCGGCCAGCAGTCCCGCCGGGACTGCATCGATCACATCACCGGCGATCACCGACTCGGCGGCGCCGATCCGCCGCGCCGCCTCACGGCCAGCCCGGGCGTGGGCCAGGACGGCGGCAGAGGCGGCGGCAAAGGGCTCGAGCCCGCGGGCGAGCATCGACGCTGTCACCCCGGAGAGCACGTCGCCCGTGCCAGCGGTCGCCAGCGCCGGCGCCGAGAGCGCGTTGACGGCGATTCGCTCGCCGTCGGTGACGATCGTGTCATCGCCCTTGAGCACCACCACGGCTCCCGCCAAGCGCGCCGCCTCGCGCGCGGCCGCGAGCCGCTGCGCTCCGATCTCCTCCGAGCTGCGCCCGAGCAGGCGGCCCAGCTCGCCCGCGTGCGGGGTGAGGATCGTCGGCGCCTCGCGCGCTGCCAGGCGGTCGGCCTGCCCCGCGAAGGCGTTGAGGCCGTCGGCGTCGATCACCAGCGGCGCCTCGATCGCCGCCGCGGCGTCCCGCGCCAGCTCGGTCGCGCCCGGGTCCCGGCCGAGACCGGGCCCGAGCACGCCCGCCGCGGCACGCTCGAAGGTCTTCAGCAACAGCTTCAGCGAGGCGGGCGCGAGGCAGCCGTCGCCGCCAGGGCAGCCGGCGGACATCACCTCGGGCTGGGCGCTCTCGAAGATCGGCTCGAGGTCCGCCGGCACGGCGACCGTGGCGTAGCCGGCGCCGGCGCGGATCGCCGCCAGCGAGGACATCTGCACCGCGCCGGTGAGGCCGGTCGAGCCGCCCGCGATCACGACCTGGCCGGAGCTGAACTTGGTCGAGCGGGGGCCGCGGGCCGGCAGCAGGCCGAGCACCGCGGCCTCGATCACCCCCGCCGCGGGCGCCGGCGGCGCCCCCGCGGGAATGCCGATCGGCACCACCTGCAGCTCGCCCGTGTGCCACTTGCCTGGCGCGACCCGGTGGCCGACCTTGGCGGCGTGGAAGCTGACCGTGAGATCGGCCTCGACCGCCATGGCCCCGACCTCTCCGCTCGAGGCATCGACGCCGGAGGCGATGTCGCAGGCGACGACGGGAGCGCCGCAGCGGTTGATCGCCTCTATCGCCGCTGCCGCCGGCTCCCTCGGCGCACCGCTGAAACCGGTGCCGAAGATCGCGTCGACGACGGCACCGGCCCCGCCCAGCCAGCCGTCGAGGTCGTCCGCCGTCCCCTTCTCCAGCTCAAGCGCCTCGACCTCGAATCCCATTCTGGCCAGCTGCCTGGCCGCGACCAGGCCGTCGCCGCCGTTGTTGCCCTTGCCGCAGATGATGCGAACCGGTCCCTGGGGCGCGAGCGCAGCGACGGCCTCGGCCAGGGCGGTACCGGCCGTCTCCATCAGCTGCTCACCCGGGATCCCCTGCTCCTCGATCGCCCAGCGGTCGACGGCGCGGATTCCGCCCGCGTCGAAGAGCGGGCTGAGCCAGGGCTCCATTCAGGCAGTTTCGACGATCGCGACCGCCGCCGCAAAGTCCCGCGAGTGGGTCAGCGAGACCTCGACCCGACGGCCCGCCGCCGCCTCCGCCGCCCGGCCGGCCAGGCGGACGGCCGGCGGCTCGCCCGCTACCACCTCGATCTCTGCGAGCCCGAAGCCACCGCTGAGGCCGAGCGCCTTGACCACCGCCTCCTTGGCGGCGAAGCGGGCGGCGAGGTGGCGGCCAGGGCGGGCGCGGGCGGCGGCGTAGTCGCGCTCGGCCTGGGTGAAGACGCGCGCTTCGAGCCGCGGGTGCCGCCGCAGGGCCCGCTCCATCCGCTCGATCTCGAGCAGGTCGATGCCGACACCGGATTGCATTCCCGGGATTATTTACCGATGCCGGCGATGATCTTGGCGGTCGCCAGTTCGCCGTTGCTGCCGCTGCCGATCCCGACGTAGCTGATCTTCTTCAGGTACGGGGCGACTTCCCAGAAGTCTTTCTTCGAGCGCGGGACGACCGCTTCGGCCAGCTGCAGCGCCGCCGGGCCGTCGACGAAGCCGCTGATCGGCGTCTTGCCGAGGGCCGAGACCGCGGCCTTGTAGGCGGGAGTGCCGGAAAGCGTCGCCCCGGAGCCGGCGTTGAGGCCGGCGATCGCCTGCTGCAAGCCGTAGCCGATCGCGACCCTGTCGCCCTTGCCCACGACGACCAGGGCCTTTTTGCCGAATTCGGTGCTGCTGATCGAGAAACCGCTCGCCTGGCCGCTGACTGCGGTGATGCCCGGCACGTTCGCGGCACGCAGCAGCGCGCCGAGGCTGCCGATCGCCTGGGCGGCTTCGCCGGAGGTGGCCGTCACCACCATCGCCCCGCCGAGGCTGTCCTCGTCGTTGCCTTCGATGAAGACTGCTGCTTCGCTGAGCGATTCCGCGATCTTGTCGAGGTCGATGCCGGCCTGTGCCATCGCACTCTTCAGTTCGCCCGGTTCGAGATCGGGCGGGATGCCCTCTTCGTCGAGGTTGTCGATCGCTTCTTCGAACTGTTCGCTGAAGCCGGCGAAGCCGAGGGCGGCAAACGAGCTGGCAGGCAGTGAGCCGAGCAGCTTGGACACGTCGCCCGAGGAGGCTTTGTTGCCGGCGAGCTCGCTGCTGACGTCGATTTCGACCTGTTCGGCCTGGGGGATGACGCTGGCGACCGCGGTCGCTTCGCTGGGATCGATGCCGGCGCTCTGCAGCACTTCCTTTGTGGGCGGGTCGGCTTCGTCTTCTGACTGGTCGACGATGCGGCCGAGGTCGATGTAGACGTCGGCGAGGCTGCCGCTCGATGCCGCCTCCATCGTTTTCTGGAAGCGGTCTTCGTCGCCCAGAGATTCCCCTTCGGAGGCTTTGACCGCGGCCTTGAATTCCTTTTCGCTTGCCGCGACCACGAGCGTTTCCCCGACCAGCCCGATTTCGCTGGCGGATTTCTTGTCGCCTGCGGTGCGCTTGTCGACGAAGGCCTGCGCAGATTTGGCGTTGGTCGTTTCAACGGCGATCACTGGTTCGGAGAGCTCGCCTTCGGCGACGCGTTCGAAGGCGACGCCGCCGCGATCCCCGAGCCACGGTTCGACTTCCGTCGCGTAGTCGAGCGACTTGCCTTCTTCGCGCGCTGCTTTTTCCAGCTTCGAGGCGACGAAGTCCTGGAGCGACGCTTCGCCGGTCAGCTTCTTGGCGACGGAGTCGGCGTTGGACTTCAGCTCTCCCGTTGGCTTCAGCTCGGCTTCGGCGAAGACGACCGAGCCCGGCGCGGCGAAAGCGGCCAGCCCGGAGCCGGCGCCCGACCCTGAGGACCCGTTGTCGCTGCCATCGCCACCGCTACCACTACCGCAGCCAGCCACGACCACGACAAGAAGCGCAACAAAAGCAGCAATAGTTAGACGAATCCTGAGCATCCCGGCGAGAAAGAGTAGCGGGAAGTGCGCTACTCGACAGTGACGGTCTTCGCGAGGTTGCGCGGCTGGTCCACGTTGAGGTCCCGCGCGCGGGCGATTTCGTAGGCCAGAAGCTGCAATGGCAGGATCGCGACGATCGGCTGCAGGATCCAGTCGGTGCGGGCGACCTCGATCGTCGAGTCGGCGACCTGGGCCGCCTTCTCGTCTCCCGCGGTGACGATCGCGATCGTCTCGGCGCCGCGCGCGCGCACCTCTTCGACGTTGGAGAGGACCTTTTCCAGGACCGGGCTGTCGGTGGCTACGCAGACCACGGGAGTCGACTCGTCGAGCAGGGCGATCGGGCCGTGCTTCATCTCGCCGGCGGCGTAGGCGTCGGTCGGGATGTAGGAGATCTCCTTCAGCTTCAGCGCCCCCTCGAGGCAGACCGGCAGGCCGATGTGGCGGCCCAGGTAGAGGAAGAAGTCGTGCCCGGCCTGGGCGGCGGCGATCTCACGGGCGGGCTCTTCGCTCGCCGCCAGCGTCGTCTCGATCTTCGAGGGAATCGACTTCAGCTCGGTGACCAGGGCAGCGATCCGCTCCGGCGGCAGGGTCCCGCGCAGCTCGGCCAGCCGCAACCCCAGCAGGTACATCGAGGCGACCTGGGCGACGAAGGTCTTGGTCGCGGCGACGCTGACCTCGGGCCCGGCGCGGGTGTAGAGAACCGCGTCGGAGTCGCGGGTCGCCTGGCTGCCCATTACGTTGGTGATCGCCAGCACCTTGGCGCCGTTCTCGCGCGCGAGGCGCATCGCCGCCAGGGTGTCGGCGGTCTCGCCCGACTGGGTGATGCCGATCACCAGGTCGCGCTCGCTGATCACCGGGTTGCGGTAGCGGTACTCGGAGGCGATGTCCATCTCGATCGGCACCCGCGCCCACTCCTCGATCGCGTAACGGCCGACCAGGCCGGCGTGGTAGGAGGTGCCGCAGGCGACGATGACGATGCGCTGGATGCCGCGCAGGTAATCATCGTCGAGCTCGAGTTCGGAGAGGTCGACACCGTCGTCGGAGGGCAGCCGGTCGGCGATCGTCTCGGCGACCGCGTCGGCCTGTTCGTGAATCTCCTTCAGCATGAAGGTCTCATAGCCGCCCTTCTCAGCGGCGGCCTCGTCCCAGGAGATCTCTTCGGCCGCCCGCTCGACCGGGTTGCCCCCGGCGTCGGTGATGCTGATCGCGCCGGCCGCCTCGATCGTGACGATCTCGTCGTTTTCGATCGCCACCGCCTCGCGCGTCTCGGCGAGGAAGGCGGGGATCGCGGAGGCGAGAAAGGTCTCGCCCTCGCCTGCGCCGGCGACCAGCGGGCACTCCTTGCGCGCCCCGACCAGGCGCCCGGGCTCGTCGGCGTGCATCGCGACGAAGGCGTAGTGGCCGCGCAGCTCGCCGAAGGAGAGGCGCACCGCCTCGGTCAGGTCGCCATCGTAGTTGCGCTCGATCAGGTGCGAGACGATCTCGGCGTCGGTCTCGGAGCTGAAGTGGTGCCCCTGCCCGGCCAGCTCGCGGCGCAGCTCGGCGTGGTTCTCGACGATGCCGTTGAGGACGATGTGGATGCGGTCGGTGCAATCGCCGTGCGGGTGGGCGTTCTCCTCGGTGACACGGCCGTGGGTCGCCCAGCGCGTGTGAGCGACGCCGGTCGTCGCCGCCGGCGCGGCGACCGCGACGCCGCCCCCCTCCTCGGCCTGCTCGGCGACCGCGGCACGCAGGTTCTCGAGGTTGCCGACCGCACGCACGTTCTCGATCTGGCCGTCGTCGATGACCGAGATTCCGGCCGAGTCATAGCCCCGGTACTCGAGCTTCTCGAGTCCGGCGACAAGCAGGTCCAGGCAGGGGCGCCCGCCGACATATCCAACGATTCCGCACATAGGGAGGCCGACTAAGGGTAGACGCCGCGAGCCTAGGCGAGCTCTTGGCGGACGAGAGTGACAAGCCGCTCGCAGGCCGCCGCGGCCTCTTCCTCGCTCGGCGCCTCGACCATCACCCGCACCAGCGGCTCGGTGCCCGACGGGCGCAGCAGCACCCGGCCGCGTCCCTCCAGGGCCTCGCCCTCGCGCTCGACCGCCTCCCAGACGGCCTTCGCCCCGGCGATCGCCTCGCGGTCGGCGACCTCGACGTTGACCAGCGTCTGCGGCAGTTTCTCCATCGGGGCCACGGTGGCGAGGTCGGCTCCGCCCAGCTCGCGCATCGTCGCCAGCGCCGCCGCGGTCCCGTCGCCGGTGGCGACGAAGCGGGTGTCGATGATGTGGCCCGACTGCTCGCCGCCCAGCGTCCACTCGCGGGCGCGCAGCTCGTCGAGCACGTAGCGGTCGCCGACCCCGGTAACCGCGACCTCGATCCCGGCCGCCTCCATCGCCTGGTGGAAGCCGTAGTTGCTCATCACGGTGACGGCGACGCCGCCCACGAGCTCGCGGCGGGCCGCCATCCCCCGCGCCACCAGGGCGATCAGCTCGTCGCCGTCGTGGGTGCGGCCGTTGCCGTCGACGGCGAGGACGCGGTCGCCGTCGCCGTCGAAGGCGAAGCCGATCGTCGCCTCGGAGCCGGCGATCGCGGCGGCGAGGCGGTCGAGGTGAGTCGACCCGCAGCCGTCGTTGATGTTGCGCCCGTCGGGCTCGGTTCCGATCGTCTCGACCGTCGCCCCGAGCCGCTCGAAGATCGCCGGGGCGGCGCGGAAGGTGGCGCCGTGGGCGCAGTCGAGCAGCACATGCTGGCCAGTGAGGTCGAGCGGGAAGGCGGCCTGCAGGGCGCGCAGGTAGTCCTCGAGACCGCCGTTCAGCTCGCGCACGCGGCCCGGCTCGGCCGCCGCCGGCTCGGCCTCGATCAGGCCCTCGATCCGTTCCTCTGCCTCATCGTCGAGCTTGGTGCCCTGGGCGGAGAAGAACTTGATGCCGTTGTCGCGGTAGGGGTTGTGGGAGGCGGAGACGACGGCGGCGAGGTCGAGGCCGAGGCGCTTGACCAGGATCGCGGCCGCGGGCGTGGGCAGCACGCCGCCGAGCAGGGCGTCGCCGCCGGCCGCGGCGATCCCGGCGGCAAGGGCGGACTCCAGCATCGGGCCGGACTCGCGGGTGTCGCGGACGATCAGTACCTGTGGCCGCTCGGCATCGAGCGAGGCGGTGGCGGCGCGGCCCAGGGTGGTTGCCAGCTCCGCGGTGAGGAAGGTCCCAGCCTCCCCCCGGACCCCGTCGGTTCCGAAGAGCTTGCGCCCCGTCGTCACTCCCAGCGGCCTAACGCTTGGAGAACTGCGGCCGCTTGCGCGCCTTCTTGAGGCCGGCCTTCTTGCGCTCCTTGGCCCGCGCGTCGCGGGTGAGGAAGCCGCGGCGCTTGAGCTCGCCGCGCAGCTCCGAGTCGACCTCGATCAGGGCCCTGGCGACGCCGTGGCGAATCGCCCCGGCCTGGCCGCTGATGCCGCCGCCGTGCACGCGCACGCGCACGTCGACGTTGCCGTCGTAGCCGGTGATCGCCAGCGGCTGGCGGGCGATCGTCTGGTGAAGGGGACGCGGGAAGAAGTCCTCCAGCGAGCGGTTGTTGATCTCGAACTTGCCGCTGCCGGGCAGCAGCGTGACGCGGGCGATCGAGGTCTTGCGCTTGCCGGTGGCGAGGAAGCGGGCGTCGCCCTCCATCTTCGCCGGGGCGCGACTCGCCGCCGCCGGCTCCTCCTCGGCCTCACCGGTGAGTTCGGCCTCGCGTTTTGCGCGCTCCTCCTCTTCGGCTTCCTTGCGGGCCTGCTCCTCGGCGCTGAGGGGACGCTCCTCAGGCTCGACCGCGATCGGTTCGAGGTCGGCGCCCGGGATCACGTCTTTTTTCTCCTCGGCGGCCGGTTTCTCCGGCTCGGGCTCAGGAGCGGCCTTCTCCTCAGCGGCCCCTGCGTCAGCCGCGGGCGCCTCGTCAACCGGCTGCTCCGCAACGGGCTCCTGGGCGGCGTCTCCCTCGGCCACTGGCTCCTCTGCCTCGACAGGACCCGCGGCCGCGGCCTCCGAGCCCTCGTCGGAAGTGTCCTGCGGCTCTTTGGTCTCGTCGTCTATCAAGTCTGTATCTCCATCGGTTTCGGCTGTTGGGCCTCGTGCGGGTGCTCGGGGCCGGCGTAGACCTTCAGCTTGGTCAGCTGCTGGCGGGCGAGGCGGTTGCGCGGCAGCATTCCCTTGACGGCCTTGCGGATGACCTCCTCGGGGCGGCGCTCGAGCATCTCGGCGAGCGTGCGCGACTTGATCCCGCCGGGGTAGCCGCTGTGGCGCCAGTAGCGCTTCTGGTTCATCTTGTCGCCGGTGACGCGGATCTTCTCGGCGTTGATGACGACGATGAAGTCGCCGGTGTCGATGTGCGGCGTGTACTCCGGCTTGCGCTTGCCGCGCAGGGCGTCGGCGATGCGCGTCGCCAGGCGGCCCAGGGTCTGGCCCTCGGCATCGACGACGTACCAGTCGCGCTGGCGGTCGGCGGGTGTGGCGACATAGGTCTTCATCAGAGAAAAACCGCGGGCAGCGCCCAGCGGCCCCGGCATGATAGCCACCGAGCGGCATCCACGTTAGGCGACTGTGAGCGCGTCTATACTCACCCGCCAATAAACGCCGAATCCCGGTCGCACCGATGGCCGGGAGCGGAGGAACCGCAGGAACCGTTGCAGGTTCCCGGGGCGAATCGGCCGAAAAGGTCGTAGCGCATCTCTTTCAGCGCGAGCCCGACAGCTAACTCCGTAGGCGAACGAAAGAGAGGGCACGTGGCAAGCAGAAGGCCCCGGCCTTGGTTGGCGGGAGTTTCGTTCACATTTTCAGCACTGGCGCTGTTGTGGCTTTGCCTTGCATCGAGCGCCATGGCAACCACCGGTGGCGCGCCAACCGCCGCGGGCGCGCCGGCCCCCGCAGGGAGCCCGACCGGAACGCCGGCGAGCGAAGCGCCCAGCGCAGGCGCGATCGGTCTCGTCTCCGCCACCACCACTCCGCGCAAGTCCTTCTTCTACGGCGTCCGCTACCCCAGCGTGCGCTTCTCGATCTCCAGCACCCAGCCGCAGAACGACCTTCAGGTCGACGTCGTCAACGCCGCGGGCGAAGTGGTTCGCAGCTTCTACCGCAACGACGTCGAACCGAACGCGGAAGTGCGGATCCGCTGGGACGGGACCACCGGCGAAGGCAAGCCTGCCCGCAACGGCCGCTACAGCTTCCGCATCGAGCCGCAGGGCAGCACCGAAGTGGCCGCCCGCGCGTCGACCTCGAGCGAACCGGTCAGCACCGGCTTCGCCCTCTACGGCTACGCCTTCCCGATCCTCGGAGCGCATGAATTCGGCATGGGCGCCGGCCGTTTCGGCGCCGCGCGCGCGGGCCACACCCATGAGGGCCAGGACACGATGGCCGCCTGCGGCACGCCGCTGGTCGCGGCGCGCGGGGGCACCGTGCAGTACTCCGGCTACCAGTACGCGGCCGGCAACTACGTCGTCATCGACGGCAAGGGCACCGGCTTCGACTTCATGTACGCGCACCTGGCCGAACCATCGCCGCTGCAGGCCGGCGAACCGGTGCGCACCGGCCAGCCGATCGGCGTCGTCGGCGACACCGGCGACGCCACCGCCTGTCACCTCCACTTCGAGATCTGGACAGCGCCCGGCTGGTATGAGGGCGGCAGCCCGATCGACCCGCTGCCATACCTCGAAAAGTGGGACGCCTACAGCTGAGTCGCGCCCGGCTCGCCGGCGTCGCCGCTTAGATTGCATCGCGCGATGCGGGTCGAGTTGCTCAACCTCGGCTGGATGACCGCCCCGGCGGGCCTCTGGCGCCAGGGCGACCCTGAGCCGGAGAGACCCCTGCGCCTGCCGGTGCCCGCCTATCTGATCGAGACCGAGACGGAGCGGATCCTCGTCGACACCGGCCTGCACCCGGACGCCGTCGCCGACCCGAGCGGCCACTACGGCGAGGGCAGCTCGATCGGCTTTTTCGGGCTCGAGCAGGAGGAATCGCTCGTCGAGCAGCTCGACCTCGCGAGCCTGACCAAGGTCGTCCTCACCCACCTGCACTTCGACCACGCCGGGGGCCTCTCGCTGGTTCCCGGCTCGGTGCCGGTGATCGTCCAGCGCGCCGAGTGGGAAGCAGGCCAAGATCGCACCGGCATCGAGCAGAACTTCTTCCTCCCCCGCGACTACGCCGAAGCGCCAGAGAACCTCCTTCTTATCGACGGCGACCACGACCTGCTCGGCGACGGCTCGGTTCTGCTCCTCAGCACTCCTGGCCATACCGCCGGCCACCAGTCGGTGCAGGTGGGCGATCTCGTAATTGGCGCCGACGTCGTCCTCTTCGCCAGCGGCCTCGAGGACCACCGCTTTCCCGCCTTCGGCTACAGCCAGGAGCAGCAGGTCGGGTCGGCGGAACGCCTGCGCGAGCTGCGCGAAACCGGCCTCAACGTGCAGCCCGGGCACGACCCCGAGGTATTGCACCCCGGGCCGCTCGCGACCTAGTTCATCGCCACCGACGATCGAGTGACCCACTCATACGGTGGTCAATCGATCGGTCAACACACGCCTCTGGACGAGCGCCAAGGCAAGCGCGACCGGCACGGTCGCCGGCAGCTCGCGGACAGCGAAGAACAAGAGGTCGAAGGCGAGCGCGAGGACGGCGACCAAAACCGCCGTAAGCGCCTGGAGATTTGCCTCGCCCCCCTTGGCCCTCGCGGCGGCGCCCTCGGCAGCCATCAGGCAACCGACCAGTGCGGCGACGAAGAGGTCACCGAAGCCCATTAGGGCGGAGCCAAAGTGAACGGCCTGGAGCTGGGGCAGCCCGGCGGCGGGAGCGGCGGCATTGAGCACCGCGTTCGGTTCCTGCAGCAGGTCCGAAGCGACGTAGAGCGTGTCGATCACGGCCATCGCATAGACCCCGAGGCGCAGCCACCTGGCCGGGACGCCGCAAACCAGCAGCCAGCCCAGGGTGACGCAGGCGAGCCCCGAGAGCGCCGTGGCCGCCGCCTCGCCGGCGAGCGAGTGCGGCGATGCCCAGGCGAGCACGAAGAGCGCTGCCGCGACGGCGACCGGAGCTGCCCAATCCAAGTCGCCGCCCCCCGAGACCGTGCGGAGCGGCGTATATCGCGGTTCCACACGGCCTCGGCGAACCAGAGCCGCGAGCGCGTAGGCCGCGAGGGGCGGGACGGCGACGAGAGCGATGTAGGCGAGGGCGTCGGCGGAGCCCGGCGAGGCTTCTATCGCGCCGAGCACGACGACGATCGAAAGTGCCGGGGCAACCGCCCACCAAGGGCTGCTCAGGCGCTCTATCCAGGCCGGTTGGGATCGCGGCGCCGGCAGCGCTACCAGCGCCGCCTGTACCAAGCCAAGGATCGAGATCGACGCCCAAAAAGGCACGACCTAGATCTTGGCTACTCCCACTCGATCGTGGCTGGGGGCTTGGAGGAGATGTCGAGGGCGACCCGGTTGACGTCGGCGATCTCGTTGATGATCCGGTTGGAGACTTTCTCCAGCAGGTCGTAGGGCAGGCGGGCCCAGTCAGCGGTCATCGCGTCGTCGGAGGTGACGGCGCGGATCACGATCGGGTAGGCGTAGGTGCGGCCGTCCCCTTGGACCCCGACCGAGCGCACCACGGGCAGCACGCAGAAGGATTGCCAGAGCTGGCGGTAGAGGTCGGCGGCGCGGATCTCCTCTTGGAGGATCGCGTCGGCGGCGCGGAGGATGTCCAGCCGCTCCTTGTTGACCTCGCCGCCGACGATGCGGATCGCCAGGCCGGGGCCGGGGAAGGGCTGGCGCCAGACCATCCGCTCGGGCAGGCCGAGCTCGGCGCCGACGGCGCGCACCTCGTCCTTGAAGAGCATTCGCAGCGGCTCGACCAGCTCGAACTCGAGGTCGTCGGGGAGGCCGCCGACGTTGTGGTGGGACTTGATCGTCGCCGCGTTGTCGCTGCCGCCGGACTCGATCACGTCCGAGTAAAGGGTGCCTTGGACCAGGTAGGCGGCGTCCTCGAGCTTCGCCGCCTCCTCCTCGAAGACGCGGATGAACTCCTCGCCGATGATCTTGCGCTTGCGCTCGGGCTCGTCCTGCCCGGCCAGCTTCGCGAGGAAGCGCTGCTCGGCTTCGACGTGGACGAGCGGGATGCCGAACTGCTCGAAGGCGGCTACGACCTGCTCGGCCTCGTTCAGCCGCATCAGGCCGTGGTCGACGAAGACGCAGGTCAGCTGCTCGCCGATCGCCCTGTGGACCAGCAGCGCCGCGACCGAGGAATCGACGCCGCCGGAGAGGCCGCAGATCACCCGGCCGTCTCCCACCTGCGCCTGGATCTTT